>ERZ772831.1229-NODE-1229-length-24927-cov-14.151455_pt1 | contig 24927 bp, 26 predicted proteins | sample MGYA00580858_ERZ772831 | MGnify/ENA primary metagenome ERZ772831 (study PRJEB29015, sample SAMEA2737694) | human gut metagenome | biome: human gut; feature: human-associated habitat; material: faeces | place: China | collected 2012 ... | reverse complement strand
AGCAGAGTGTCCATTACAGGATACTCAGATCCTATAAGGACACTCTGCATGGTCCAAGTGGCGGTGCTCAAACCCGCGGCCTCGTGGTCCCGAACAGGAACCGAAAACTTTTTCCGGACGTTTCTAACGGTTTTTTATCGTTTCCACTCGTATTCCGTTACTCTCGTACCCTCTTTTGAACCCCCATTTCCGCCTGTTCCGCGCGCGTCTGTAGTAATCCATGTGGTCAAAAAACGCTTCCCGCCAAAAAAGACGGGAAGCGTTTTCTATGTTCAAGGTGTCTGCATTGTAACTCTGGGCAGAGGGTTATGCAAGTGGTTTCTGCGGGGTAGCAACTCAAAGATTGAGCCGCTATAGACAAAGAATAGCCCCATCACGAAGATCACTTTTCCAAAAGATCCTCCATTGTGCAGCCAAGGACTTTTGCGAGGCTGAGAACCGTTTCTGCGCTGGCTTTATTGATATCCTTGTTGTGCTGCTCGTACATTTGAATTGACCGGAGGCTGACGCCGCTTCGCTTGGCAAGCTCTGCTTGTGTGCAGCCGTAGGTCGTACGGATGCGCTTAAGATTGGTATCTGTAAAATACGCACGCACTTTGGCATCGGCAATATCGGCAAATTTGCTGATGTCTGCTTCGTGAAGCGGAGCGTACATCTGCTGCAAATCCTCGAACGAAAGGACTTTGAAAATATCGCCGAATTTCCGGCCGGAGAACCATTGATAGTACGCGATAGCCCAGCCGATCCAATACTCTCTGGAACGGCTGAACGTTACCTGCGGTTTGGCAGTTGGCGCTTTGCCGGTCGTCTCGACAAGAATATCTTCCACAACTTCAATTCCGCTTTTTCCTGCCAGATAAGCGGGCTCACCATTCTCGATTCGCTTGCTGACAGAGCTTACGGAAAATAGCTTCACAAAGTCATTTCCCGAAATGTCGCAGGCGTTGACGGCATAGTCAAAAGCATCGCCCAGCAGCGCCTGTGCGTTACTTAGATACATTTCTTGGTATGCGTGGGTCATCGTTTTGAATGCCTCCTCTCAGGATATCCAGCATATACAGACCATCGGTTTCTTCTTCAAGTATGCTCACATAATGTTGATCGGCTTCATCGTTCCGGGCCTTGCGGAGAACATAATATTTTTCCTTTTCTGCGATGGAAAATCCCTCGTAATGCAGCAGCGAGAACGCATATTTGGACTTGACGACGATCTGCTCTCCCAGCTTTCCCAGGTGCATAGCTTTTGCAAGCTGCTGTACGGAAATTCCGTTATTTAAGAAAGACTCAGCATAGTCAAAATAGGAGTCATCAGCGCGATAGCCAATAATCAGGTCATAGGCATTGACGTTGACGCTGAAATTGTCAATCAAGTACCGTTTTGCCCGCTGCGCTGCCGGGGTTTTGATGGAAAACAGGCGGTGCTCCACCAAAATGGCGATCCAGTTCAGAATCGTATAGTCCGGACTGTTCAGATTCAGGATTTTCAGGTATTCCGTATCAAGACTGTAACGATTGGCAAAGCCATTGCGCAGAGAGGACACGGCCCATTCTTTCGCAAGTTCTTCGCTTCCTGTGCAGTAAAAGCCAAGACCGAAGTCATTGTGCTTCTTGCCCAACCCGAAAGTCGGCGTTTCCACAAGCTGCTCGGAGCCGTGATACAGTGTGATTTTCTGATTCATCCGTGTGTCCCTCCCGCATATCTCTATCTGCAATAGTATCACCAAAGTGATATAAAATCAAGTCGTATTTGTAGAGAGACTTCAAGAAAGAACGTTCCCAGCGTGAAACAAATTTCTCTGCAAGTGGCTTCTTCAAAAGCAACAGTTCAAAGGTTGCGTCGCTATAAACAAAGAATAGGCGGTTAACGACTAAGATTATAAATCCCTTAATTCAGGTATAATAGTAAGGGATTTATCGCACAGCCCATTGACTATTCCCTTATTTTATTCTAATATTTAAGGGAAACAGAATGGAGGTAAGGGAATGAAAACCTTCAATTACTCTGCAATCAGGGAACAAAAGTGGGACTCGGACGTTCTTGGTCTGATTGCGGCCATATACAAGGAAGCCGGGAAGCAGGAACTGTATTTGAAGCAGCGCCCGGAGGAACTCGAAAAGCTCGTGGAGATTGCCAAGATACAGAGCACCGAGGCATCGAATGCTATTGAGGGCATCGTCACCACGAGTACCCGAATCCGTCAGCTTGTCGAGGAGAAAACCACGCCGAGGAACCGGGATGAGCAGGAGATCGCCGGTTACCGCGATGTGCTGAGTATCATTCACGAGAGCTTTGACGCGATACCAATCACGCAGAACTACATCCTGCAGCTTCACAAAATCCTCTACAGGCACATGAATAACCCGCTTGCGGGACGCACAAAGATCACGCAGAATTATATCACCGCTACCTATCCGGACGGTCATGTGGAAACGCTGTTCACGCCGCTTGCCCCTTATGAGACGCCGGAAGCATTGGACAGGATCTGCGCAGAATACAACCGTGTAATTGGCAATATGGAACTGGAGCCGTTGATTGCAATCCCGGTTTTCATCCATGACTTTTTGTGCATCCATCCCTTCAATGACGGCAACGGAAGAATGAGTAGATTGCTCACGACGCTGCTTCTGTACCGAAACGGCTTTTACGTTGGAAAGTACATCTCCCTTGAAGCCAAAATCGCCAAAAACAAGGACCTGTATTACGCCGCACTTGCGCAGGCGCAAATCGGCTGGCACGAAGGAACTGAGGATGTAGTGCCCTTCATTAAGTACCTGCTCGGGACGATCCTTGCCGCCTATAAAGACTTCGAGGATCGCGTGGCGCTTGTAGAAACCAAGCTGTCCGCACTGGAAATGGTGCGCAGAGCCAGCAAAAACAGAATCGGGCGGTTCAATAAGCAGGACATCCGGGAGCTTTGCCCGACGCTCAGTGACAGTTCCATGGAGGGTGCCTTGCGCAAGCTGGTTGCAGCCGGAGAACTGAAAAAAGAAGGAAAAGGGAAAAATACCTGCTATTTCAGACTAAATTAGATTCCGTTCAATACGAGCGACTTTTTAGAGGACCGCACCTGCTCATGCGAACGGGTGCAGTCCTTTTTGGTTACTTCTTGCAATATACGTCGGTTGCAGATACGACGCCACGGCGGTAGAAATCCGATAATGTACAATAAGTTGCGCAAATTGAAAACAGCATAAAAGAAAGACATAGCTTGCAGGCTCTGGTAGAATGAAGTTACCACACAAACATTCGAAAGGAGACAGCAAACTATGTCCGAGAAAATTGTACAGCTAAACGAAGAAGTAATCAAGGGTCAGATTCGGGAATTGGTCCGCGGCAGCGTGGAGGAAACCCTGAACGGGCTGCTGGAAAAGGAGGCAGAGTCGCTGACGCAGGCGGCCCGCTATGAGCGCAGCGAGGCCCCTCAGGGCTACCGCAGCGGCCACTAGCCTGCGTTCTTGAGATGCTGGATTGCTCCTCGTTCCTCTCGCTGTAAGTGCTGTCCCTTCTTGCGTTCTACCGATTCTGTGATATAATCTTGGCAGTCCATAGTGATTGCCCTCCCTTGGAAGAAGTTGTGTCCAAGCTTCATTCTACCATGTGGGGAAAATCACTATGGATTTTTTCTTAGGTGTCCAACTTCATTTTACAATCGACCTGTTATTTATAATGCATAAAAAGCGTGTAAGGATATTCATTAGGATGCCCAAGGAAGCAAACATGCTACAGATATAGCTCTGCCCATTTATACAAACAGGCCGCACCGTCCTCAAATCGGACAGTGCGGCCTGTGTTCATCATTGTGTGTCAATCCCATGTTCTATCCCATGTCAGCATCCGCCCTCCGTCGACCAGAAAGCTGGAACCTGTGGCAAACGAAGCATTATCGGACGCGAGGAACACAAGCAGGTTCACCATTTCCTGCGGCTGCGCCGCACGCTTCAATAGTGTTTTCATGCCGTTCATTCCCTGCCGGGTCAAGACCGGCCCGGGGCAGAGGCTGACCACCCGAATACCGTACTGCACGCCGTACATGGCGCAGGCTTTTGTCAATCCATGTGCCGCGCCAGACTTTGCCGCAGAATATCCCATGTCAGAATAGCAGCCTTCCTCGCCGGTCACAGAGCCGATATTGATGATCACGCCGGTTCTCTGCTCGCGCATGTATTTCATGACGGCGTGGTCAAAGTACAATTGCCCGCGAAGATTGACATCTAGCGACCAGTCGTATATGTCGATGGGTATATCTGGGAACTCCATTTTTTCGCGTCAACACCTAGGATTCTGCATTCCGCACCGCCTGCCAGATTGATCATGACATCAATCGAGCCAAAAGTGTCGGCAGCTTTTTTACCGCGTCCTCGACTTGCATATACTGCCGCACATCGCAGACAGCGTAAGCCGCTTTCTTCGGATATATCCGATCGATCTGCTGCGTGACCTCGATCAGCTTTTCTTCATTGATGTCGATCAATACAACATTTGCGTACATTGCGGCAAACTCTTTTGCCGCCAGCAGAGCGATCCCTGACGCAGCACCGGTCAGGAGGATTGTTTTTCCAGAAAAATCAAATTTCATCTGTTTTCCTTTCAAGTTCGGGCGTCCGCTGCGCGGAACATATCCGATCCAGCGCTCAGCACCGGGCAGGCTCAGATCTTTCTCTTCAGAGAGCCGCCCTTGATCGCGTCGATGGACACTGCAACGAGCAGGACTGCGCCGACAACGATTTCCTGCCAGTACACGCCGATGCCGATGATGGTCATGCCGTTATTGAGGATGGCGATGACCATGGAGCCGAGGAAGGTGCCGAAGATGGTGCCCTTGCCGCCGGTCAGAGCGGCGCCGCCGAGAATAACGGCGGACAGCGCCGTCATGTTATAGTTGACCGCCGCGTTGGGCAGGCCCGCACCGGTCTGCGCGGCCATCAGAACGCCGGAAACGCCGCACATGAGGCCATTGAGCACATAAAGCGCAAATCTCTGACGGTTGACCTTGATGCCCGACAGGAAGCTTGCCTGCGCGTTGCCTCCGATCATATAGACATTGCGGCCAAAGACTGTATATTTGGAGATCAGATGGAAGATCACATAGGTAACGGCCATGATCAGCAGCGAGCACGGAATGGGGCCGATATAGCCTCTGCCGATGAAAATGAAAGATCTGTCGCTGATGGTGACGGAGGAGCCGTTCGTGATCAGATAGGCAAAGCCGCGGAACACCTGCATCGTTGCGATGGTGGTGATGAAGGCATTGAGCTTCAGGACCGTGATAAAGAAGCCGTTGATCGCGCCGACCAAAACGCCGGAGGCCAGTGCGCACAGGACCGTAAAGTACCACGGCATACCTAGCTTCGTCGAGCAGATGGCGGCAACCATGCCGACCGCCGCGATCTGCGAGCCGACGGACAGGTCAATGTTGCCGGAGATGTTGATAAACGTGACCGAACAGGAAACGACGCCGACGATCGCCGCATACAGACCGATGTTCAGAACGTTTTTCACCGTGAGGAAATAGGGACTTGTCAGCGTAAAAACGATGATCTCGATCACGAGCGCGCAGATAACGGTAAAGATCGAGGGCAGCTTCTTGCCCTTGAGTTTGCTTAACATATCAGTGTCCTCCTATTGCGTAATTCACGACGGTCTCCTGCGTTGCCTCTTCTCTGGTCAGGAAGCCGGAAATGTGTCCTTCAAACATGACCATGATCCGGTCGGACATTGCCAGCAGCTCCGGCATTTCCGAGGTGATGATGATCACGCATTTTCCCTGCGCGCAAAGCTCGTCGAGGATCTTATAGATCTCAGCCTTTGCGCCGACATCAATGCCGCGCGTCGGCTCGTTCAGGATCAGGATATCCGGGTTCAGCTCCAGCCACTTGGAAAGGACGACCTTCTGCTGGTTGCCGCCGGACAGGGAGACGGTGTCGGTCCTGTAGGACGGCGTCTTGATGCGCAGACTCTCGATCCACTTATTTGCGACCGCTTCATCCTTCCTGTAATTGATGAAGACGCTTCTGTTCTTGCAGTAGGACGACGACATGATGTTGACAGCTACAGACTGGTTCAGGACGAGGCCCTCCGTCTTTCGCTCCGCCGGACAGTAGGCCATACCGGCATTGACCGCATCCATGGGATCGTGGATCCGTACCGGCTTTCCGTGTACAAGGATCCTGCCCTTGTGCAGGATATCCTGTCCGAAGATCGCCGTACCGACATTCTGGTGGCCGGAGCCCATCAGGCCGTAGATGCCGAAGATCTCGCCCTTCCGCGTCGAGAAAGAGATATCCTTTACATAGTCAGTCTCCAGCCCCTCGACCCGGAGGATCTCGTCGCCGATCGGGATCGTCTCCTTGGGATACATGTCGGTCAAATCACGGCCGACCATGCGGGAGATCAGCTCGTCCTTCGTCGCGTCGCGGATGTTCAGCTCGCCGGTCTTTTTGCCGTCGCGCAGAACCACAACGCGGTTGGCGACCTCAAACAGCTCGTCCAGCTTGTGGGAAATGTAGAAAATAGCAACGCCCTCAGAGGCTGCTTTATGAACAAAATTCAGGAGGTTCTTGACCTCTGTGTCATTCAGAGACGAGGTCGGCTCGTCCATGATGATCACCTGTGCATGATTGGAAATGACCTTGGCAAGCTCGATGAGCTGCTTCTGCGCCACGGAGCAGGCCCCCATGGTGGTCTTCGGGTCAATATCCAGGCCCACGACCGAAAGGATCTGCCGGGCCTCCGCGTACATTTTCTTATAATCGACAAAGCCGTGCTTTTTCGGAATGCTGCCGATAAAAATGTTCTCGGCGACCGAAACGGACGCCACATAATTCAGTTCCTGATGAATGACGCCGATGCCGGCGTTTTTTGCCGCAAGCGGCACCTCGAACACGACCCTCTGGCCGTTCAGATAGATCTCGCCCTCGTCCGGCTGATAAACACCGGAAAGGATCTTGATCAGAGTACTTTTGCCCGCGCCATTTTCGCCGAGCAAAGCGACGACCTCGCCCTTTTTGATATTGATATCGATGTTGTCCAGCGCACGGACACCGGGGAAGCTTTTGCCGATCCCTCTTGCTTCCATCACATATTCAGCCAAACCGAATACCTCCATCGCGATATAGGATCCATCCCGCAGCGCATGTGCCGGCCGGAGTACTGCTTTCGCCGGCACAATGTCCGCTGCGGGATGGTCTTAGATTGTACTGCTGCAAGCGGCCGAAAGGCAGGGCCGCGCGACAGAGTTAGCCGACCTGATCCCAGGGATAGTTGCTGGTGTCGTAGACCTCAGCCAGGTTGTCCCAGGAGATCGCAAGCATCTCGCAGGGATTAAGCTCGGGAATGGAGCCCTCGGTGAAGTACTGCTCCACGAGCTTGCAGCACTGTTCGCCGTACAGCTCGGTAAAGTTGGAGGTGGTGTACAGCCAGCAGCAGTTGCCCTGCGTTGCTTCCATGGTATCGGTAAAGGTGTTGTCGATGTTGCAGCTGATAATCTTGACGTCGCCGTCACGGCCGGCCGTCTCGGCAGCAGCCATGCAGCCGGTCGCAGCATTGTTGTTAACGCCGAAAACAATGATGGAATGTGCGTCCGGATGCGCGGTGAGGAAGTCGTTGAAGCGCTGCTGGATGATCTGCGCGTCGTTTTCGCCTTCGATCTCGACGGCCTCGCCGTACTTGATGCCCAGGTCGTCAAACGCATCGATTGCGGCTCTGACGCGCTCCTGCACGACGTCGCCGGAGGCAAGCTGTGTGATCACGACCGCATAGTCGCATTCACCGTTGTTGTTGTCCTTGAGCCACTGTGCCATGACCTCACCATTGTAATAGCCCATCGATGGGGAGTCAATGCCGAAGAACGGCGCGCCGGGAAGCGCGATGTCTACCGCCAGAACGGGGATATTGGCCTCGCCGAAGATGTCCATGATGGTCTGGCCGACGGATGCGTCGACGTTCAGATCGACGACAAAGTCAACGCCCTTCTGAACCATGATCTCCGCGTTGGAGACGCCGGTGGGGCCGTCGCCGTTGTTGTCCGCATAGACGAGTTCCCAGCCGCGCTCCTCGCAGGCCTTTTCAAAGCCCCACTTGACGAGACGGCCGAACTGGCCCTTTTCGTTGATGTTGCAGAGGCCAAGCTTGAGTTTTTCGGGAACGCCTGCCGGGGCATCATTTTCCGCCGCTGCGGCCGGCTGTTCCGTCTGCTCCGGCTGTTCCGTCTGTGCCGGCTCCGTATTTGCCGCGCAGGCAGCAAGCGTGAGCGCCATGATGAATGCGAGTACAAGAGCGATTAGCTTTTTCATGTTTGTCCTCCTAAATTGTTTTTTTGCGAGCATTCCTTATATGTGTTTATTCCAAATAGAATACTTGCCGGAATGGATGCGGCTGACTGAGATCGACGATTCCCTGCATGGACGCCGCCCATCTTTTCTGCGCTGCATTGACCGCCTTGACAGCGTCGCGCTTTTCCAGATCCTCGCATTCGTAGTAGCCGAAAACGCGGTCTCCCGACAGAAAGATGGAGTAGTTGCGGATCCCCTGAAGCTTGAGATTCTCGACCATTTCAGGCCAGATGCGGTCGTGCCGCTCGATATATTCTTCGCTTTTTCCGGGAAGGAGCCTGCCCTCCCACATGACTCTGTTCAGCATATCAGCCTCTGATGATCTCATAGTCGATCCCGAGGATCTCGGCGATCTTTGCGACCGTATCCGCTCTGTGGCCGATGCCGAGCGCATAGTGGTGCGTGGGACCGGCCATGACCCACTTCTTGATAAAATCGCGGATGTTGGGGTCGAAATGGCCTCTGGTGTTGGTGTTACCGGTGGGCGGGATGGAACCCTTTTCCGACATACCCTCGCCGATGACGAACTTGAGCTTACCGCTGCCGTCCTGCGTGATCCCGAGCATGGTGATGGGGCCTTCCTTCAGCTTGAACTCGACCGAAGCGCCAGAGCCGGGCTTGCCGTGATATTTCTTCAGGCTGCGGAGCACCGGCTTGCCCTCCGCCACGGCGATGTGGTGCGGGCCGTCGTGTCCGACGAGGATATAATCCTCCTTGAAGTCGATCGGATGGAACTCCGCAAAGCTGCCGCCGATGTTCAGCCTGTCCATGATGAACATGGCGATGCAGGTCTTGATATCAAACTCGCCGCACATCGGGATGCCCTGCGCGTTGAGCAGGGAGTTGCCGACGATCAGCGAAGAGATCATTGCCTGCGTATCCGAGCCGGGCTGCGCATTGTAGTAATAGGCAAGGCCGGTCAGATCGTACTTCTCAATAAAATGATCCAGACAAACGGAAGCCTTCGCCGCCTTTTCCAGATCCGCGTCCGTGAGCTTCATGGCGATCGGATCGCTGCCCGGGTCGGGCGTGTCGAAGTTCTCGAGGATAATGGACTTCTGCGCCTCGATCTCCTCCGGCTTTACCTCATCAAAGACCGCCTTCATGTCGTCGACCTCGAGCAGCGGCACATGCACGTCAAACGCAGCGGAGATCGCGGTGGGATCGGCGTGCATGTCGTACATGGACTCCAAAACGTGGCCCATGAGGCCGAATCTGGCGCCGTGCAGGTCGTGGAGCACCTTTGCGATATCACACCATTCGGCGATGGCCGCTTCGGCCTTTTCGTCGCCGTAGAGGGTGCCGATGATCACGTCGTTTACCTTCTTGCCCATGCGGATCGCAACGCCGGTAAACTCCGGAACGGAGCAGATATTGTCGTTTTCAAGCTGGATCCGGGTGCTTCCATTGGAAAGATCAAAGGTCTCGCGGGGCTGTAAGGCAACCAGGACCATGGGCTGAGCCGCGTTCCTGACGATCGGCGCAAAAACAGAGGATGTGGCGTAGGTGAGCATATTGCACATCAGCACGTCGGGATGATCTCCCTGTATTTTCGCAAGCGCATCGTAGGCCTTTGCGTTTGTGTCGATCATGCCGTAATCCACGATCTCCACGTCGTTTTTCGCAAGGATCGCCTTAAACTCCTCGTGATACTGCATCAGCGTATCCAGAAGGCCGGGGAATTGGTCCCAATATACAGGATGGGCGACGCCGAAAACACCGATGCGGCCGACCCGCTTGTTCTTTCGTTCAATCATACTGTCAGAACCCCTTTTGTTATGATTATGCTATTATTTTACCGGGACCGACGCTTTGCGGCAAGAGAGTAAGCAAAGCAAAGCTTGTCGAAAATAAATATGCACTTTTCATAAAGCGCCGAACGCGCCCGAACAGGAAAATATCGGTTCCGGCCCCGGCCGCAAACACGAATTTCGGCTATCCCGTCTTTTTATTTTGCGAAAAGAAACAAAACATTGCGAAAATAAATCTACGTCTTCAACAAAAAATCAGACATCTCTTTCCTTCAGGAAGCGGACATGCTAATATGAAGCAAAGAGCCGGAGCAGGCCCGTCAGAATGCCCGCTCCCGCTCAAAGCCGATTGTAGCAGGAGGAACGCAGCCCCTTGGAGCAGACAAAGATTATTTCCTGCACGGACATTGCGCCGTTTGTCCGCTATGTGCAAAAATATCAGCCGCCGTACCATCTTACGGATTCCGTAGAGTTTCTGACGGCGTATGACCACCGCCTGTTTTATGTTTATCACGGCGACGGACTGGTCGAATTCCGTGACCACTCGTTCCGCATCACGCGCGGCGACGTGCTTCTATGGCCGTCGGGTTGGGATTATCGTCTCACGCACAGCGTGAACGGCGGCCTGCTTCTGCTGGGCTGCAATTTCGACTACGAGCAGCGATACGCCCACGCGGCCTATCCGATCCCACCGGATATTGCTTCGGATTTTCAACCAAATTTGATCCACGAGCACATTGGAATTAAGGAGTTACCTGCCACAAGTGAGCCGATCTGTCTGCATAATATGGAGGAGATCAAGCCGTATCTGGAGCTTATGCTTCAGGAATATCAGACGCAGCTGGTCTTTTTCCAGATGCGGCTCAGTGGTCTGCTGAAAAATGTGCTGTCCCAGATATTCCGCAGCTGCGCCGTCGGCTCGCCCTCCGGAACGATGTCCTCCGATCAGGTCAATGATGTGATCGAATATATCAAGGAGCATTACAACGAGCCGATCAGCAACAGCATGATCGGAGAGCACTTCAATTACCACCCCAATTATCTGAACAAGCAGATGGTGCAGCATACCAGCAAATCGATCCACCAGTACCTGATCACATACCGCATCACACAGGCGGTCAATCTGCTGGAGAATACGGATATGCCGGTCAGCGCAATCGCCGCCGAGGTGGGCTTCGGAGACGTGTGCCATTTTTCGCGCATCTTCCATCAGCGCACCGGCCAGGCTCCGGGCAATTACCGCCGCTGCCATAAGCGGAAATGACAAGTCGAGATAAGTTGTTTTAAGAAAACCGGTATTGGAAAGCTACGGCGGAAACAGGGTTTTGATAACGCTTATATTGTCGCCCCGGCCTAATTGGCGACAGGTGCTTAGACAATATTCCAAATATTTGAGCAGGCCTGATTTTCCCTTTCAGGAACTGTTTGCATACAAGTATAGCAACCGAAAAGTTGATTTGTTTTTCCTGTGGGACAGGTATTTTCCGCGCAATAAGCGAAGCATAATTATATAGGTATATAGGATCAATCGGGCAAAAACCTCTTGCAGTAAAAAGTCCGTTTTCTTGCCATGCAGGCAAGATAGCCCAATGGTATATTTAAGGTCTCTAGGGTGTATTCTTCCAACTCCCAACGCACCCGGACAGCGGACCTTTTCACGCTGCGCTGCGCCATTTTTCCTTGAAATACGTCTGGAGCGGATTTTATTGCGCTGTTGGACAAATGCGGAAGCAGTTGCTGTACTTGGTGTGTATCCAAACCAGTCATATAATTCTTTTGAAAGGCTTCCGCCTCCCATGCCGATCAGCATTAGCAGCATCGTTTGCGGTGGAAGTTTTCTCTTTCTTGAAAAATCTTTTCCCGGGACCTTTACGCATGCGTCTAAATTTGCGGCGGTTTTCTTTATTGCATGGAACAATGTGGACCGAACACGTTCTGGATATGATTTTCTGTTCACTTGGAAGGCCTCCTTAAAAAATGTCATCATTTTCAAGGCGAAGCCTTCGATTTTTATTGATTTGTCAAGTGTTTTTTTGAGAAATATTGTTTTTATATGTCCCCCTGCGCTGAAATAAAAACGCTCAATCACCATCATAAGTGATCGAGCGTCTTAAAAATTAACTTAATGACATTGACTCTAAGGGGACTATATCAAAACATGTGCTCCGGGAGTTTTTTGTGATAGGAGGAGCCTCCTGCGCGGAGCGCCTATTCCGAATCCCGATAGGCGCGAAGGCCCTCGCGGCCCTCGTCCGTGACGGGCTTGAGCCACTTCATGCTCTTGAAGTGGATGAGGCAGGCGATGGACTTCGGGATATCCTCCGCGAGGTAGGCGACCATGACCACGCTGACGAACGGAAGCTTCAGAACGTTTGCGGCCAGATACGTCAGCGGGATGGAGACCAGCCAGAGGCTGCCCATGTCATAAAGCATACCGCACAGCGTATCGCCGCCGGAGCGGAATACGCCGACGACCTGCACATAGGAGATGTTGCGGAACCAGACCTCCAGCGAACAGAACACCGTTACGGCCAGCGCCGTGTCAAGCGTCAGCTGCGAAAGATTGCTGCCGGAGGAGAAGATCGAAATGAGGGGATAGCGGAAAAGAATGACCAACCCGCCGATGACCATGCCCAGAAGCGGGATGAGCACCGAGAAGCGCCGCGCGTCCTCCACACCGCGCCGGATCTTTCCGCTGCCGATCGATTTGCCGACCATGATGACGCAGGAATTTCCGAGGCCAACGTAAAACGCAAAGGCCAGATCGGCAAAGGTCTTAAAAATGGTCATACCGGCGTAGTATTCATAGCCGATGTTGGAATAGATCATGTTGACGATCAGAATACCGAGCGCCCACATACCCTCGTTGAACACGACGGGCATAGCCCGGCGGTAAAAGGCGCCGAGGTTTTTCAGCCCGAAGGCTGTCAGCTCACGGATGGGGCCGATCAGCAGGTTTTTCTCGAAAAGCGAGAACAGCAGGATCAGCACCGGACCGAGCCATGAGGAAATGCAGGTGGCGAGGGCAGCGCCGGCAATGCCCATCTCCGGGAAGCCGAACGCGCCGAAGATCAGACCGTAGTCCACAAAGGCGTTGGCGATGGTCGTGAAGATGGAAACATAGAGCGGCAGACGCACGCGCTCCGTGTTGCGCAGGACGGTGCAGAGCACATTCGTCAGCGTGACGGCGGGGTAGGAGAAGCAGACGATCGAAAGATACTCGCAGCCTGCGGCGACAACGTCCGGGTCCTCGTTGAAAAGCCCGAGCACCCACGCGGGCGCAAGCTTCGCCACGATCAGGAACAGAACGGTCAGCACCAGGCTCGTCAGGACACCCATGCCCAGCACCCGCCGGATGCCCTTGTAGTCCTTGATGCCCCAATACTGCGAGATGAATACGCTCATGCCCGAGCAAAGCCCGAAGCCGAGCAGTGCGCACAGCCAGCCCCACTGGGCGGCCATGCCGACGGAGGACAGCGCGATGCTGCCCAGACGCGAGACCATCATGGTATCGACGAGCTGGAACGAGCTGGTCAGCACGTTTTGCAGCGCGACCGGGATGGCCAGCGCAAGTGTGACGCGCCAGAACGGCTTGTCACCGAGATATTTACTCCATTTCATAAAAAACACTCCATGAGGGAAGCTCCGAACCGCCAGGTTCGGCCGTTTTGTCAGAGCTTCCGCAGAAAACGGTGAAAAAGTGGGGATGCTGCTCAAAAGCAGTATCCCCACGAAGTTTTTCGGACGGTCGCGTGAGTGACCTATTATGCCATGCCAGCAGTGATGATGGCCATCTTATAGACCTCGTCTGCGTTGCAGCCGCGTGAGAGGTCGTTGATGGGGGCGTTCAGACCCTGAAGAATGGGGCCGTAGGCCTCGAAGCCGCCGAGGCGCTGTGCGATCTTGTAGCCGATGTTGCCGGCCTCGATGCACGGGAAGATGAAGGTGTTGGCGTAGCCCGCGACCTTGGAGCCGGGGAACTTCAGCTGACCGACGACAGGGGAGACCGCCGCGTCAAACTGCATTTCGCCGTCGATGGCAAGCTCGGGCGCGAGCTTCTGGGCCTCGATGGTGGCGTCGTGGCTCAGCTTCACCGTGCCGCCCTTGCCGGAGCCCTTGGTGGAGAAGGAGAGCAGCGCGACCTTCGGGTCGATGCCGAAGAAGGCAGCCGTGCGCGCGGACTCGACCGCGACCTCCGCCAGCTTCTGTGCGCCGGAGAACACGACCTCGCCGGTCGTCTTGTCGAGGGTGTCGGGATAGTCGATGTTGATGGCACAGTCGCCCATGCAGTACTTTTCATCGTTGCCGTCCTTGTCCTTGCGGAACAGGATGAAGGAGGAGGAGACCAGATGCGCGCCCTTCTTCGTCTTGACCAGCTGGAGCGCCGGACGGACGGTATCGGCCGTGGAATAGGTAGCGCCGCCGAGCAGAGCGTCGGCCTTGCCCATCTTGACGAGCATGGTGCCGAAGTAGTTGCCCTTTGCAAGCGCCGCGCGGCACTCTTCCTCGGTCATTTTGCCCTTGCGAAGCTCGACCATCTTTGCGACCATCTCGTCCATGCCCTCATAGGTGGCCGGGTCGATGATGGTGGCCTTGCAGATGCAGAAGCCGCCCTTTTCCGCAGCGGCCTTGACCTCGTCCGCGTTGCCGATCAGGATCACGTCCATCAGATCCTCCTTGAGCAGGCGGTCGGTGGCTTCCAGAATACGGGCGTCGGGGCCTTCGGTAAAGACGATGGTGCGGCGCGTGGCCTTCAGAGCGTCAAGCAGTTTCGTAAACATAGTATATACCTCCAATTTTGCGGATATCCGCACATTTCTGCGTCTAGTATACAACGATTTTCGCCGGGACTCAACCGTTTGTGAGAAATTTTTTCAATGCTTCCGGTAAAGAGAAAAGCCGCCCCGCTGGAGACGATGTCTCCAACGGGGCAGAATGGTGGGTGAATAATTGGTACGGCTCAGTTCTCGTCGTCCGTCACGCAGACGAAGGTATCCTCGCCGCCGTCATCCTCGTTCTTGCCGGAGGCGGAGGAATCGAAAGCGCTGCTGAACTGCTCGCCAAGCTCCTTGCCGAGACGGCCCAGCTTCTGGCCAAGCTCGTTCATCGAGCGCTCGAACTGCTTGCTGTCGAAGCCGCCGCCGAACTGGAAGCTGGCGGACTTGCCGCGCTTTTTGCCGCTGCCGGTCTGGAAGGAGAAGCCGTTGGGTGCGGAGGACGCGCCGCCGTGTACCTCCTCGCAGCTCAGCGAACCGCCCGCCGTGACGTTTCCGCCCACGTCGCCGCAGGTGACGCTGCCGGTGGCCGTGACGCTTCCCGTCACATTGTCGCAGTTGACGCTTCCGCCGGAGGCTACGTTGCCTTCGACCGCGTCACAGGTGACGCTTCCGCTGGTTTTGATGTCGCCGGAAACATCGTCGCAGTTGACGCTGCCGCCCGCCGTAACGCTGCCGCCGACACTGTCGCAGTTGACGCTGCCGCCTGCCTGAACATTGCCGGTGATATCGCCGCAGGAGACGGAAAAGACGGAGTCAATGTTCAGCGCGGGGCCTTCATATTCAAAGGTGATCCGGCTGGCCTCGGGGCAGTCCGTGACGCCCTGCGCGCCGATGAGCGTATGTCCGGCAAAGAGCACGGCGTGGAGCGTATGGGGATCGTCGTCCCACGGAAGGTCGAGCGGAGCGCTGGCGGAGTCTTCGGAGGCGTCCTCCTCCGCTTCCTCGTCCTGCTGCTGTGCGACGCCCAGCAGCTCGTCCACACGGACGTGGAACACCTCGGCCAGCTTCGGCAGCAGTGTGATGTCCGGATAGCTCTGGCCGGTCTCCCATTTGCTGACGGCCTGCGCGGTGATGCCAAGCTCCTGCGCCAGCTGCTCCTGCGTCATGGAAAGCTCCTTGCGGAGCGTGATGATCCTCTGTGCAAAATCGTTCATAGTATATTTCCTCCATAATCTGATCGATGGCTTTTGATTTTCTCGTTTGCGGGCCTGCAACTTATGGCTCCATTATGTCCGCGAAATCCGAAATAATCAATAGATTATCGGTTGAATTGCAGAAAAAACAGACAACCGCCGGTTGAAAAGCACACCTTCTGCACGATTCAACCGACGGTTGTATGCGATTTTGGGGTCAGGCGGCATCGGAAGGGGATTTTTCAGAGAGGTTTTACCGGCGCGATCTCCCAAATGCTCCGGAAAAACGCATATCCAGCAAATTCTCTCAAATTCCGTGTCGTACTATAGCACTTTGCATAGAAAAATGCAAAAAAGCTCTGTTTCTGCGTAATTTTTATGGAAATGCACGAAAACAAGGAAAGTACTGCGGCAAAAATGGAGGCAAAAGGAAAAGCGGCGGGGCGACAACGCCCCGCCTCCGGCGGAAAATGCTTCAAAGACGGCTGTCCTCCGCCTCCGGGCAGGACACGGCTTGCTGCGAAAGAATGCGGACGGCCTCGCCGGTGAGCGGATGCGTGAACGCCAGCTCTGCGGCGCAGAGCTGCTGCGGCGCAATGCCGCACTGCGCGGAATAGGCGCGGGAGGCGTCGGTCGCATACTGCGGGTCGCCGAGGATGGGCCAGCCGGAGGCCAGACAGTGCAGCCGCAGCTGGTGCGTGCGGCCGGTGATGGGATGCAGCGCCAGAAGGGCGGTGCGTTCCCAGCGCCGGAGAACGGCAAATTTGGTGACGGCCTGCTGGCCGCGCACATCGACGGTGCGCAGGAGGCTGCCGCCGCCGAGCTTGAATACGGGCAGGTCGATCGTGCCGCAGTCCGCGTCCGGCACACCGTAAACGCAGGCGCGGTAGGTCTTGCGGATGCCGCCGCTCTGATGGAGCTGGCGGAATTTTTCGTGGACATAGGCGTTTTTCGCCAGCAGCACCACGCCGAAGGTGTCGCGGTCGAGCCGCGAGACGGGATGAATGCCGCAGCGCTGGCCGGTTTTCTGATAGTAGGCCAGCAGGCCGTTTGCAAGCGTGCCGTCGTTGCGGCAGGGGGAGGGGTGCGTCAGAAGCCCGGCGGGCTTGTCCAGCGCGATGAGCGCCTCGTCCTCGTAGAGAATGGAAAGTGGCATTTCCTCCGGCGAAAAGCCCTCGACAGTTTCCTCCAGCCGGACGGCGACCTCGTCGCCGGTGCGGACCGGGTGGCCCGTGTGCGCGGGCGCACCGTTTACCAGCAGTGCGTTCTGCCATTTCAGCCGCGAGACCAGCGAGGAGGACATGGAAAGCTCCCGGCGCAGAAACGTATTCAGCTTTCCTTCGCGCGAAGCGGTGCAGCGCAGAAGCATAAGACGGCCTCCTAGGACGAATATTATAATGTATTGTACCGCACGCGGAGGCAATGCGCAATCAGAGATTTCCGGAAAGTCCGGCGTGATCCCAGAGCTGCTTGAGGAAGATCACGCCGATGGGGAAGAGGATCATGCCCGCGACACCGGCGGCCCGGAAGCCGGTGTAGAGTGCCAGCAGCGTCAGCAGCGGATGCAGCCCGACCTGCTTTCCGACCAGACGCGGCTCAAGCGCCTGACGGCTCAGCGCTGCCACGCCGTACAGAATCAGAAGTCCGATGCCGCGCCGCAGATCGTTCTGCAAAAACTGCGTCAGGCTCCATGGGATCAGGATCGTTCCCGTGCCGAACACCGGCAGCGCGTCCACGAGCGCGACGATCAGCCCGAACAGGAGCGGATAGTCCACGCCGAGAATGGCCAGCCCCGCCGTCACCAGCAGGAACATCACACCCATGAGCTTGAACTGTGCGCGCAGCCAGCCTCCGAGCGATACCTTCAGATGCGTCAGCAGCTTTTCCAGCCGCGTCCGCCACTTCTCCGGCAGGCGGCTTCGGAGCGCATCGCGGATGGCCGGAAGATCGCCTGCGGACATGAAGCTGGCAAGGATGGAGGTGATGATAAACAGGACAATGCCCGGCGCTTTGCCGAAAAAGCCGGAGGCGAAGTCGAAGAGCCAGTCGTAGATCCGGCTGCCGAGGACGGAGCCGCTCTCAAAGAGGCTCTTGATGCCGGAGCGAAGCCCCGTTCCGATCCCGTCCGGCAGCTTTCCGGCAAGCTCCAGAAGCCGGGCTTCCAGATGGCTGAGCGGCCCGGCCAGCGACGCGGCCAGAGCCGGGAGCTTCCGCAGAAAGCCGCTCAGCTCCGTCAGAACGGCGCGCAGAAGGAAGAAAAGTCCGGCGAACAGCCCGCCGAAGATCACCAGCACGCACAAGAACGCGGCCAGTCCGCGCGGAAGCTGCGTCCGGCGCAGCAGCAGCGCGACCGGCTTCTGCACCAGCGCCGCGACGGCCAGACCGATGAGAAACGGCGCGAGCACAGGCAGGAGCACCGCCGCGAACAGCCACAGGCCCGCCGCACAGGCGGCGGCGATCAGCGCCCCGCGCCAGATTTTTTTCATATCCAAGGCATTCCCTCCGAAAAAAGCCGGAACCGACTTGAAATTTGCCGCCGAATCGTGTATAGTAACCACCATATAAGGACACATGCCTTTATATCAAGGACGGAAAGGAGCACATTCGATGGAAAAAACACCGAAGTACTACATTGTAGAGGCAGCGGCCCTGCCGGATATCTTCCGGAAGGTCGCGGAGGCCAAGCGCCTGCTGGAGACCGGAGAGACGGACAAGGTCAATGTGGCGACCCGTGCCGTCGGGATCAGCCGCAGCGCGTTTTATAAGTACCGCGATACGATCGCGCCGTTCCAGAACCTGATGGCCGGGCGCATCATCACCTTCCAGATGATGCTCAAGGACAAGGCTGGCGTCCTGTCGGCAATACTATCCATTTTTGCCAATAACGGCGCAAATATACTCACCATCAATCAGAGCATCCCGACCGGCGGCCGCGCGATGGTCACGATCTCCGCGGAGACGGGCAATCTGACTTGCTCGCTTGAGGAGCTGGTGCATACGATCAGCCAGACGCAGGGCGTGGTCAAGGCCGAGATGGTCGCGGGATAAGGAGGACGCTATGCAGAGCTTTCAGTACTATATCAAAACGGACGTGGTTTTCGGCGAGGGAAGCGTTTGCCGCACGGCGGAGCTTGTGAAAAAGCACGGCGGAAGCCGCGTGCTGGTGGTCTACGGCGGCGGCAGCGCCAAGCGCAGCGGCCTTCTTGACCGGGTGTTTGCGCTGCTGGACGAGGCGCTGCTCCCGTATGACTCCATCGGCGGTGTGCAGCCCAATCCGCGCGTGGAGCTGGCCCGCGAGGGCGTAAAAAGGGCGGTCGAATTCCGCGCAGATCTGATCTTGGCCGTCGGCGGCGGCAGCGTGATCGACACGGCCAAGGCCATCGCCCACGGCGCGGCCAACCCGGAGACGGATATCTGGGAATTCTGGAAGCGGCGCGAGGTGCTGACGCGCTCTACACCGGTGGGCGTGATCCTGACCATCCCGGCGTCCGGAAGCGAAACGAGCGATTCCGCTGTGCTGACCAACGAGCAGGAATGTGAAAAGCGCGGCCTCAACACCGACCTCAACCGTCCGGCGTTCGCCATCCTCGATCCGAAGCTGGCGATGACGCTCCCGCCGCGCCAGGTGTCCTGCGGCGTGACGGATATCCTGATGCACACGCTCGACCGGTACTTTACGCCGGCAGACGACAACGAGCTGACCGATGCGCTGGCCGAGGCGCTGCTGCGCGTGGTCATCCGCAACGGCCCGAAGGTCGTTGAAAACGAAAACGATCTGCACGCCATGAGCGAGATCATGTGGTGCGGCAGCGTCTCACACAACGGCCTGACCGGCCTTGGCGCGCCGCGTGAATTCACCACGCATCAGCTCGGCCATGCGCTGAGCGAGAAATTCGACGCCATCCACGGAGAAACGCTTTCCGCCATGTGGGGCAGCTGGGCGCGGTATGTGTGGGAGACGAAGCCCGCGCGGTTTGCGCGCTTTGCAAGAAACGTCTGGGACGTGGACGATGTGGACGCGGACGAGGCGGCGATGCTCGGCATCGAGGCGACGGAGAATTTCTTCCGGAGCCTGCATATGCCGGTGAGTCTCGGCGAGCTGAAGGACGTCGGCGCGCAGAGCGAGGAGGGCCTTCAGGAGCTGGCGCTGCGGTGCAGCTATCAGAAAACGAGGACCATCGGCAGCTTCCGCGTGCTCGGCTATGACGAAATGCTGGAAATTTACCGGCTTGCGAACCACTGAGGAAAAAATATGCAGAAGATCGCCATTGCGGGCTACGGAACGGTCGGCGGCGGTGTGGCGGAGATCCTTCGCCGCAATGCCGCGAAAATCGCCGAAAGCGCCGGAGAGCCTGTCGAACTCAAATACATTCTTGTCCGGAGAGATTTTCCCGGCGACCCGTTTGAAAAGGAAATGGTGCGGGACTTTTCCGTGATCGAGTCCGACCCGGAGGTCACGATCCTTGTCGAGACGATCGGCGGCTGCGGCGCGGCGCTGGAATACTGCACGCGCGCCCTGAAGGCGGGGAAAAGCGTCGTAACGGCCAACAAGCAGCTCGTCGCCGAGCATGGCGCGGCGCTCATGGAGCTTGCGCGGGAGTATGGCGCGGGCTTCCTGTTCGAGGCCTCCGTCGCGGGCGGCATTCCGGTGCTCCATCCGCTTTCGCGCTGTCTTGGCGCGAACGTGCTGGAGGAGGTCTCGGGCATCCTCAACGGCACGACCAACTATATCCTGACGCAGATGCTGGAAAACGGGCAGAGCTATGACGCCGCCCTGCGCGAGGCGCAGCGGCTCGGATACGCGGAGGCGGATCCCGCCGCCGACGTGGAGGGCCTTGACGCCGGTCGTAAGATCTGTATTCTGGCCGGGCTTGCGTTCGGGAAAAACGTCGCGCCGGATCGGATATCCGTCGAAGGTATTACGAAAATTACGGCGCTCGACGCGGCCTTTGCCGCTGCGGGCGGTATGAAGCTCCGCCTGCTGGGAAGAGCCGTGCAAAGCGAAAACGGACTGTTTGTCTTTGTCTCACCGCATTTTGTCCCCGAAACGCAGCTTCTCGCGGGCATTGGCGGCGTCAACAATGCCGTGGAGATCTGCGGCAGCGAGGTCGGACGGGTCCAGTTCGCAGGCCCCGGCGCCGGACGCTATCCAACGGCCAGCGCGGTGCTGGGCGACGTGATCGAGCTTGCGGGAAATCCCGGCAGGCAGCGGTGCGCATGGAGCGCGGAGCCTGCGCGGCTGGCGCCGCTTGAGGACTTTAAAGCACGCTGGTTTGTGCGCACAAAGGAACGGCGCGGCGCTGTGGAGGAAAGACTCGGCGCGGTGCGCTGGCTCCCGGCGCAGATGGGCTGGCAGGGCGGCTTTACGGAAAAGCTCCCGCGCCGTGCGCTTTCGGAAAGCGGACTGCGGCTCGAGGCGGTTTTCCCGGTCAGGGAATTATGATCCCGGAGGAATACTATGGCATTGATCGTACAGAAATTCGGCGGAAGCTCCGTCGCGGATGCGCAGCGGATCTTCCATGTCGCGGAAATCATTACAAAAACCTATCAGCAGGGGAATTCCGTCTGCGTCGTGCTGTCCGCGCAGGGCGATACGACCGACGATCTGATCGAAAAGGCACGGGAGATCAACCCGGACGCATCCCGGCGCGAAATGGACATGCTCCTGAGCTGCGGCGAACAGATGTCCATTGCCCTCATGGCAATGGCGATCGAAAAGCTTGGCTTCCCGGTCGTTTCGCTTTGCGCATGGCAGATCGGTATGGCAACGGATTCCAACCACTCCGCCGCGCACATCACCAAGGTGGACTGTGAGCGCGTAAAAGAGGAGCTGGACCGCAAGCGCATCGTCCTTGTTGCGGGATTTCAGGGTGTGGACCGCACCGGCGACATCACCACGCTCGGGCGCGGCGGCTCAGACACGACGGCTGTTGCGCTGGCCGTTGCGCTTCAGGCAGACCTCTGCCAGATCTACACAGACGTGGACGGCGTCTATACCAGCGACCCGCGCATCGTTCCCGAAGCGCGGAAGCTATCGGAGATCACCTATGACGAAATGCTGGAGCTTGCCTCCATGGGCGCGCAGGTGCTCCACAACCGCTCCGTCGAGCTTGCCAAGAGCTACGGCATTCAGCTCGAGGTGCTCTCCAGCTTTACCGGCAATCCCGGCACCATCGTCAAGGAGGTAGTCAAAAAAGTGGAAAAAACCTATATTACCGGCGTCGCGCAGGATAAAAAGATCGCCCGCTTCGCTCTGGTCGGTCTGGAGGATGTTCCGGGCGTCGCCTATAAGCTCTTCAATCTGCTCGCCAAGGACAAGATCAACGTCGATATGATCATTCAGTCGCTCGGCCACGACGAGCGCAAGGACATTATCTTCACCGTCGCAGACAAGGATTCCATGGCCTGCGCCCGTCTGCTCGATGAAAACAAGGACGTCCTGAAATATGACCACATGGATATCAACACCGGCGTCTCCAAGGTCTCCATCGTCGGCGCCGGTATGCTCGAAAACGCGGGCGTCGCCGCCAAAATGTTTGAAGCCCTCTATCAGGCCCATATCAACATCCACATGATCTCCACCAGCGAGATCAAGGTGTCTGTCCTGATCGATAAGGAGGATTCCGACAGGGCGGTGAGAGTTATTCACAACATTTTCTTCCAGTGAGTCTCCGCAGCGGATCTTTTCCGGCAATACTGCGTTGCTGCGGACTCGACGTACACACGGTACGCCTTCGTCCTTGCGCCTTGTCTTGCCGGAAAATCTCCCGCTGCGGGCAGCGGCTTTTCCGAGTATACGGTGCTGCTTCGTATTCGATGTGTACGCGGTACGCCTTCGTCCTTGCGCCTTGCCTTGCCGGAAAATCTCCCGCTGCGGGCGGCGGCTTTTCCGAGTATACGGTGCTGCTTCGTATTCGATGTGTACGCGGTATGCTTTCGTCCTTGCGCCTTGTCTTGCCGGAAAATCTCCCGCTGCGGGCAGCGGATTTTTTGAGTATACGGTGAGGCGAACGCCGCGTCATAAAGCTGCGCCCTCTCGTCATATGGTATGACGAGGGGGTCGTTTTCATGAAAAAGCGATACGCACTGGCCTTTCTGCTGACTGCGTTGGCCGGGACGGCGCTGCATTTTGCCTACGACTGGTGTCTTTCGCCGCTCGTGGGGCTGTTTGCGCCGGTGAACGAAAGCGTCTGGGAGCATCTCAAACTTCTGTTCTGGCCGTTTCTGGCGGCGGGTTTCGCGCTGACCCGCGGGCAGGCGGAAAAGCCTGCGGCATGGAGCGGCTTCCTGCTGGCGGAGCTGGGAATGCCGGTCTTTCTGATCGGGATCTATTACACGCTTCATGCGGGCTTCGGCGTGCAGAGCGTGTACGCGGACATCGGACTGTATTATCTGACGCTCGGACTGGGCTTCGCGGCGGCCCTCCGCGTGAACAGAAGCGGGCGGCTCGGGTGGCTGGCCGGTGTGCTCGTGATCCTGACGGGACTTTACGGCGCGGCGCTGATCCTGTTTACGCTTGCGCCGCCGGAGCTTCCGATCTTCATGGCGGTTTCGTGACTTTTTGCGATTTTTGTGCTTGACAACGGGATATCTGCGTGCTAAAATGCTCGAAGAGAAAACAAAGCAGGAGCAGCAGCGCCTCACCCCCAGCATTGGCGAAGGGGTCCATAATGTACAGTCTCGGTATGAGTATGTCATTGTGTGCGGGTGCTTTGCGGCATCCGCACTTTGCATTTGGGGGTGCTTTATCATCGGTAAATTAGATCATCAGATCAACGAGGAGATCCGCGATAAGGAGCTTCGCGTGATCGGAGCCAATGGCGACCAACTTGGTATCATGTCGTCTGCCGACGCGCTCGCGCTGGCGGAGGAGAAGGAGCTTGACCTTGTCAAGATCGCGCCGAACGCCGTTCCGCCGGTCTGCAAGATCATGGACTACGGAAAATTCCGCTTCGAGCAGCTGAAGAAGGAAAAGGAAGCCAAGAAGAATCAGCGCGTGGTCGAGGTCAAGGAGATCCGTATGTCTCCCAGCATCGATACCAATGACCTCAATACGAAGGTCAAGAACGCCATGAAGTTCCTGAACGATGGCAACCGAGTCAAAGTCACCGTCCGCTTCCGCGGCCGCGAAATGGCGCACACGTCGCTTGGCGAGGTGCTGCTCAAGCAGTTCGGAGAGAGCTGCGCCGAGGTCGCAACGGTCGAAAAAGGAGCAAAGCTCGAGGGACGCAATATGTCCATGTTCCTGAGTCCCAAAAACTCAAAATAAACGTAAGCAAGAATCGGAAGGAGAACTACTATGCCCAAGCTGAAATCCCATAGCGGCGCGAAGAAAAGATTCAACCTGACCAAGAACGGCAAGGTCAAGAGAGCGCACGCATTCAAGAGCCATATCCTCACCAAGAAGACGACCAAGCGTACCCGTAACCTTCGCAAGAACGGCTATGCCGACGTCACTGTGGAAGATATCGTGAAAAAGATGATTCCCTACAAATAAGCAGGGATTGACGACACATAGGAGGATTAAAAAATGGCAAGAGTTAAAGGCGCAATGATGACGCGCAAGAGAAGAAATAAAGTTCTGAAGCTGGCGAAGTCTTACTGGGGCTCCAAGTCCCGTCACTTCAAGATGGCCAAGCAGGCTGTCTTTAAGTCCGGCGTTTACGCATATGCAGGCCGCAAGCAGAAGAAGCGCGAGTTCCGCAACCTGTGGATCACCCGTATCTCCGCGGCTGTCGCTCCCTACGGCATCAACTATTCCCGTTTCATGTACGGCCTGAAGAAGTCCGGCATCGAGATGAACCGCAAGGCTCTGTCCGAGCTGGCCATCACCGATCCCGAGGCGTTCAAGGTTCTCGTCGAGACCGCGAAGAAGGCTCTGTAATTTATAGCGAACATAAAGCGGCCGCAGGCGATGCCTGCGGCCGTTCAATG
>ERZ772831.1216-NODE-1216-length-25134-cov-4.146298_pt1 | contig 25134 bp, 13 predicted proteins | sample MGYA00580858_ERZ772831 | MGnify/ENA primary metagenome ERZ772831 (study PRJEB29015, sample SAMEA2737694) | human gut metagenome | biome: human gut; feature: human-associated habitat; material: faeces | place: China | collected 2012 ... | reverse complement strand
AACCATGAAAGACGACAACATTTTCCTGTGGGTCAAGGCGGTGATCGCTGCCGCCTGCGGTGCCTTTACCGCGGCATTCGGCTGGCTGGGCTGGCTGGTGGTGGCCTGGGTTGCCTGCATGGTGCTGGATTGGCTCTCCGGCAGCGCGGCGGCCGCCAGCAGGGGAGAGTGGGCCAGTTCTGTGGCCAGAGACGGCATCTGGCACAAGGCCGGTATGGTCGTTGTGGTGCTGGTAAGCGCCCTGACCGACGGCGTGCTGGGCATGGCGGTTGCCAACCTGCCGGGGCTGGGGCTGCAGCCGAACGGCGTGGTGCTGCCCGTGGTGCTGGTATGGTATATTTTTACGGAGCTGGGCAGCATTGCCGAGAATGCCGCTGCCATGGGCGCACCGGTACCGGCGTGGCTGGTAAGGATTTTGGCCGAGGGGAAGGAGGGCGTAAACAAGTGATGCAGGGGGCGGCGCCCCCCAATAAAGCAAACAAAAACGGGGTATCTGCCGTACAATGGCGGATACCCCGTTTTTGGTTTACTTATAAATAATTTTGCAGATCGCTCTTGTCGGTGGCGCAGCGCTCGGCGGCCTCGCGGGTGATGCGGCCCATGCTGACAAGGCGCGCCAGATCGGCGTTCAGGCTGTGCATGCCCAGTGCGGCGCCGGACTGCAGGATGCTTGGGATCTGGTAGCACTTGCCCTCACGGATAAGGTTTGCCACAGCATCGGTGCCGACCAGAATCTCGGTCGCGGCGCAACGGCCCTTGCCCCCGGCCAGCGGCAGAAGCTGCTGGGTGATGACGCCGCGCAGCACGGCGGCCAGCTGACCGCGGATCTGGTTCTGCGCACCGGCGGGGCAGACATCAATGATGCGGTCGATGGTCTGGGCTGCGCCGATCGTGTGCAGTGTGCTGAGAACCAGATGGCCGGTCTCGGCGGCGGTGACGGCGGCGGAGATCGTCTCATAATCGCGCATCTCGCCGACCAGAATGACATCAGGGTCCTCGCGCAGGGCGCTGCGCAGCGCCGAGGCAAAGCTGCGCGCATCCGCGCCGACCTCGCGCTGGTGGATGAGCGCCTGCCTGCCCTGATAGACATACTCGATGGGGTCCTCAATCGTGATGATGTGGTCGCTGCGGGTCTCGTTGATATGGTCGATCATCGCGGCCAGCGTAGTGGACTTGCCGCTGCCGGTGGGGCCGGTGACAAGGATCAGACCGCGCGGCTCGTCCGCCAGCTTTGTCAGCACGGGCGGCATCGACAGCTCTGCCAGCGTGGGGATGGCATCGTTGAGCAGGCGCAGCGTGGCCGCAGCCCGCCCCTGCTGGAAAAAGACATTTACGCGGCTGCGGGTGCCGTCCGGTGCGACCAGCGCAAAATCGGCATCGATCCGCTCGGTAAGGATGGCCTCGCGGTGCGCCTCATCCATCAGCCCAAGGATCAGGGAGCGGGTCTCGTCTGCGCTCATCTGCACGGGGGGCTGCATCAGCCGCCCGTCCACCCGGAACATCAGGGGCAGCCCCTCGGAGAGATGGATGTCGCTGGCTTTCATCTGCCGCGCCAGCGCGGTGAGTTCATGGATTTGCATGGGACATACCTCACTTTTAAGAAAGAGAAGCCGGAGAGAACGCTGCCGTCAGCACCCGTTCCCCTTATTCCTCATAGAAGGTGATCTTCAGCAGCTCTTCCGGGGTGGTTTCGCCCTCGCGCACAAGCTGCAGGGCGGCCTCGCGCAGGCTGGTCATGCCCTGATTGCGGCGGGCGGCATCGGTCAGCTCCTCCTGCGTGGCTCCGGCGGAGATCAGCTCGCGCAGCTCGCGGTTGATGATGACCAGCTCGTGGATCGCCACGCGGCCGCGGTAGCCGGTGCCGTTGCACTGGGTGCAGCCGCTGCCGCGCCGCACAAAGGGAATGTCAGGGCCGAGATAGGTGCGCTCCTCCTCGGTGACGGGCATCTGCCGGGCGCAGTGGGGGCAGACCCGGCGCATCAGGCGCTGAGCGACCAGACCGGCCACCGAGTTGGCGATCATGTACCGCTCCACGCCCATATCCTCAAGGCGGACGATGGAGGAGAGCGCGTCATTTGTGTGCAGCGTCGAAAAGACCATGTGGCCCGTGATGGCCGCACGGACCGAGATGGACGCCGTCTCGGCATCGCGGGTCTCGCCGACCATGATGACATCGGGATCCTGGCGCAGCAGGGCGCGCAGGCCGCTCTCAAAGGTCAGGCCCGCAATGTTGTTGACCTGCGTCTGGTTGATGCGGGCCAGATTGCGCTCGACAGGGTCCTCGATCGTCGAGACATTGACCTGCCGCTCGGCGATGGTCTGCAGGACCATGTAGAGCGTTGTCGTCTTGCCGGAGCCTGTCGGTCCGGTCAGGTAGACGATGCCGTTGGGGCGGTTGAGCAGCGGCAAAAACCGCCGGTAGGTCTCATCGTTCATGCCAAAGTGGTTGGCATTTTTAATGTAGGTGTTGCTGGACAGGATACGCAGCACGGCCTTCTCGCCAAAGACGGTCGGCAGGATCGAGACACGGACGTTGACATCGGGGCCGGTCTCAAGCCGGGCGCGGAAATGCCCGTCCTGCGGGATGCGGTGCTCGGCAATGTCAAGGTTGGACATGATCTTGATGCGGGCAATGAGCGGCTGATGCAAAGCGCGCTGCAGCGTCACATAGTCGATGATGACGCCGTCAATGCGCATACGGACCTTTGTCTCGCCCTCAAACGGCTCAATGTGGATATCCGAGGCGGTGGTCGTCACAGCACGCTGCACAAGGCTGTTCAGCAGGCGGATGATCGGCGCGTCCAGATCGCCGCCCTCGGCGGTCATGTCGATAGCGAGGTCCTCCGTCTGCGCGGCGGCCATGTCGCTGCTGTTGGCGCTGCGGGCCGCCTTGCGGGCGCTGACCTCGGCGTAATAGTAGCGGACGGCGCGGCGCAGCGGCTCCAGCTCGGCCAGCACGATCTCCGGCTCCATGGCGGTCAGCTGGCGGATGTCCTCGATGGCGTAGTAGTTCAGCGGGTCGTTGGCGGCGATGGTCAGCGTATGTCCGCTCTGCGCGATGGGCAGCATGTCATATTTCTGCGCCAGCTCCTGCGGGACCTTCTCAACCGCCGTCACATCAACGTTGGTGTGCTCAATGTCGATCATGCGGATCTGCAGGCGCTTGGCAAGGGCCTGCAGGACCTGCCGCTCATTGACATAGCCCAGCTCCTGCAGTGCCTGACCGACACGCAGGTCGCGGTGCTCCTTCTGGTAGGCAAGGGCGGCGTTGAGCTGCTCGGCCGTGATGTAGCCGAACTCGATCAGAACATCGCCAAGACGGATGTTTTTCACGGCTGTACGCCTCCTTTGTCACAGAGTACGATGCGCAGCGTCACATTGTAGATGCTGCCGCTGGACGAGGTGCCGTCCGCTGCGGCAAAGCTGCGGGTGGTGATGGAAAAGCTCTGCAGCTGGATGGACGGATAGTTGTCCGCCAGATCATCGAGCAGGCCCAGAAAATTGCTCGCCTCGCCCGAGCAGCTGAAGGTCACATCGGAGGTCTGGAGGTAGCCGGGCTGGTCATAGTAGGGTACAAGGTCAGCGGCAAGGAACTGCTGCAGCAGGGCATTGCCTGCGGCGGTGGTGTCCACCTGATCCGCCGTGACGGCGGCCGCAGCGCTGCCGGCGGGGGCGGGGCTCTGCCCGGCCTGTGTACCGGCAATGTAGCCGGTCATGCTCTGGGTCAGCGGCTGGCCGATGCTCAGGGAGACGGGCTGCATGCTGTGGTTCAGCTCAAGGCCGGTCACCAGCGTGTCCAGCTCATCGCTGGTCAGGATGCTGTAGTACCGCGCGTTGGCGGTCTGCAGCTCTCCCCAGGCGGTATTCTTGTCGGCGGCGTTCACGCCCGCCTGCAGGATCGTCTCCTGCATGGTGATCTGGGCGTCCTGCGCCTCGGTCAGATCGGCGCGGGCCTGCTGCAGGCTGCCGATGCCGGGGATCAGCAAAAACCGCACATACAGCACGATAAAGGCCAGCATCAGCACGGCATATAAAAGGATCTTGTCGCGCTTGGTCATCGGTGCAATATCCATAACCGCACCCCCCTTACTGCGGCGCTGCCAGAACGCAGCGCAGGTCGATGGAATAGCCGTCATCATCGGCATTGTAGCCGGTATAGCTCACGGTCGAAAAAACGCCGCAGCTCTGCAGCGAGCGAATGTAGGTCGGAATGTCGATGACCTGACTGGAGTTGGCGTTGAACTGCAGCTCGCCCGTGGCGGCGTTGTAGCTGGTGAACTGGATCGTGATGGCAGCGTCGCCCGCCGCTTCGACCCGGTGCAGCAGGCTGCTTGTCACAGCAGGGTAGCCGTCCAGCAGGTCGGTCATGCCGTCGGCGTACTGCGTCAGAGATTGGAACTGCGCGGCCGCCTCGGCATCCTGACTCGAGGCAAGGAACGCCGCGCTGTTGTCATTGCACCAGTTTACGATGTCCTGCCGCTGGCTGGTCAGGGAGGCGGTGTACAGCGTCATGGCACCCCAGCCCAGCAGGGCGGCGGCCACCACGGCAACGCCGGGGGCAGCGGTCCGGATGCTGCGGCTGCGCTGCTCACTCTTGGCGGCGCCTGCGGCCTTTTGCCAGCGCAGATAAAAGTTGTTTTGTTTCATAGCCATAATTTGTATGTTCCCCTGGCTTGTATAGTTGGTGCGCGGGTCAGCGCGCGATCAGATTGCCTGCGGCGGAGAGCGTCTGCGCAAGGGCTGTGCCCTCAGGCAGCTTGACGGTAGGCGAATCCGGGAATTGCGCCACCCGCAGCGCGAGCGCCTCACAGCCCGGGCGGCAGACGGCAAGGTCATCGGCGTCTGCACCGGCAAAGTAGACGGTCGTGATCGGATTTTCGCTCTTGCCGGCAATGTGGAACTGCAGGATGCCCGACAGCTTTTGTGCGATCTCGGCGCCGGATTCTGCCGAGCCGCGCGGGTTGAACAGGCGGCTGCGGGTCGAGTAGGTGTACTGTCCCTTCACAAACAGGCAGGCCGAGACGGTGTCATCGTCAAAATGCAGCAGCACAAAGGTCTCGCTCTGCAGGGCAGGGATCGTGCGCACCGCCTTGATGGGGGCTGCCAGACCCAGATCGATGCTGTACAGCTTGAAGCCGGCCGCCTTGGCCAGCGCCGCATAGCCGGCAATGACGCTCTGCTCCACGCGGGTGGCCAGCACCGTGTCAGCGCGGGGTTTGGCATCGCGGGCCAGCAGCATGTAGTCGTCAAGCGGGGCCGTTGTCTCGGCACCGCCGGACGAAAGCTCATGCGCCAGCACGGCCAGCCGCTTTTTCTCGCTCATGGCGGGCAGGGAGATGACGCGGTGTACGAACTGACTGCCGCCTACGATCAGCGCCACCCGGCCGGTGGGCAGCTTATGGCGGGCAAAAAAGGCCTTGAGCGCCTCGGCAAGGTCGGCTTCGTTGGTAATGACGCCGTTGATCAGGCAGCCCTCGGGCAGCTCGGTCTGGGCGGCGGCGACAACGCGCGCCCCGCTGCCCGTGGGCGTGCCGACGGCGGCATACACCGTGCGGCTGCACAGATATAAAGAGGTAAGTGATGCCATGAGGAACCCTCCGGAATATAATTTAAATGGCACCGGACGATGCGCCGATGGTGCCGTAGGACTGGTAGATCGGCACGATAACAGCCGCCACAACGCCGCCGACCACCAGACCCATGATGACGATCATCACAGGCTCCAGCAGGGTGACAAGGCGCTTGGTGGCCATCTCGGCCTCGTAGTCGAGCGTCTCGCTGATTGTGGCCAGCAGGCTGTCCAGCTTGCCGGTCTCCTCGCCAACGGCGATGGAGGAGGCCAGTTTGACCTCAAAGCCATCGATCGCGGCGATGGACTGCGACAGGCTGTGGCCGGCGCGGATGCTGTCCAGCGCCGTGCCGAACTGACTTTCGATCCAGCGGTTGCCGATCGAATCGCGCGCAGCGCCCAGCGTTGTGATGATGGGCACACCGCTGCCGTACAGGTTGGACAGGGTGCTGGCAAAGCGGGCGGTGCAGATCTTGCGGTTCAGCACGCCCACGACCGGCGCATGCAGGATAAAGCGGTCCCACTGGCGGCGGATGCGGGGCTGGGCCAAAAGCAGTTTGAAGCCGAAGAAGATCAGCGCCAGCGCCACAAGCAGCAGCGGCCAGTTGGCGCCCACAAAGTCGCTGGCATCAAACAGAAGCTGCGTCAGGAAGGGCAGCTTTTCCATCTGGTCAAACATCGGCTTGAACTGGGGCAGCACAAAGGTCATCAGAATCGCAATGACCGCCACGATCAGCACGCAGAGGATGAGCGGGTACATCATGCTGTTGCCGACCTGCTGGTTCATCTTATGCTCGCGCTCATAGTAGGTGGCCATCCGGGTGCAGGCGTGGTCGATGCTGCCGGTGCCCTCGGCGCTGCGGATCATCGCCAGCAGCAGGTTCGGGAACGCCGGTGCGCAGGACTCCATCGCATCGGACAGCGGGATGCCCTTGCGCAGCTCGCCCAGCACGGCCTCGTACAGGGCGCGCTGCTGCGGGTCGATGCTGCGCTCATCCGCCATGATGCGGAAGGCACGCACCAGCGGCACACCGGCAGTCAGCAGGGTGCCCAGATTGCGGCAGAAATCCGCCAGCACGGCGGTCTTTAACGGGCGGAAGGTGCTGCGGACGCGCTTGGTCTGCAGCGCCTCGCTCATGTACAGGCCGTCATCGCGCAGCTTGGTGTAGAGCGCCTCCTCGCTGGGGGCGTCAGCCATGCCGCGGACAGTCTTGCCTTCGGCGTTGGTCGCAGTATAACGAAATTGTGGCATAGGGGAGAAACCTCCGAACGGATAGTGAGATCAGGCGGGTGCTGCACCATTACAAAAACGCGCAGTACCATTGCAGGATCGGCTCGCCGAAAAGCATGGCGATTACGATGCCCGCACATAAAAACGGGCCGAAGGCAAAGTGGTCCTTTTTGTCGGCCCTTTTGGCGGCCAGCAGCCAGATGCCGTAAAGGCCGCCGCCCAGAATGCCCAGAAACATCGCCAGCAGCGTGTTCTGCCAGCCGAGAAACAGCCCGGCGGCCGCCATCAGTTTGATGTCGCCGCCGCCGAACGCACCGTCAATGACAAGGCAGAGCAAAAGCATCGGCACGCTGACGCAGAACGCCCCGATCAGGTGGGGCAGCCACCCGGCGGGGGAGAGCAGCGTCCCTACAACGCCGCAGACCGCCAACGCGAGATTGAGCCGGTCGGGGATAAGCTGTGTCTCGGCGTCAATGAGCGCGACGCTCAGCAAAATGCCGCAGACCGCCAGCGCGATGAGCGCCGCCCAGCTCATGCCGAACAGCCCCTGCGTCAGGCTGAGCGCGGTGCCGAAGCGCCGGGTGCAGCCCAGCGCCAGCACGCCGCCCAGCACCTCGACCAGAAAATACCGCACCGGGATGCGCGCGCCGCAGTGGCGGCACCGCCCGCGCAAAAACAGCCAGCTGAAAACCGGCACAAGGTCGGGCGCACCCAGCGTGTGGCCGCACTGCGGGCAGTGGCTGCGCCCCTGCAGGGGGTCCATGCCCCGGGGCAGCCGCCAGGCCACGACATTCATAAAGCTGAACAGCGCCGCGCCCAGCAAAAAACGGATCAGATCCAAAAGGCACTCAAGCAGCAGCATGGCTCGCCTCCGTCAGGTAATGCAGGCGGTCCTCCGCGCGAAAGACACGGTAGCCCTCGGCAGCGTCATAGACGGCGAAGATGCTGTTTTCCTGATAGAGCAGCCGCTGCACGGTGTAGCCGTTGTCCGCCACCTGCAAAAGGCTCACGCTGCCGGGCAGTGCGCCCAGTGTCTCGATCTCCTCAGCCACGCCGTCGGCAAAGCCGTCTGCGGTGGTCTGGTCGGCAAAGGTGCGCCCGGTGGAATAGCACTGCGCGGACACGGCCCCGGCGGCCAGCCGCGCCGCCTTGACCTGGGCCAGCGCCTCCCGCGCGCGGGCCTGATAGCGCAGCTCGGCCGCGCCGGTCACAACGGTATAGATCACAGCGAGCAATGCCAGCAGCAGGGCCAGCTTTTCAGCAAAGGAGGTCCTGGCCCATTTTTCCCCGGTGTTGCGCAGCCAGGCACCCAGTCGTGCTGCCAGCATGGTTTCACTTCCTCTACTTCTATATATAACACACTAACCAGTATACCCCGCAAAGGCTGTATTTGCAAGGAATTTCACGAAGAAATCCCACATTATTGTTGGAATGTAACACAAAATCTGTCAAAATAGTATGTGCCGCCCGTATACAACACTATATTTGGTGTAAATTTGTCGAAATCTCACCACACTTGTTGCGAAAAGATCACAAACCGAGTATAATGCTATCATATATAGTCTTATTATGCCTTACTGTACAAATTTGCAGGGCGCTGCCGCAAATTCCAACGGCCGCTACGGCGTCTGCCGGGCGGGAATATGCGGCAATGCCGTGATATAAACGGGAGCATCTATGGTGCATTGCAACAAGAAAACGCGCAGAAGCAGCGGCTTCACGATGGTGGAGCTTATGGTTGTGCTGGCGATCATGGCAATTTTGGCGGCCCTTGTGGGGGGCGGCCTGATCGCCTATACCCGTCTGGCCCGGTTTGAGAAGAACGAGGCGAACGCCCGCACCCTTTTCCAGACCGCGCAGATCGCCCTGACCCGCAGGGACACAGCGGGCGAACTGGACGATTTCCGCCAGAAGGTGCTGTTGAACGGTCAGGCAGACGCGCATTTTGACCCCGCCGCCGGCGAGGGAAACGAAGAAACACGCAAGCAGAAGGCCGATGAGCTGAACAAAAATATCTATGCCCTGTATTATGATAAAGTAACAGATGATGACAGCGACAATGAACTGCTGCGCGAGCTGCTGGGCGATTACATCTACGATGATTCGCTGCTGAATGCGGCCATCTGCGTTGAGATCGACGCCGCCAGCGGGCAGGTGTACTCGGTGTTTTATGACACGAACGCCGACAAGCTGCGCTTTGAAAAAACAAACGGCGCAACGAATATTTATGACCGAAGCTATGACCACCGCCGCCATGACAGCCTTGTGGGCTACTACTCGGCCGAGGACCGTGTGAATGTGGTCGAGCTGCAGCAGACCAAGCTGAAGGTCAAGAACCCGCGCCTCTCCAACACCGAAACGCTGACCCTGAACTGGGGCGGCGATGTGACCCGTGACACGCAGGTGCAGTATGTGGCAACAGGCTACAGCGAGGACGGCACGAAAAAGCTGTTTGAGATCGAGGTGGAGCTGCCGGCAGTCAAGACCAATGAGCCGGTGCCGCTGAAAACAACAATCTATGCTGCCGACAACGAAGCACCGGTTGAAAAGACCCTCTACTACCCCCTGAGCTACAACAAGGGCAACTTTGTCCTGACGCTGGACGCTATGGCCAGCGCTGATTTGCTGCGCTCCTGCGAGAATGACAGCGGCGAGACGGCAAACAGCATAAGTGTGACCGACAGCAGCCTGTACAGCATCACCCGCTTGATGTCGGGCGGGCCGCAGGATTTCTATGTCACGCTGCAGGCCAAGGCGCGGGACGGTTATTCCGGCAACTATACCCCCAGCACCCCGGCCGACACCAATGTGGAAAACAGCCTGTTTGCAAAAGGAGCAACAGCCACTGAGGGCGAACTTACCTATTTCCGCCATCTGTACAACCTGCGCTGGGCGGACAACTGGGCGTCCGGCCAGACTGCCGCCTACACCCTCACCGCGCAGAGCCTTGGCGCCACCGGCCTGAACTGGACCGGCGGCAGCGTTACGGTCTACTGCCCGGCACAGGGAAAAAACTTCCCGCCGGAGGCCAAGGTCCCCTCGGCAGAGGAGGCCGTGGCGTGGCCGACCATTCTGACATTGCCCAAAAATGTAACGCTGGACGGCGGAAAAATCACCATCATGAACCTGCAGCTGCGCGGCAGCTCTGTCTCCCAAACCGGCAGACAGGGTAAGACAGCGCTGCTTGACCGTTACATCGGCCTTGTGGGCGAAAATAACGGCACGATCAAAAACATGACCCTGCGCGATGCCGATGTGCAGGTTAATGTTGAAATTGTGACCCGCGCAAAAGGCACCCTGCCGCTGACCGGGACCACAGCCCTAAAGCCGCTGGACACAAAAGACAGCGCGTACCGCGACATCCGTGCGGTCGGTGCTTTGTGCGGCGTCAACACCGGCACGCTGGAAAAATGCACCCTGACCCACGGCAAAAACAATGCGGTTTCCGCGCAGGTGCTGGCAATGCTGCCCTTTGACGATACCGCCACCGCGACAGCCCGCACAAACGCAACAGTAAATAGCACTACTTATTATGCAAACGAGCCGCGCGGCATTGGCGGCCTCGTGGGCGTTGCCATACCCAAAAACGGCCAGACGCAAACAATTTCCGCGCTGACGGTGGACGCCAATGTGACGGTAGCCGGTCTGTTGCAGGACAACAGCCCAAAAGCTGCGGACAATACCCTTACAGAACAGGCACGCTACGCCGCAGCCGCTGCCAACGGGGTAAACTCGATCTGGCGCAGCGTTGGCGTGGGCGGTGTGGTCGGCACAATGGATGCCGCCAACCTGAAGCTTGAGACAGACCCCAACAAGAATAACATGACCAACAAGGCCGCCGTCATCGGCAGCGCCTTTACGGGCGGCGTTGTAGGCAATCTTTATAACAGCGGCAATACAACTGACCCCCTGACCGGCCTTCAGAACGAGGGTACGGTCAGCGTGGGCGTCAACTACCTTGGCAGCGCCGAGGGTGAAAACAGCCGCGTGCTGGGCCAGTTCTTCGGCGGCATTGCGGGCTACTGCAAAGATGTCACGCTGCGCGGCAGCACCAGCACCACCCGCCGCGATATGACCGAAACACAGCTGAAAACCGCCGTCAAGGGCGGGTATGCTAACGATGGCGCACTCACCGATGACAGCCCGCTCAAGGGTGATTTTGTCGGCGGTCTGGTGGGCTTTGCCAGCGGGTGTAAGCTGGATAATTGCACCACGCAAAAGGGCTATGTGCTGGGCCGCTGCTTTGTCGGCGGCATGGCGGGCGGCTTCAGCGGCAGCGAGCTTGAAACAACCGGCGGCAGCAACAGCAGCACCGTGCTGGGCAACCGCTATGTGGGCGGTGTCGTGTCGGTCAACGGCAGCCAAAGCACGGTCAGCGGCGTTACTAACAGCGGCCTTGTGGCGGGCCTTGGCAAAAATGCGGCCTATGTGGGCGGCATTGCGGGCCTGAACGATGCCGAATGGGGCAGCACCAACGCAGCAAATACAACTGCCACCATTCAAAACTGCGTCAGCAGCATGGCCTCGGACACCGCCACCAACAGCAGCCGCAGCGCCCTGCTGCAGGCGCTGAGCACCTATAAAAATGCAAGCAATCAAGAAACGACCACCCGCGCGGACTATGTGGGCGGTCTGGTCGGCCGCAACAGCAAAAATGCCGTGCTTACATGGGACAATGAGGCAAGCACGGTGCAGATCGGCGCGGTCATCTGCGGCAATGATTTTGTCGGCGGGCTGGTCGGCTGCAACGATGCAACGGCGAAAATCACAAATACCAGCACCTCGCTGCTGACCGTCAGCGGCGAGGTCGTGGGCGGCAAGGCGGTCGGCGGTATGATCGGCCTGAACCTTGCCCCGGCCCTGCCCGCGGCCGATATAAAGGTGACGGAAATCAGCGGCACGCTCTGCGTGGGCGGTGTCATCGGCGCTAACATGCCGGTGGCCGCAGCCGGTGGAGATGCGTTTACCATCAAAGAAACCGCCACATCCGGCGGTACGGTCGGCAGATTTACAACCACCGCAAAGGCGGGCCGCATCAAGGCCGATGGTCTGGCGGGCGGCATCATCGGCTATAACTGCCTGCTGGCATCGGCCCCGACCGATTTGACAACGATTCTGCCCACCGTGGCGCAGGATACCGGCCTTGTGACGGTCAATACATTGCCGCGCAGTGACAAAGAGATGAACCTCAACGGCGCGGCCAACCAGTTTAATCTGGAGGTCAACGCCTATGCGGGCGGCATTGTCGGCTATAACGATGCAGCAACCCGCCTGACCATCAGCAGCGCAACAAACGGCAGCCAAAGCAATGCGGCATCGGTCGGCAGCCTGAAAATGCGGGGCGAGACCGGCATCCTCGGCAGCGGCGTCAGCCTGCAGGACTATAACAACAGCTTTAACTATAACGCTTATGTTGGCAGTAAAGATGCCCGTGGCTATATGGCGGGCGGCATCATCGGCTGTGTGACCCAAAACACAACGCTGGAGGGCTGCACCAACTACGGCATTGTCTCCCACAAGAGCGCGGCGGGCGGCATCGCCGGCTGGAATGGCGGCAGCATCAAAAACTGCTCTACCTACGCCACACTGGGCACCCAGCAGGACGGCTATGCCTACCTTGGCGGCATCGTCGGCATCAACAACGGGACGGTCACGGACTCGGCCCCGGCAGCAAGCATCACCGTGCGCGGCCGGTACATCATCGGCGGCGTGGCGGGCCTGAACCTGACGAATGCGAACATAACTTATAACACTTCTAACACTTCCGATAGTATCCCCGTTACGGTGCAGGCAAACGAGTGCGCGGGCGGCGTTGCAGGCGTAAACTGCGGCACCATCGCATTGGGCAGCACAACCCTGCAGGTCAGCATTACGGCAGAAAGCTATGCGGGCGGCATTGCGGGCAGCAACAACACGCGCAACGCCACAATAGCCAGCATTGCGGGCGGCAATGTGACAGGCACCGTCACGGCCACCAAGAACTACGCAGGCGGCGCAGCCGGTGCAAACTATGCCAATATTAGCGATGTTACGCTGATTGATGGGGCATGTGTGCGCGCCAATGACCAGTTTGCAGGCGGTATTGCGGGCAGCAATAGGGCTGGCAATGGGCAGAACGGCACGATTACGGGCTGCACCAACAATGCGAAGCCGAACGGAAACAACTACACGGTATATGCCACCAACGGCAATGCGGGCGGTATTGCAGGCAGCAATGAAAGCGGCGCCAAAATTATAAACGCCGGCGTGGATAATGGCGTCAAAATCGGCGTTGCCAAGTGCGATGCGGCGGGCATTGCGGCCAACAACTTCGGCATCATCACGGGCGGCACTGTCGGCAGCTGTGATATTACCTTTGCCGGGGAAAGCATCGGCGCGGTCACGGCCATCAACAATGCGGGTGCAACGATCAGCGGTGTTACGCTTAAAGAAAACGCCAACATCGCTTTCCATGGCCCGGCCACCAATGTGGGCGGCATTGCGGGCAAAAATGCCGGTACGATTGGCGGGTGCAAGGTCGAAAGCCCTGCACTGGCGCTCAGCGGCCTTACGGCCCGGGCAGACAGCATCAGCCTTGGCGGTGCGGCGGGCGTCAATATGCAGGACGCAACAATCAGCGAAACAACTGTTACACTGAACATTACAGACAATCTGAATAAATACAAGAATCTGGGCGGCGTAGCCGGCGAAAATGCCGGCGACGGCACTCTGTTAAAGTGTACCTATCAGGGCGCGCTGGGCAAGGCTGATACTGCGGCAAACGATAACATCACCACGGGCGCAGCCAATGTGCTGGACACCGTGGGCGGCATCGTCGGCCTGAACAATGGTAAGGTTGAGGAATGCAGTGTGCCCAAAATCACGCTGCAGGTGATGGGTGCCTCGGGCCTGAGCGACAGCCAGACCTATGCGGAAAAGCTGAAAAGCGCCAGCAGCGTGGGCGGCATTGCGGGCCGTAACAACAACATCATTACATCCTGCTATGTTGCCACAGGGGAGAACGGCGGCAGCATCATCACCGCGCGCTACGGATTTGTGGGCGGCGTGGCAGGCGCAAACAACGGCAGCATTACCGGCAGCGGTGCAACAGAAGTAACAGATCTGGTCAAGCAGGTTGACGAGTGGTTTGCGGCTGGCAGCACCAATGAGATGATCAGCGCCCTGAAAGGCACTGCTTATAACAGCCTTAAAGGCGTTGACACGGTGTCCACGAATAACTACAACAATGTCTACACCGCCACCGGCCTTGCCGAAAATGACCTGCTGGTCGGTCTGCGCGGTACAACTGCTGCAAACGGCAAATCCAGCGGCTATCTGGGCGGCGTGGCAGGCTTCAACACTGTCAACGGCACAATCACAGGCGCGGCAACCGGCAAGTGGTTTGTCTACGGTGACAACACGACCGATGAATCCAAAATCGGCGGTATGATCGGCATGAACGAGGCAACCGGCGAGGTCAAGCTGCTGGTCAACTGCGCCGCCGTGCGCCGCTTTACCCGCACAGACAGCAATAAAAATGACAATGACATGACCTATAGAAACAACAGGAATATTGCCTATGTGGGCGGTGTGATCGGTGTGCAGCAGAACACGACCAATGACAAGTGGGTCATCAGCGAATGTGTGAACCTTGGCACTGTGTTTGACAGCGGCTCCAACTATATCGGCGGCATCATTGCCTCCTGGCTGAAAAACGGCGGCACGATTGAAAAATCCTTCAACTTCGGCAGCCTTAGCACCAATACCAACTATGGCAACGGTTCGGGCACGGTCGGCGGCATCGTGGGCTTTTTTGACCAGCCTACCCCCGGCGGCACGGCAAATATCCTCTCCTGCCAGAACCACGGCGATATTCTGTCCTGCGGAAATTGGACGAATGACACAAAGCACGGCGCCAACGATGTTGCCGGTATCCTCGGCAAGGTGGTCATGGCGGGCAAAAGTGACTATCTGCGCATCAACATTGTCGATTGCGTGAACGGCGATGTTACGATGCAGTGCGAGTCGCTGGCATCCGGCATCATGGGCTGGCTGGGACCAGATGGCAGCAATGTTCCGGATAAGGTCGAGGTTTACATTGACCGCTGCCGTAACTATGCTACGGATGTTAAAATTTCACCTAAACCAGGCGATACCAAGTTGCTTGCAGGTATCTGCGGCAACCGAGGTGGCAATAACACTGCACAAACGAGTGCATCCACCACAGTGACGAATTGTTTTGCTCTGTATAAAAATACGGTTAGTACCAATAAGGCACCCATTGCGATGAACCGTAGTGGAAGAGAAAACATCGTGGCCTACGGCAACTACTTTATGGACGAAGGGTACAGCTTTAACGATGCCTACAATAAAGCCATGAAGTTGATGTATGTGGATGAAGTAAAAACACAAACTTCGACATATGGTGCGAGTATGAACCGAGAGAGTAATTATCTCTACGGCACACGGCTGTACGCTGGTATAAACAAGTCTACAGGCAAGTACTTTGCAGCGGGTATGGTCAATGGCTATGATCTTAATACAGTTGATGCAGCAACATGTTATATCAAGAAAGCTACTAACGCAGACGGGCTGGCAACAATTTATCGTCCGTATCTAACCCCGCCAGAAATTGCCACCATCCTGCTGTGGTACGGCGAAAAAGACAAGATTGAAGGCCCGAGCATGAAGGACATCACGGACGACTTGATCCAGAGCTACTATACGCAAGTTCTGGACAAGCGCGGCCCCGGGACGGTCTCTGACTTGCAAGTTGCGCATAAAAAAGATAGCAGCGCTGTCTATGGCCGCTATGAGGTGACATGGTCGGCCGCGGCCGCAGATGGCATTTTCCCGGATAACCAGATACAGAATGTAAGCCATTATCTGGTAACGCTGTATAAGGTTGACGGTGCGAACACGGTTGCTTTGGAAAACTACAAAGACATAAAGGTCTACGGCACGCGCTATCTGTTTGACGCGGATGATGCGCTGGCGCAAGCTATTGGCACCGGCCAATTCTGTGTCGGTGTAAAGGCCGTGAACGGAACTAAGATAGGTGATGAGGTAAAGTCTGACCCGCAGTACTTTGTGCGCCCCCTGCCTACCCCGAAGCTGGAAATCCGCCTGAAAAAACAGCCCAGCAGTGGGCAGGACTACGGCCAGTATCTTGTGCTGACAAACGCAAGCGACTACCAAAACGCGGGCAACTGGCAGGTAACAGCCTACCTGATGAACCAAACCAATACGAAGATTACGCTGAATGCAAGCACCACCGAAGCATTGATAACAGACGGCCTTGGCTCGGCTACCCGCCTGCGCGCCACGGCAACCCCGGGTACAGATGCAACGGGTGCATGGATGGAGTCTGCCCGCTATGATGAGGAGATCGGTATTCCCAGGACATACTATAATGCCAGTAATCCAAATAGAAACAGCGGCCTTGTCCACGGTACGGCGTCTATAAGCGAGCCGGTCATAACCGGCAGCACGGCGGACGATCTGTCGATTACCGTGACCCTGCAATTTACCGCAGATACAATCCCCAACACCGTGCCGAACTACCGCGTTATGCTGGTGGGTAAATACAACGGTGATGAACAAATCAGCAATGCGGCAGAGGATACAGCAGCCAAAACGCAGCCGCTGAACGGCCAGTATGTGACGCTTGCTGCGCTGGAAAAGCCGGTCTACAGCAGCGGCACGGAATTTGTGCTGAGCAACCTGCCCGCCGTGGTCTTTGACGGCAGCTACACCGACCTGAAGGTCGTCTCTGTGCCTATTGATGCCGGTTATCCGCAGGTCGTGACCCGCTGGGAAATCACCGCAGATGAGGCTCTGAATGCTATTAAAGATAGTGGTAGCAATAACCCCGTCAGCTGGAACAGCGGCATCGAGATCGTGCGCGGTGCGGACGGCAAATTCAGCTATTACCACCTGACCCCGCTGCAGTTCTTTGCGAAGAATGACCCGTGGTACAGCATGGCCGCAAAGCAGATCCGCAAGGATGACCTCAACCTCACGCTTCTGAAAGCCCCCACGGTAAGCAATACTGCCACGGGTGTAGTGAGCACCGACAACAAGCTGAACTATACCTTTACATGGACGCAGTACGATGCGGACGGCACCACGCCAGATACAACAGAACATGCCTACGATGTCACCCTATACGGTCTGCTGCCCCAAAAGGACGGCGAAACCACCGCAATCGCGGGCAAGGAAAAAATCGAGCTGAAGGACGGCGTGTCGCTGGCGGATAAAATCAAATTTAACGCCGAAACCGGCACCTATACCCTGACCCTCTGCGTGGACGATGACCTTGCAAGCGGCAGCTGGCGCTATGATACGGTGCGGCTGCATGTCACCCGCAAGCCGGGCGATGGGGACACCAATGCAATCGGTCTGGCGGGCGAGGCAGATTGTGCTGTTAAGCAGCGTCTGTCTGCGGTAGGTCAGGTCAACAGCATCATGCGCACCAACGACAACAGCGCCAATGCGCTGAACTACGACATCACCTGGCCCGCAAGCGCGCACGCCAAAGGCGAGAACACGGTGACATATACCCTGTACGCGGAAAAGCTTGACGGCAATAATTGGACGGCGCTTGCCAACTGGCCGGGCATCACGAAAAACAGATGCACCGTTGACCTTGAGAAGTATCAGGGCGAAACCCTGCGGTTCTATGTCGTAGCAAATGCGGTTGACGGCTTGAAGTATTGCAGCCCGAACGGTGAGTACAGCAACCCCCTGCTTGTCGAAACGCGCCTTGCTGCGCCCGAAGTGACCGCAGCCGCGCTAAGCTACCAGACGCCGAGCCAGACCCAGTTCCTGACCGGGGAAAAGCTGACGCTGACGGTTGAAGGCACCAGCGGCAGCAGCTACTACTACATGGGCTATCTCTTTAAGAATGCCGCGGATTACAAGCAAATTGCTGATCTGGCGAACAGCTATCAGAAGGAGCAGACGCCCGATGCAAAGGCCCAAAAGCTGGCAGACCTGACGGACGCGCTGAATGCAATGCTGACCGACACGACCGGCCGCGTGCTGCGCCTGCTGCCGGAAGGCCAGATGGACGGCGGCGCGCAGGCAGAAACGACAACGGGCGGCGCAGCGTTTGCGCTTGGCGATGAAAGCTTTACCATGAAGCCGGAGTATGCCGGTTACTGGCTGCTGCCCGCCCTGCGCAGCATGTCCACCGACGGCACAACCGCCAGCTCCAACTGGTACTACTATGTTGCAGACGGCACGCAGGAGAATCCCACCCAGATGCAGCTGCCCAAGATCAAGCTGGATGCACCGCAGACGAACCAGAACGCCTTTACAACTGTAGATTCCAAGGCAACCCTGCAGCTGTTCGGCGCTGACGGTGAGACGCCATGGACGCCCGCAAGCACAGAGGCGGATATTTCCCGCTTTGCAGTGGAATGGAACGCCGTAAACTACAGCAAGGAAACAGGGAAAGGTCTGGCAGACAAGTATCAACTGGAGATCACTTCTGCCGATGGCAACACAACCGACAAGATCACCTTTACTGTGGCCGAGCGGAATGTAATGAACGAGGACGGTACGATCACAACCAAGTGCGGGGAAATCCTGTCTGTGACAAAGGAAGTTACAATAAAGGATACTGCCTATACGATCACGATCCCGCAGAGCGAAGAAAACGGGCGCACATTCTATGATCTGACCACTACGGTCAAGACAAACGGGGATGGCGAGGCAGTCCTTGACGAGGACAATAATCCCGTACTTACAACGAACCATGTGACGCTGGAGGGCCATTATGAGCTGAAGGACGCCAGCGGTACGCCGCGCTATAAGCTCGAAACCTTTGCAACGCTGGAATACCTTGACCGTGACGGTGAGCCGGGCTACCGCGTAACGCTGCCTGACCTTGTCGATCTGCTGCACAAGGACGATACACGCCAGCGCATTACCGGTAAGGTCACTGTGCTGGCCGAGGGCGATGCGGAAAAGACCACCCAGTCTGAAAAGCTGGAATTGACTGTGCCGAATGACGGTACAGCTGCCGCCCTGACCATGGCAGCAGAGGAGCAGCCCGCGCAGGACGCTGCAGCAGAGCAAAGCCCTGCCGCAGCGCCACCGGTTTTGCGGGCGGCGCGTGCCCTGCGGGCAACGCCCGAAACGGCTGCAGCTGAGAAAGAGGAGCTGCCTGCAGTGGGATAACACAATGAAGGAGGGTATACCTATGGGCAGAAAAGCCCGCGGTATCATGCAAAATCAACAGGGGCTGTCAATGATCCTTGTGCTGTGCATCGGCGCGGTTTTTGCGGCGCTGTCTGCGGCGCTGGTCTATGCAGCGTCTGTGTTGACGGCAAACGCGAACCGCCAGTTGATAGAGCAGGAGGTGTATACCCTTGCAACGAGCTTTTCCGATGTGCTGGATGACCAGCTGACCGGCTACGGCACGGCAGCGGGCAGTGCGCAGGCGGACAGCCTGGCAGCGTTCATTGACAAAAACTACCTTTTGCAGACTACCTACAGCGATGCCACGGAGCATACCTTTGCGGACGAAAGCAGCGGGCTGGAGATCACGCTCAAAAAAACGCCGGCTGACGAGGTGGATAAAAGCGAGTATGTTGCAGCGCTGGCAACAAAGGGCTATGACATTACTGCACTTAACGGTCAGCTTGACAGCTTTAAAGATAAGGAACTGTCGGATTATGTTGTGGAGGTGACGGTGACTGCAAAGCAGGGGAGCGAGAAGTTCTCCTACACAAGGAGCTACCAGCACACCCGCACATGTAAAGTGGCGTACTATACGATTGGCACGGATACGGCCCGGTATAGCAGTTATCAGTTGACCAAGGTTGGCGAAAATGAAACGAATCAACAACTCGTTTTTAAACGCACGGATGTTGATAGCACATATATACTGCGCAAGGACGCCGATACTGAAATCAAGATCCACTATGAGCTGAACCAGACAGCTAAGAGCAAATTTGTGCGCCAATGACCCGGAAAGGAGCGGCTATGTCGAGATACCTTAAAAATCAAAGCGGAGAAACGATTGTGGAAGTGATCGTCTCCTTTGTGCTGCTGCTTATGTTTACGGCGCTGTTCGTGGTGTCCCTGCGTTATGCGCGCACCATGTCATTGAAGGCGGAAACGATCCGCCAGACGGCCTATGCACAGTGCGAAAAGCTGTACCCCGCCGGAGATGGAAAGCCCCAATGGGTGAATGACGGCGACACTGCAAGCTATACCTTTACCGGTACGGGCGCACAGTTTGTTGTTGGGAATGTCCAAAAGCAAAAGCTTGAGGCAAAGGCTACGCAGGATGGCACGGATGAGACCTACACCTTCCACCGTTACAGCAAAGGCCAGTCGAATACCAGCGGGGGACAGGAAACACCATGATGCGAGTGCTGAAAAACAAAAGGGGAACAACGCTGGTCGAGCTTGTTGTCTGCATGGTGCTGCTGTCGCTGTTTGCGCTTGCGGCTGTCACGCTGATACAGCCCAGCGCGCAGGCGTATATGCAGGTGCAGCAGCAGACCCGCGCCCAGAATCTGGCCGATGCGCTGATCGAGACCATCCGCGGCGAGCTGCTGAACGCTAACGGGTATATCCGCTTTGCGGACGGTGCAACAGACAGTGATTTGGACACGGTGTTCAAAGAAAAAATCGGTGTCAGCAGCGGTACGGCGTTGGAGTTCAGCGTCTATCCCAATCATATTGAGCTGATCGACAAGGATAAGGTCCCGGCGCTGACAAAGGCGGACGGAACGCCGCTGCTGACCCAAGAAGCTGCAAACGAGCTGGATGGTTACCTGCACATGCGGTTCTATCTGCAGGAAAAAAACATCTATAAGCCCCAGCATGAGGTGACATTAGAGAGCGGAACGAACCTGCCTAATGTTGCCTACGCCTACACGACAGCCTACCCCAAGGACGCCTACATGGGGATGTTTATCAGTGACCTGCAGTTTTATGCCCGCAGCTATACCAAGGCCGAGGGGGAAAAGTACGCCCATGTCACGGCGCTGACCGTTGTGCTGACCGTGGCCCAGAAGGACGCACAGGGCAAAGCTGTGCCGCTGTGTACCCAAAAGGCGATCGTGCCGCTGCCGGGCGCACCGGTATATATCGAGGAACCCGGCAGCTGGGACGGCAGCAACCCGGCGGTGTCGTGAAGCACCGCCCAAGCAAGAACATCCCGTGTTATACTGGACAAACCTCTTGATTTTTGTTATACTATAGAACAATATGGGAAAGGTGGGGCGCTGCGCCCCGTTGTATAGAGCAGAGAGGAATACCACATGGCAACAGTCGAAATCAGAATGTTGGGCGATTTTGAGATCCGCGTAAACGGCAGGCCGGTGCTGGCCCAGCTGGCACAGTCCCGCAAGGCAACGGCGCTGGTGCAGTACCTTGTGCTGCAGCGCGGGGAGCGGGTGTCCCACAAGACCATCACCGATACGCTGTGGGCGGGCGAGCGCTCGACCAACCCGGATATGGCGCTGCGCGCGATTTTGCACCGCTTCCGCAATATGATCGAGGCCGAGGGCCTGACCGAGCTGCAGGGCTGCATCCAGACCAGCCGCGGCAGCTACCAGTGGAACCCCGCGCTGGATTGCAGCGTGGATGTGTTTGAGGTCAGCGACCTGTCCGAGAAGGCCCGCAGCGAGGCCGACCCCGAAAGCCGCGGCCGCCTGTATGAGGAGATCGTCAACCTGTACAAGGGCCGTCTGCTGCCCCAGTTTGCCACCGAGCCATGGGTCGAGAGCGTCAGCGTTCGGCTGCACGGGCAGTACCGCACGGCCATTCTGGGCCTGTTGGAGCTTTGCAAAAAGTGGGGCGAAAGCGGCCGCATTATATCGCTGTGTGCCCACGCGCTTGAGCTGGACCCCTACGAGGAGCGCCTCTATCTGGAGGAGATCGTGGCGCTGGAATCGCTGGGCCGCCACACCGAGGCACGGGACCTTGCCCGCCGCGGCAACGCAATGGGCTGCCTGCACCATGCCATTGACCCGGGACGCGCCGGCTCTGCCTACCGCCAGATGCGCCAGGCGGACCGCAACATGGAGAGCGAGCTTTCCCGCCTGACCGCCGCCCTGCCCGACACCGAAAACACCGGCGCCTGCATCTGCGACTTTGACACCTTTAAGGAGGCCTACCGCGTGCTGCGCGGTGTGCAGGCCCGCTATGGTCTGCCGGTGTTTCTGGCCATCGTGACGGTGGCCCCCGGCCAGAACGCCGAGCCTGCCGAGACCGCCGCCATGGTGGAGCAGCTTGGCGAGCTGATCCACACCACGCTGCGCCAGTGTGATGTGGCCGCCCGCTACAGCGATATGCAGTATGTCATCATGCTCAGCGGCAGCGCGGCCGAGACAGGCTCCAGCCCGCTGGAGCGCATCAAGGCGGCCTTCTACCGCGTGCCCGCCCACGGCCGGTATCTGCTGAGCTACAATGTCTATGTGCCGGAGATCAAGGCTGACAGCGGACGCGCCCGCCGCCGCAAAAAAACAACGAAGAAATAAGCAATTTTCCCAGCCGCGCCGGTGCGCGGCTCTTTTTTTACACTTTACACAATCTTTTGACTAAAAATTTTTACAAAAAATCTAAAAAAACTGTTTAAATTTCCACAACAATGTGGTAAAGTAGTATCAAACAGGTGGGAAGTGTTCAAAATTCACTCCGCCGCAAAGAATATCTACGCCGCAGGGCGGTTGGAAACGCCCCGGCGCGAAAAGAGGTTTGACGATCCATGGGCTACGCAAGCAAAGACATCCGCAACATTCTGGTGGCCGGCCACGCCGGCTGCGGCAAAACGACGCTGACCGAGGCACTGCTGTACATGAGCGGCGCTACCGAGCGTATGGGCCGCGTGGAAGACGGCACCACTGCCAGTGACTTCGACCCCGAGGAAACCCGCCGCAAGGCATCGCTGAATGCCAGCGTTGTGCCAGTCGAGTATGAGGGCACCAAGTACAACCTGATCGACGCCCCCGGTCTGTTTGACTTTGAGACCGGCGCCGCCGAGGGCATCATGGCAGCGGAGAGCGTGCTGATTTGTGTATCCGGCCGCTCCGGCGTCACCGTCGGCGCAGAAAAGGCCTACCAGCTGGCGTTGAAAAATAACAAGGCGCGGATGATCTTTGTCACCAAGACCGACCTTGAGAACGCCGATTACTTTAAGATCCTTGAGCAGATGAAGATCAAGTTCGGCCCGAGCGTCTGCCCCTGTGTCGTGCCGGTCCGCCTTGATGACGGTACGGTCGCGTACATCAACCTGTTCAGCCAGAAGGCCTTCAAATATGAGGGTGGCAAGCAGGTGCAGATCGAGGTGCCTGACATCGGCCACCGCTTTGAGGGTCTGATTCAGGCCATGAGCGAGGCCATCGCCGAGACGGACGAGGCCCTGATGGAGAAGTTCTTCGAGGGTGAGGCCTTCACCACCGAGGAGATCGTGCAGGGCATGGCCGCCGGCGTGCGCAGCGGCCAGATCACCCCCGTGTTCTGCGGCAGCGCCGTCAACATGCAGGCGCTGGATATGCTGCTCTACAACATGAATGTGCTGCTGCCCGGCGCAGATGCCGCCGCAGCCGTGGCCGAGGATAAGGACGGCAGCCCTGTGGACATCGCGGTCGATGACGCTGCGCCGCTGTGTGCCTATGTGTTCAAGACCGTGGCAGATCCGTTTGTCGGTAAGCTGAGCTTTATCAAGGTGCTGTCCGGCAAGCTGACCGCTGCCAGCAACGCCGTCAACGCCCGCACCGGCCAGCCGGAGCGCATGGGCAAGACGCTGACTGTCTGCGGCAAAAAGCAGACCGATACTGCCGAGATCGCGGCGGGCGACATCGGCGCCGTTGCCAAGCTGGCCACCGCCAAGACCGGCGATACCCTGTGCGACCCCGCCCGCGTTGTGGCGCTGCCCGCACCTGTCTACCCCATCAGCTGCTACCGCATGGCTGTCAAGGTCGCCAAGAAGGGCGACGAGGGCAAGGTCAGCGGCGCGCTGGCCCGCCTGATCGAGGAGGACCCCGCCATCAGCTTTGTGGTCGATCCCGAGACGAAGCAGCAGATCATCAGCGGTCTGGGCACCCAGCATCTGGAGGTCGCGCTTGCCAAGCTGAAGAATAAGTTCGGCGTTGAGATCACGCTGGAGGCACCGCGCGTACCCTACCGTGAGTCCATCCGCAAGAGCTGCAAGGCACAGGGCCGCCACAAGAAGCAGACCGGCGGCCACGGCCAGTTCGGCGATGTGTGGATTCAGTTCGAGCCTGTGCAGGGCGAGGGCATCGAGTTTGCCGAGAACGTGTTCGGCGGCAGCGTACCGAAGAACTTCTTCCCCGCAGTTGAGAAGGGCGTCCGTCAGGCGGCCGAGCACGGCGTGCTGGCAGGCTACCCGATGGTCGGCATGAAGGCCACCCTGCTGGACGGCAGCTATCACCCCGTTGATTCGAGCGAGATGGCGTTCATCATGGCCGCCAAGATCGCCTACAAAGCCGCGATCCCCGAGGCCGGCCCCGTCCTGCTGGAGCCCATCGGCGCATTGAAAGCCCACGTCCCGGCGGACAACACCGGCGACATTATGGGCGAGGTAACAAAGCGCCGCGGCCGCGTGCTGGGCATGAACCCCGATGACGACGGCCTGCAGGTCGTCGAGGCCGAGGTCCCCGTGGCCGAGATGCAGGACTTCACCACCTTCCTGCGCCAGCTGACCCAGGGCCGCGGCTACTTCACCTTCGAGTTCGTCCGGTATGAGACCCTGCCGCAGATGCTCGAGAACAAGGTCATCGAGCAGGCAAAGGCATTGGGCAACTTTGCGGATGAGGATTAAACGAGAGATGTTCTTTCTTTGCAAAGAAAGAACCAAAGAAATTCTAAACAAGTAAAATAAAAGCACCTGCTGACCGGTATGCGTGTGACCGGCCAGCAGGTGCTTTTTGGTTGAGATATTGAAAGCTTCTTTGCTTACTTTCTTCTCGAAGAAAGTAAGAGAAAAGGGAGTCTGAGGGAAACTGCCCGGCCCCTACAGCGCAGCAAAATGAAAGGCAAGGCCCCCATCACGTGATCTTCAACGCCCGCTGCACGCGGTACACAATGTACTTGAACAGCCCGGCAATCAGACTGAACTCCACCCAGACATAATTGGGCAGGTTCCGCCACTTGAATTTCGGTTTGTTTATCTTCGGCAGCGCCGCCCACGCCTCGCGGAAGCCCTTCGCGTAATCCCCGCCGAAGCCGCGCAGCCGGAACATAAGCACTTTGAGCAGATACCCCAGCAGCATCGGGATAAAATTCAAAACCAACATCAAAATCGGCTGGTTCTTGTAGGGCAGCAGGATGCTGTTCCGCCCGCTCTGGATGCTCTTAAACGGGTTGTAGC
>ERZ772831.1211-NODE-1211-length-25208-cov-8.323977_pt1 | contig 25208 bp, 14 predicted proteins | sample MGYA00580858_ERZ772831 | MGnify/ENA primary metagenome ERZ772831 (study PRJEB29015, sample SAMEA2737694) | human gut metagenome | biome: human gut; feature: human-associated habitat; material: faeces | place: China | collected 2012 ... | reverse complement strand
TTTTTTTCATTAAACACTGCCCCGCCTTTTGGTTCTAAATCGTTAGGCCATTATATCGTTTAATGGACCCACTAAACGACACATTAATGGACCCGCCATCAATGGCGGGAGTTCGTGTCCGAAAGGGGGTTTTTCATGATTCAGAGGAAAAAAGTATTCTCAGCCAGGCACTACTCAAAAGGAGGAGTTTCTATGAAGTTGAGCCTGGCCCAAATAAGACAAATTCAGGAGTACCTGGAGCAGGGAATATCCATCAGAAAGATTGCCACTCTCTGCCAGGTTGGCCGCAACACAGTGAGGAGATACCAAAGAAATTCGCATCGTAGTCGAATTCTGAGCGAAGAACACTGTTTCTTAAATAACAATATTGATACTATCCGCAAAATATTTTTTGAATGTAAAATGAATTGTGTAGTTCTTAAAAGAATTCTTAAAGGTAAATATAATGAGATAATACAGCTTAGAATGCTGCAGAGTTTTTGCCGTCCTTTTCGAGAAGAAGAACGCCTGTCCCGCCATGAAAAGACCGGGCGTTTCGAAACAGTACCGGGAGAACAAATGCAGATTGATTTCGGTGAGACTGATATAGTTATTGGAGAAGAGAGTGTCAGAATAAAAGTCTTCGTTTCAAAGATGTCGTATTCCCGCCGAATTTTTGCAAAAGCCTATTTTTCCGAAAAACTAGACAGTTGGCTTGATGGTATTGAATCTTCCTTTATTTTCTTTGGAGGGCTTCCGAGAACTGTCGCCAGCGACAATCCAAAATCCCTTATCAAAGATCATTATGCTGCAAGGGAAGATAGATTCACTGATAAATATGAGTTTTTCTGTAATTATTATGCAGTAATACCAATCTGTACGGCAGTCAGAAAACCAAATTCAAAAGGGAAAGTCGAATCAGCTGTAAAATACGTCAAAAACAATGCTCTTAATTGCGTAAAATTCAACAACATTATTGAAGTGAATCAATATCTTGAAAGATGGTGTCTTGAGATAAGTGATATCAGGAAGCTGACAGATCCTATGATAACTGGCCCCAAAACTCCAAAAAAGCGTTGGGATTTTGAGCACTCCCAAATGCGTAAAATTTCGCGTCCGCCCATAGCCCAGCTGCGGCATGAAGAACGGATAGTAGATATAAATGGCCTTCTCCGGGTTGATAACGTCTACTACCGGGTACCTGATGAGCTTACCAGGAAGAGTGTCGAGGTCATCGCCGGCAAGGAGTTCATCACAGTCGTCTATGGAGGTAAAACCATCATCAATCTGGATAAGGCCAGGGATCAGCTTACCCCCACTCTGCAGGAGAGGTCAAACACTCCTAATAGCCCGAAAGTATTTGAAAAACGATTGAATGAACTTCGACAGGACAAAAACTGGCAGCAGATGCAGAAGACGGAAATCCAACGCTCCCCAGCAGACTACAATGAGAATTTTGGCCTTAAGAAGGTGGAACCATGTCTGAGATGAGACCCACGGATGAGCGGCTGATCTGCATGGCCGCCCGCCTGAAACTGACTTATACCAGAGACAATCTGGTTCACCTTATGGAAACCTGTACAAATTCCAAGATGACTCCGCGGGAAACGCTTGATTTCATTTTTAAACATGAAATCAAACAACGAGATGCCAATCGCATCAAACTGGCGCAGATGGGGGCACATTTTCCCTTTCAGACCACGATCGACGACTTTGATATGTCCTTCCAGCCCTCTCTGGATCCGGGTGTCATCAGAGAACTGATAACTCTGGATTGGGTAACGGCGGGGGAAAATGTCATCTTTATCGGGCCTTCTGGTGTCGGTAAGACGCATTTGAGCATTGCATTGGGCCAAATTGCCCTGGAGCAGGGGATATCTGTTCGATTTTATTCTGTAATAAAACTCGTTGAATATCTCGAAAAAGCATATATTGCAGGGAATTTTGAACAGGTATTCAAAGATGTCAACAGGCCGAAACTACTCATTTTGGATGAACTGGGATTCATGCCGCTGACACCAAGACAGGGACAAATACTTTTTCAATTAATATCAGCTCGTTATGAAAGAAAAAGTATTATTGTGACAAGCAACAGAACGCCATCTGAATGGGGGACGATCTTCGGTGACGCTGCTGCCGCATCGGCAGCATTGGACAGGTTGATTCATCATTGCACGCCAGTGGCCATAATGGGCGACAGCTACCGTGCACGGGAGAATAAGATCAAAAGGGCTTTCAAGGCCTAAAAACAGACCTTAATGGTTTTTAAACCCGAGAGGGAGCTTCACGACTCCATGGAACCCATTTGCTCTGAAGGACGAGAGGAGCTTCTCCCTGCGCTCTTTTGTGCCGGTCAGAACTGACTCAGGTGTAAAGAGGTGGGGCCAATAAGCGATCGTTTAGTGGGTCCATTGAGCGATCGCTTGACAGAAGGCCAGTTGAAGAAGCACTGTAGCACATAGAAGCCAGCAGTATTCCACACTGCTTTTGGGGGTAGCCACAGGGAGCTTTTTTCCTGCGGCCACCTCTTGCTTTTTGCCAGAGGCCAAACTTCAAAACGCCGGCTTCGGCAAATCCCGAACAATCTTGTTCGTCTCAGGGCTCACTGTCACAATACTCAAAAGCAAATCCAGAATACAGCGGGGCTTGCGTGATCCACAGCCCTGTCGTTGGGATTATTCACGATGCCGCTGGCACTGTCTGTCCGTATCTGATAAAGATCTATGCTTTATTCGATGGCAGAGCTGCCGTTGACCACGTAGTCATTGGCATCCAGAGGAATGTTCACAGGCTGGATGCTTTCGTTGTGCTGAATGGCAGCTTCAAGCGAAAGATCCAGTGCTCTCAAAAACGAACATAAAGCTGACAGACGGACTCTACCCAGCCCCTGGAAGCCGGCCGGGGAAGGATCCCGGGGAAAAAACGGCACAGAAACGCTTTGCTGAAGAGCTCCGCAAACCCGCCTGGGATCGTGCACTTGGAATGAAAATTCACCGCACCGCCGCCCGGCATCCTGCACGTGGCCTAAAACTTTATCCTGGCAATCCACTCTCTTTTTAAAATTGCGTATACCATTGTATTTTCATAAATATCAACGCCATTTTCATCTTTCATAAAACTTATAAAATCTAAAAAACATCCTTCTTTACGCATGCCAAGACGTTCACAAAGTTTTTGGGAACGTGTGTTGTAATCTGCGACATAGGCATAGATTCGCCTTACATTTTTCTTTGTAAAAAGAAAATCCAGGTATGCTTTTGCAGCTTCAGCAGCATACCCCTTCCCTTCATAATTTTTATTTAAATTCCATCCTACGCTATACGCATCCTCCATTTCTTTTCTTGAAAAGACATTTCCTATAACATTGTCACTTTCTCTGATACATACAGCTAATTCTGTACCTTCAGGAGACTCATTTCTTCTCCTGATCTCTTCCAGCATTTTATCCGGATTCTCAACTTTTTCATCGAGGAAACATGCAACACGTGGATTTCTAAAGTACTCCAATAATCCGGGAACATCTTTTTCGAGAAACTTTCTTAAAACGAGTCTCGGGGTTTTAATAGCAATCACGCCTCTCTCCTCCTTTGCGTATGGCCCTGCCGGGCACTGGTGCGTTTTCAGTCAGGGTGCAGATTCCCGGGGTAAAACGCTGATACACAGGGCAATCTGGTGAGCTGTACCGGTGATGCGTCCTGAAACTTCCTGGGCGGACGCACAGGGAGAGAACTCCCCGCCCTGCCCGGCTGTGTGCTTGGAATATACAATGAGGCTGCAGATACAAAAAGGCGGTCTTTGCAGTACCTGAGTACTTACAAAAACCGCCTCATACTTTCTTTTGGCTCCCCAAGACGGACTTGAACCGCCAACCTAGTGATTAACAGTCACCCGCTCTGCCGATTGAGCTATTGGGGAACGAACGGGATGCACCCTACACTTGAAGACAGTTTCCGTCAAGGAAAAAACCATGTCTTCTGAAAAAAGTGCTATTGGGCGTCGCTGGCACCCTGCGTTTCGGGAAAATCAGCCAGAGCCGCGGTGTCGGCCTGCTTCTCGTACTCCGCAAGACGCTTCTTCAGATTAGCGATGGAACGCTTCAGGGCCCTGGCTCCGAGCATGAGGCGCAGCGGGGCCGGATTCTGATCAACGCTCGCGATGATGAGCTTCGCCATACGCTCGGGATCGCCTGGGGCGAGGCCGTTGGCCGGATTAAGCATGCTGAGAAAAGCGTGGGCGGGCGTGCCGTCATAGGCCGGGATATCCCTGGCCACCTTGGCATTGCCGTAACGGAACTGGGTACGGGCTCCGCCCGGTTCCACGATGGTCATGCCGATACCGAAGGGAGCTATCTCCCGGGCCACGGCCTCGCAGAAGCCCTCGATACCGAACTTGGTGGCATGGTAGACGGAACTGCCGGGATACGCCACGATACCGCCATACGAAGAAATCTGAATGATACGTCCGGAACGCTGGCGGCGCATGTGGGGGATGGCTGTGCGGATGAACTGCATGGATCCCACAAGGTTGGTCGCAATGATGTGGTCGATTTCAGAATCAGACACCTCTTCAGCCGCGCCGAAGAGGCCGTAGCCCGCGTTGCTGACAACGACGTCCACCTCTCCCTCAAGAAAGGCATGATCGACAAGAGAGTGGATGTCCTGTACCTTGGTCAGATCCAGGCATTCCGCCTTGAACGTCCAGGGATACTGTTTAAGAAGATCTGCGACCTTGCCACGGTAGCGCACGGTTCCGATGACCCGGTCGCCCCGTGCGAGAAGCTGTCCGGCCATAGCTTTGCCGAGGCCGCTGCTCACCCCGGTAATAAGCCACGTTCTCTGTTCCATGACTTTTCCCCCTTCACGTTTCTGCCCAACGGGGCAAAGCCCCGCCCTCTTTGGGCTTTCCAAGGGTATACAAAAAAGGCCGGACTTTCAACTATATCCCAAAATCAGGAAAAATTCCAGTATCTTTCCGATTTTCCCCGATAGCACAAAAAGACACGAAGCCGTAACAAAAGCGCAAAAAATATTTTCCAGAGGGAAAAACGGAAGGAGAAAGGCAGTTTCGGGATCCCGGGCAGGCAGTCAGGAGCTTCCCCCATGAAGCACTTTCACCGTACAGGCCTGCAGCTGCTTTTCCCTCGGCCGGCATGGCCCGGCAGACGGTATCAACATGGCGGCATCCCGCCGGCAGCCCCAGACGCCTGAGCGCAAAACAGGCCGGAACCCGCGGAGGTTCCGGCCTGTTTTCAGTCAGAAAAAGATGGCGGGGCTAGCCGATGCGGCTGCCGTCCGGCATGGGCACGGAAGGCGCGATCAGGGTCAGTTTCCCGTCCTTCTCGGCTGTCAGCACCATGCCGTTGCTCATGGCGCCGCGGATCTTGCGGGGCTCGAGATTGAGCACGGCAATGACCTGCCTGCCGACAAGTTCCTCAGGCTTATAGAACTCGGCGAGCCCGGAAAGAATCTGACGGGGCTGTCCCTCACCGAAATCGATCATGAGGCGCAGGATGCGGTCGGACTTGGGAAGCTTTTCGCAGACTTTGACCGTGCCGGCCCTGAGGTCACAGGCCTTGAACTGATCGAAGGTCACATTGGGGAGAACCGCTTCGTCCTTTTTGGCGTCTGCGGCGCCTTCGGCCACCTTCTTCGCGGCCGCGGCCTTCTCCATCTCGGCCTTTGACTCCTTCTCAAGAAGTTCAAGCATGGCCTTTGTATCGATGCGGGGGAAGATATTGGAACTGGGCGCCACTTTCGTGCCGGGATAGAGGCCGCCGAAGCAGGCGATCTCATCGTCGATGGTCAGATTGGGCTTCTCGCCTTCCTTAATTTCCTCGCCGAGCTGCTGCAGCATGAGAGTGGCGGCGTGAGGCATGACGGGCCACAGAGCCAGGGCCACCTTGCGCATGGAAGCCAGGAGCACGTAGAGCACGGTCTTGAGGCGCTCGGTCTTTCCTTCCTTGGCGAGGGCCCAGGGAGCCTGGGTGTCAACGTACTTGTTGAGCGCGCGGACGAGCTCCCAGAGGGCGTCAATGGCGCGGGCGAAGTGCACGTTGCCGAAGAGATCCGAGAAATTGCGCAGGGCCGTGCTGCAGAGGTCGGTGATGGCCCTGTCCTCTTCCGTCTTGTCCCTCGGCTGGGGCACCACGCTGTCCTCGTACTTGGCGGTCATGGTCAGCACGCGGCTGAACAGGTTGCCGAGATCATTGGCGAGGTCGGAGTTGATACGGGTGATAAGGGCATCGTAATTGAAGTTGGCGTCGGAGCCGAAGTGCATCTCGGCGAGCATGAAGTAGCGGAAGGCATCGGAGCCGAAGAGCTCAATCATGCGCTCCGGATGGACGACGTTGCCGAGGCTCTTGGACATCTTGGTGTCGCGCATGAGCCAGTAGCCGTGCACGTTGAGGTGCTGATACACGGGCAGTCCGGCGGAATGGAGCATGCAGGGCCAGAAAACGCCGTGGGGCTTGAGGATGTCCTTGGCTACCAGGTGCTCGCCGGGCCAGTACTTTTTGTAGTCAGGTCCGTCAGGCCAGCCGAGAGCGGTGATATAGTTGAGAAGCGCGTCGAACCAGACGTAGGTGACGTAGTCCTTGTCGAAAGGAAGCTCGATGCCCCAGGAAAGACGGCTCTTGGGACGGGAAATGCAGAGGTCCTCGAGACCGCCGGAATCGATGAGGCCGAGAAGTTCTGAGCGGTAGCGGTCAGGACGCACGAAGTCCGGGTGATCAAGCACGTACTGCCTGAGCCAGGGCATGTACTTGGACATGCGGAAGAAATAGTTCTTCTCCTTGATGTACTCGGGCTTGGTGAGATGCTGCGGGCAGAGGCCGTTGACAAGTTCCTTTTCGGTATAGAAGCGTTCGCAGCCCGTGCAGTAATGGCCGCCGAACTCGCCGAAGTAGATGTCGCCGTTGTCATAGACTTTCTGGAGGAACTTCTGGACGAGGCGCACGTGCTCCGGGTTGGTGGTGCGCATGAAGTAGTCGTTCTGGATATCCAGTTTCGGCCAGAGATTCCTGAAGTGCGAGCTTATCTCGTCGACAAATTCCTGCGGGCTCCTGCCCTGCTTCGCCGCGGACTTGGCAATCTTGTCACCGTGCTCGTCGGTGCCGGTGAGGAAGCGCACATCCTCGCCCCTCAGCTTGTGAAAACGGGCAAGGGCGTCGCAGACGACCGTGGAATAGGCATGGCCGAGATGCGGGTTGGCGTTGACGTAATAAATCGGGGTCGTGATATAAAAAGTCTTAGTCTCCATTCTCCCTGCTCGCTTGTATGTTTGCGGACGCGGATGAGGCGTCCTGCTTTTTTGATCGTTCAGCCCTGTCACCCTGGGGGTGCTTTCCCCCTTCCTGACGGTCGCGCCTGCGCCCGCCTTTCGGCTGACCCGCTTCCGGGCGGGTGCTTTCGCGGAAGGGGGTTCCGCCGCCCGCGGCCGGATCCGGGCTCGCCGTCTGTTCTCCGGGATGCAGGGATGATCCCCTGCGCCCCGTCACCATGCGCCCGCGCACGGGATGACGGTGATGCTTCCTGCGGGGACGTGCCTCATCCTCGCCGGGCTCCATGACCGGGCCGTCGGGAATGGCCGGGCCCTGAGCCTCGTTTTCCATGCCCGGGGGAAAATAGTCGTCAAAGAAGTCGGGATCCGTGACGCTCTCTTCCGTGGCCTGCAGAACCATAAGATCGTGCTGGGGCTGCTGGGGCTTCGCGGGCTGGCCGGCCTGCCCCTGGCTGCACGGCGGCTGCTCGGGGCGCGTGGGACCGAGAGCCTTCCATTCTTCCAGCGAAAATTTAACTTCCTCGTTCTGGTCGGTGAGACAGGTCACGTCGTTGCAGAACATGTTGGTGCGGATGACCCGCAGAGGCCCCCGGCTCGTCTGATAGCGCTTGCCGAGGCGCGGGCTGTCCCTGTGGAAGGCGTCGTAGCTCTCCTGCTCGTAGGCGAGGCAGCAGAGGAGACGGCCGCAGATGCCGGACACCTTGGTGGGATTGAGGAAGAGATTCTGCTCCTTGGCCATGCGTATGGTGACGGGAGCGAACTGCCTCAGGTACCTGCGGCAGCAGCAGACCATGCCGCAGTTGCCCACGGCGCCGACCATCTGGGTTTCGTGGCGCACGCCGATCTGCCTGAGCTCGATGCGCACGCGGTACTCGTGCACAAGATCCTTGACGAGTTCGCGGAAGTCGATGCGGGCGGGCGCCGTAAAGTAGAAGATGAACTTGCTGCGGTCGAGGAAGACTTCCACGTCCACGAGCTTCATGTCGAGATGCCTGCGGTTCACGCAGTCCTGCCAGAAATTGCGAGCCCTGCCGGCCAGCACCTCATTGGCCTTCTCCTGCTCCAGATCGGCTTCTGTGGCCCTGCGAACCACGTGCGGCAGGGAATCTTCCTCGAGATTCTCGAGATCGGCATGGGGACCGGAGACAACGCGTCCCAGGGTCTGCCCCTGATCCATTCCGACCACGGCCCTGTCTCCGCGGGCGAATTCCTCGTCCGCCTGAAAATAGCTGGTCTGGGCAAGCTTATGATAAGATAAACCGTATATGGGCATATAACTGATAGTTCCTCGGTTGTAAGTCGGGCTAATTTCGCCCATCTGCAGGGCCCTGTCAACTTTCAGGCCCTTTGCGGCGCCACGCTCCCGTCACATTCTGCGCACAGGCTTGCCTCTTTCATATGGGTATATACCTTTCTTCCCAGAGATTGCCTTTTCCGCCGACCTGGGCCACTATACGCACATCGGCACGCTTTTTGCCAGACTTTCCCCGCAGCCGACACCCAAAGGCGCTGGTCCGGGCGGCCAAACTTTTTTCTGGAGCATTCCATGAATAAGGAACAACTGAAGCAGAGCATTGACACGAGCATCCCTGTACTCGGCCCCCGCAAAATCGAATCCCCCCTCCCCCTCTCCGTGTGGGAAGACCACATGCATTATCCCCTCGTGGTGGATCAGAGCCTCTACGCAGAGGCGGAGGAACCCACGACCCTGGAATTCGAAGCCGCAGGCCCGCGCAGGCACCTTTACTTTGACCCCCTGCGCACCAAGGCGGCCGTCGTCACGTGCGGCGGCCTGTGCCCCGGACTGAACGACGTCATCCGCGCCATTGTCATGGAAGCCTACCATCACTACCACATGGCCGGCGTCCTCGGCATTCCCTTCGGCCTCGAGGGCTTCATTCCGAAATACGGGCACCGCTACATCGAGCTCACCCCTGACAAGGTAAGGGACATCCATCTTTTCGGCGGCACGGTGCTCGGCTCCTCCCGCGGGCCGCAGGATCCCGGCGAGATCGTCGACACCCTGGAGCGCAGCAACGTCAACATGCTCTTCATCATCGGCGGCGACGGCACCATGAAAGCCGGACGCGCCATCTTCGAGGAAGTGACGAGGCGCAACCTCAAAATCGCCATCATCGGCATCCCCAAGACCATCGACAACGACATCTGCTTCATCCAGGAGTCCTTTGGCTTCCAGACCGCCGTGGCCAAGGCCGCGGAGGCCATTGAGTGCGCGCACACCGAAGCTCTCGGCTGTCCCTTCGGCGTGGGCATCGTCAAGCTCATGGGCCGCGAGTCCGGCTTCATCGCCGCCCGCGCCGCCCTGGCCATGAAGGAAGTGAACTTCGTGCTCATTCCCGAGGCCCAGTTCACCCTCGATGGCGAGGGTGGCCTCCTCCCCGCCCTGCGTGAGCGTCTCGAAAACCGCGGACACGCCGTCATCGTGGTGGCCGAGGGCGCAGGACAGCACCTCCTCTCCCGGACAACGGCTCACGACGCTTCGGGCAACCGCGTGCTGGGCGACATAGGCGCCTTCCTCAAGGACGCCATCAAGAATTACTTTAAGGATGACCCGGCCGTGCATCCCAGCATCAAGTACATCGACCCGAGCTACATCATCCGTTCCGTGCCCGCCACTGCCGGCGACAAGGTCTACTGCGGCTTCCTCGGCCAGTACGCCCTGCACGCCGCCATGGCCGGCCGCACAGGTATGGTTGTGGCCCAGCTGCAGGGCCGCTACGTGCACCTGCCGCTCGAGCTTGTGACCAAGGAGCGCAGGCACATCAACATCCTTTCCGATTTCTGGCGCGCCGTGCTTGAGTCAACGGGCCAGGGCTGCCTCAAGGGCATGCAGCCCGATCTCGGCAAATAAAGGAACTTCTTCAGTCCGCTGTTACAGGGGGGACCGCTCACGCGGTTCCCCCTTTCCGTTTTCCGGTCCGTTGACGCACTTTCCGGCAGGACGTATTCACAAATACTCTGCGGCGGGCAGAACGCTTTCCGCCGCCATGCTGTCAGACGGAGGATACCCATGTCAGGAATGCACCAGATAAAAGCGTCCGCCGGCGCGGGAAAGACATACACCCTCACGCGGGAATTCTTAAAGCTTCTCGTGAAGTGTTCCCCCGGAGGCGTGAAGCCTGACGCCTGCCGCGCCAGGATCAGGGAGGAGCAGGAAGCCGGTCCCGGAGAGCCCGACGACTGGCGGGGCATCCTGGCCATCACCTTCACCAACGCCGCGGCCACGGAAATGCAGGACCGCGTGCTCACCGTCCTCAAGAAGATAGCCCTCAGCTCCGGGCAGAAGGACGGGGATCCCGTCACCCCGGAGGCGGCCAGGGTCTGGATAGACCGCATCCTCCGTGACAGGGACAGCCTCAACATTTCCACCATCGACAGTCTCCTGAACCTCATTCTGCGCCTGTGCGCCCTGCCCGAGGGACTGCCTCCCGACTTCGCGCCCGTCTTCAACATCGAGGATATCCTCACCCCCTGTCTGGACACGCTCATGGATCAGGCCTGGCAGGGCGACGCCGAGCTCAGAAAGCTCATCGAAAGGGCCTGGAACCAGCTCATCATCGAGGACCAGCAGAAGGGCTTCCTCGCGAGGGGCACCATTGAGAAGAAACTGACGAACCTCATGCCGCTCATCTTCAGCGGCACGCTGCAGGATCCCCGCGTGAAGGAAGACGACGGGGACGGTCAGGGAAAGGCTTTCCTCATCACGGAGCCGAAGGATTTCGAAGAAGCCGTCTCCGGCTACAAACAGGCCATCTATACGAACGCGAAACAGCTCCTGAGGCTCGACGCTCCCCCCGCTCCCATGAACAAGACATATACCAAGGGTCTCAGGAAGGCCGCTGACGCCTTTCTTGAAGAATGGAAGGCCCTGGGTGGAGAGAATGAGCCCGCGTCACCGGAGGACTTCGCGAAAATCCGCATCAGGGCCGGAGACAAAAGGCTCGGCAGCAAAAGCCTGAGATACGAAGAAGCAAAAATCAACAAGAGCGCAACCGCCGGCCCCGCTGACATCGAGCTCCGCGATGGCCTGCAGCGGGAGCTCTCGGAAAACACCGCCGACTTCGACCTCGTGGATCGTCTCGCGGGCAGCACGGCCGTATACGGCTGTTTTCTCGATCTCGCCTGGCGCGTGTACGATCTTTATAAGGAAGCCGAGAAGAACGGCACGGTTCTCAACGACAGCATACCCGGCCGCGTGCGGGACATCCTTGAAAACGGGGGCGTCCCCGAGGCCGTCTGCCGGCTTGGGATCCGTCTCAGGCACTTTCTCATCGACGAGTTCCAGGACACCAACGACTCCCAGTGGCAGGCCCTGAGGCCTCTCGTCATCGAGGCGCTCTCCGAAGGCGGCACGCTCACCTGGGTGGGAGACGTGAAGCAGGCCATTTACGGATTCCGCGGCGGCAATTCCGAACTCTTCGGCAGGGTGGCCAGGGATCCGGAGCTTCTGGCTCCGTCCGGCACCCCGGTGCTCCAGAACCTTCCCCGCAACTACAGAAGCTATAAAGAGATCATCGCCTTCAACAACGCCGTCTTCTCCGCTCTCGGAAAGCGGGCAAACGCGTTGGAAGTCCTTCTTTCCCGCTTCGGCGGCGAGGGGAAGGAAAACATCCAGTCTTTCAGCTGCGGCGAGGTGCCGGGCCTCTGCGATCAGCCGGACGGCCCCGCTCCGGCCGAAAACCTCACGGACTTCTTCGCGGCCAGGGTCGCGGACACATATAAGGACGCGTCCCAGGAATGCACGCCGGACACGAAGGAAGGCGGCTCCGTCCACCTCGTGAACTACGCCAGCAGGCCGAAGAACAGCGAAATAGATGCCGGAGAAGCGGATCCCATAGAGGAAGGCGTGGTTGAGGCCCTGCGCACGGAACGCGAAGCCGGGCACGGCTGGGAGGATATGCTCGTTCTCGTGCGCACGGGAAAAAGCGCCCAGTCCCTGGCCCGGCGCCTCTCAGCGGAAAATATTCCCGTTGTCACGGAAGACAGCCTTCTCGTCAGGGATCACCCCCTCATCGTGCAGTCCGAGGCCCTCCTCACCTTCCTGCTCAATCCCCAGAACGACACAGCCTTCTGGACCGTGGTCACGGGCAGCATCTTTTCCCACTGCCTCTCGGACGGGGAAGGCGTCTCCCGCCGCGATCTCGACTATGACATCATCAGCCTCCTCGCGGATGAAAACAGCAGGCATCCCAGAAAGCAGGACGATCCCAGGCCTCCCGTTCCGCTGTACGAACTCTGGCGCGCGGCCCATCCCCGGATTTTTGAGGAGCACATCGCTCCCCTCCTCCGGAGCCTTCCGGTCATGACCGTCTATGACATCCTCTGCGAGTGGTACAGGCACGAGGACGTGTTCAGCCGCTTTGAGGAATCCGCGCCCTTCCTGAAGCGCTTCCTTGAAATTATCAGCGCCTGCGCGTCCCAGGGCATCATCTCCCTTTCCGACTTTCTTACCCAGTGGAAGGAACACGGCGGCGAGGAAAAGGTACCCATGCCCGAAGGCATGCAGGCCGTGAGCATCATGACCGTCCACAAGTCGAAAGGCCTCCAGGCCCCCGTGGTCATCTACCCCCTGCTTGAAAGGAGGCGCGCCCACCGCGGGAAACTCGGCTTCATCGAATACACCGACCATCTGAACAGAACCTTCCGCGGCCTGGGCGAGACAGGAACACGGTACCCGCAGGGAGCGTATCAGGCGCTCGCCATGGACGGCTTTGAGACCCTCAACACCTTTTACGTGGCCTTCACGCGCGCCGAAAAGGATCTCTGGGTTCTGTACTCGGAAAAGGACAGCCTTCTCGGCCCCATGATGGCCGCCATGCTCACCTCCTGCGCCGGCGCTCCGGGCGTGCCCGAAGTTGTGTTAGAGGGAGCCGGAGAGCAGGAAACCGGAACAGATGACGGCGAAACGCCGGACGATACAGCCGGAGAGGCGGAGAGCGGAGACGGGGAAGAAGGAAGCGGCGAGCGCGTCATGCGGGGCTGCCTGACGGACACCCCCCGCTGGGGCGGGGAACAGGAGGAAGACGGCGGCCCCGCGTATCCTGACGATCCCGGATATCCGGACTGGAGAACCGTGCCCGACGAGGACGGCTTTGAGATGACCGTGTTCGATGATGACGTGCCTCCGGAAGACGCCTGGCCGCCCGAAGAAAGCCCTGAAGGGGAAACGGCCGCGCCGGAAAACGAAATTCCGCCCCTTTCGGAACCGTTTCCGGAAGAGAGCGGCGCGGAAGAAAAGCCCTGGGTTCCCATGAGCTGGGTGCCGAAACTCCACGTGCATCTCGACTACATGGACGAAAGCCATCCCCTGAATCCGGCCCGCGAGCAGGGTATCTTCATCCACTCCTGCCTCGAGGAGCTCGCGAAGCTCCCGGCCGCGGCGAGAGACGTGGATCTTGTGCTCAGCCGGAACTTCCGCAAAAAGCCCTGGCTGAACGAAGTGCCGTATTCGCCCGGCAGGGGCGCTGCTCCGGTTCCTTTCCGCGGACAGGCGGAAGAGGAAATCTCATGGTTCCTCTCCCTCCCCGGCGCCGGGGACTGGATGGACAGGGGCCTCGCCGAGCAGAACCTCCTCAGGGGCGGCGCGAATCCTCAGATGCTCAGGGCCGACCTGATTGTGCCGGATCCTGACGGCGCCCTCGTCATCGACTACAAGCACGGATCCAGGGAGGTGCTGAGCCCGGAAATTGAGAGAAAATACGAGGCCAAGATGCGCCTCTACCTGAAGAGCCTCGGGGACACAGGGCTGAAACGCCCCCTTGCCGTGCTCTGCTACCTTACCCGCCGCGAATGCTGCGTGGTGAACGCGGCGGGAGCCACGCTCAAAACCGACGCGCAGGGACTCACCGCCGCCATAGCCGCCATGAGGGAGAGAGCCAATGTCTAACCCCTTTCTGATCTTTTCCTGGAACGCACCTTTCCTCCCCGCTTTCCGCGGACTCCTGCTGAAGGACGCTGAAAGGGGCGCCATCCCCCTCGTCATCAGCCGCTCCACCTGGCCCGGACAGTACCTGCGGTCCATGTATCTGCGCGAGGCCGAACGCGGCGGGGACGAGCCCTCACGGCTCCTGCCGCGCTTCATGACGCTTGATGAGGCTGTTGAGAGCTGGTACGCCGCGGCGCACGGGAAGGCCGAACTTCCCGCCGGTCCTCTCGATCAGGTGGAAATCCTCTACCGCGCCGTACAGGCCGCCGGAGGGGAAGAAGGCCGGCACAGTCTCCGCGACCTCGATCTCGCGGGCTTCTTCCCCTGGGGCCTGCGCCTCGCCGACCTCCTCGACGAGATGTTCGCGAATCTCGTGACCCCGGCGGACATCCCCGGCCTCGAAGGAGAAGTCCTGCCCTACGCCGCTGATCTGCTGGCAAAACTCGGGAATATCTCAGCCTTTTACCTCAGCGAGCTTGAAAAGCACGGGATGACCACGCCCGGCATCATGCTGAAACGCGTGGCTGAAAAAGCCGGGGAGGGCATACCCGCTCCTCTCGCGCCGTCAGAGGAGCGTCCCGTCTACCTCATCGGCTTCCATACCCTGAGCGCAGGAAAAGACGCCGTGCTGAAGGCGCTCTGGCAGGCCGGCGCGGCCGTCTGTCTGCACGCGGATCCGGCACTGGCCGGAGGCGGCCCCGTGCACTGGGTCTGCCGCCGCTTCAGGACATGGATGGAGGAATGGCACGCCGAAGCCGTGCCCGCCGGGGAACCCGCAGCATCCCCGAAAGCAAAAGAGACTTTCTTCCCCGGCTTCGACCTGCACTCGCAGCTCGGGCAGCTCGGGGAGGACCTTTCAGAGAGAAACCGCAGGGCCTCCTCCGCGATCATCCTCCCCTACCCGCGCGTCCTCATGCCTGTCCTGCACCATCTTCCCGATGTGGACCGTCCGGACGTCAACGTCTCCCTCGGCGTGCCCCTGGCCGAAGCGCCCGTCTTCCAGCTCATCCACGCGCTGACCATCCTGCAGCTGAAGAGGCTCGGCACGCGCTATCACTGGAAAGAGCTTCTGGACGTGATCTCGAGCCCCCTGCTCTCAGGTCTCACCTCTTCCGGCGGCCAGCCCCTGCAGCCTGTTCTTGAGCGGGCCTGCCGCGCCGTGCGCACGGGACGCCGCTACACCGATCCCTTCACGGATGTGGCCACGGAAGATCACGTCCTTTTCAGCGGACGCGAAGCCGAGGTCTCCGCACTCAGGGAAGTGCTGGAAGTGACCGTCACCGCCTTCTCGGACGCGGACACCCCTGAAAAGGCCGGCCTCGCCCTGACGGGCCTCATGACCTATGTGCGCCGCCACATCACCGAAGAGGCCAGAGCCCGCGCTTCCATGGACATGGAATGCCTCTACCGGCTCCAGAACACCATCATTCCCGCACTCAGGGACAGCCTTATGGCAAAAAGCCAGCTTCCCCTCGAGACGCTCGCTCTTATTATAGACGGCCTCATGAACCGCCAGCTTATCTTCTTCGAGCCGCCGGCCTCCCGTCTCGTCCTTCTGCAGATCATGGGCGTTATGGAAAGCCTGCTCCTCGACTTTGACAGCGTCTACATCATCGAGGCCACGGACGAGCGCCTCCCCGGCGTGAAGAAACATGATCCCATTCTGCCCGACTCCCTGCGCAGCCTGCTCGGCCTTCCCGACCTCAACGCCGGAAACGTGGAAAAGGGCTACGCCATCATGCGCCTCTGCAGAAGCGCCCGTCATGTGCATTTCTACTGGCAGGAAGGCGTTCGCTCCGGCATGTTCAACGAGCGCCGCACCAGGAGCCGCTTCGTCGAGGAATACATCTGGGAGCGCGAAAAGGAGGAGAAGAGGATCTTCAGGCGCGGCCAGCCTCCCCTCGGCCTGCCGGCCGTAAAGCTTACCCCCATGGGACCGGCCGACAGGATTCTCGATCTCTCCCTCAATCCGCGCGTGCGCGCGGAAATGGACGCCCTGCTCCAGAGGAAGATTTCCCCGAGCGCCCTCGACATGTACGTGCGCTGCCCGGCCCAGTTCGGTTTCTACCGCCTCTCCCACTTCACGGAACCCGACGAGGTCAACGAGGGCGACAATCCCTCGGAAGTGGGCAAGCTCCTTCACGAGGTGCTGCAGATATTCCACGAGCGCAGGCTCGGGCAGAAACTGCCTCCGGCTGCGGAGCGCGGTCCCCTGAAAGACGAGCTCCTCTCCCTTTTCGAAGAACGGCTGCACGCCCCCTCCTGCCTTCTCACGTCGACCCTTCCCCCGGAAAGCCTGTACGCCCTGACCGCCTCAGCGGGACGCAGGCTCAGGGATTACCTGGACAGACAGCCGGATGACGCCTGCCCCATCAGGCTGGAAACGGACTTCCAGGCGCCCGTCACCGTCTGCGGCAGGACCTTCACTCTGGGAGGGCGCTTCGACAGAATGGATCAGCGGGGAAACGGGCTTACCATCCTCGACTACAAGACAGGCACCATTCATTCCTTCTCCGGGAAGTTCTGGAAAAACACGGAATTCTTCGACGGAGCGGAAAACATCCTCGGTAAATCCGCCCCGCAGCCTGAGGAAGTGACGGAGCTCCTGGAGGAAATCCGCAGGGAAAAGGCCAGCGTCCAGCTGCCCGCCTACATCACCATAGCCCGGAGCGCCAGCCGCCGGTTCATCAGCGCCGGAGACAGAAAAACCTTCAAAATCCCGGGGGAGGTCACGGACGCCTGCTTCGTGGAACTCCGCGACAGGGGCGAGGAAAAATCCTTCTGCGACATCTCCGCGGGAGACGATGCGGAGATCAGGGCAATCAGGGAGTTCGCCCTTCCCCACGCCCACCTCCTGCCTGAAATCGTCCTCCTCTCCCTGAGCATGGCCGAAACCCTTGAGCAGCGGCGAGGCCTCCACTGCATGAACTGTCCCTTCCTCACGCTCTGTCAGAGTTAACCTAAAGAAACACATAAGGCCCTCCCGGGCAGACGCTGTCCGGGAGGGCCTTTCTTTGTTCAAAGGATACGTTCTAGCGGTACACGATGCGGCCTGCGGCCGGGGCTGTCACCGTAGAGCGCTTCCTCAGATAGTTTTCCAGGAGCTCCTCATCCGTCACGGGCTTCAGGCTGAGGGGCTTCGCCTCCTTCAGCATGCCATAGCCGTCGCCGCCGCCGGCAATGAAACTGTTCATGACGATCCTGTAGCGGCGGTTAAGCTTCAGGGGCACGGTCTTTCCGGAGGGATCGGTGAACTCCGCCTTTGAGACGCGCGAGCCCGCCGGGCGCGAGGGATCCACAGTGTAGCGCAGGCCTGAGGCCTGCAAAAGCTCGGGGCCCTGTCCCTTCCCGCCGGAGACACCGTGTTCGAGCGCGGCGAGGAGCTGCTCGCCCGTGAGCTCTCCAAGCTTCACGCCCGTTCCGAAGGGCAGCATGGCCATGAGCTGGCCGCGGTTGATTTCCCCGGCAGGCAGGGACGCGCGGATGCCGCCGCCGTTGGTGATGGCGGCCACGGCGCCCTCCGGGCGCCCATAGTCAAGCATGGCGTCGGCGAGGAGCATGGCCTCGAGGCACTCGCCCCTGCGGCAGGCATCATCGCCTCCGGGCAGGGAGAAGGGCTCGAGCGTGGTTATCTTCTCGGACGTGAATTCCGTGAGCTTCGCCTCGTACTTCTTCACGATGGCGCGGATTTCCGGATCTGAGGGATAAGAGGGCTTCAGCTCGATCGGACCGCCGCTCCAGCTCACCGGCACGCCGTTCCTGTCGAACTTCACGTCCAGCTCGCCGAGATACTGGGTGCGGTACTTCGCCGTCACGACAAGCACGGGGGCGCCGGAAGGCGAGCGCTCCACCACGGGATACGGCCCTTCTTCGGAACCGGGGCCGATATAGGAATGGGAGTGGCCGCCCACGATGACGTCAACATCATCCACGCTTCTGGCGAGCCTGCGATCCTCCGGCAGACCGAGATGGGTCACGGCCACGATGACACTGACGCCCTGCGCCTTCAGTTCCTTCGCCGTCTTTGAGAGCGTCTCCTGAGCCTTTGTGAAGAGCGTATGCTCACAGGCCTTTGAATTCGTACGCACCTCATCGTTGGCGAGACCGATGATGCCCACCTTCACGCCGCGCACTTCACGCACGATATACGGCTTCACCGGACTCTTTAAGAGCGGGCAGCCCTTTTCAGGAGCCAGATTGGCGGCGAGAACCGGAAACTTCAGGGTTTCCGTGAACTTTTCAAGCTCCAGGCACCCGTCATCGAACTCGTGGTTGCCGAGCGTCATGGCGTCGTAGGGAATGTGCGCGTCAATTTCGGCGAGCATGGGCCACTTGTTGACCGTAAAGAAGAGCGTGCCCTGGAACTGATCACCGGCGTCCAGGGCGATGACATTGTCGTTCTTCTCCTTCGCGCTGCGTATGGCCGCGGCGATACGGCCCGAACCGCCCGTGCAGTTTTCATCCCAGAGGCAGGCGTTGCCCTTCTCGTCAAAGCCCGCCACGCGCGAATGCGTGTCATTGGTATGAAGTATGGTCAGTTCGAGACCGTCCTCCTGCCCCCGCGCGCCGTGTTTTCCGGCGCAGCCGTTTATCATGAACGGCAGAACAAGGATTAGGACAAGGGCCGCGGCGCCGCGGCGTAATTCTGTCATGACGTCCTCCTCATCGGAACCTGTTGCTTAAAAACCACAAAGGGGAAAGCAGGGCCTTTCAGTCCGCTTCCCCCGGCGCGTTCATAAAAAATCTAGTTCTTCTTCCCGGTCCAGTACTTTCCGTCGCAGACCATGTCCCAGAAACGCTTCTTATCCACATCGAGGATGATGCGGGCCTTCTGCGTGCCAAGGGGAGCCTGTCCCTCAAAGGCCAGGGACTGCCCGTAGGATACCCCGAACTGCGTGTTCATGTCCACGGGAAGCAACTTCTCGGAGGTGATGATCGAAGGATCGATAATGGCCGCGGCCACAAGCACATCCCACACGAAGAAGCTGAAGTGGGGATCCTTCGCGAAACTCTGGCCAAGGAACGTCTTCTTCAGCATGTCGGACTGCGGTCCGCTGCCCATGACCTTCAGCAGGCGGTCGTAGTTATCCTTCGTGAATATGACCTTCTCACAGACGTCCAGGCCGAAAATAATCTGCTCGGCAAAGGGCGCGCGCAGGGCAATCTGCGCAGCCTCGGGATCGGCCCACCAGTTGAACTCGGCGGCAGGCGTTACGTTGCCGGGCTTGAAAAAGGAGCCGCCCATGTAGACCACACGCTTCACCAGAGGAACGATGTCGGGAGCCTTGATGATGGCCAGAGCCAGATTGGTGCAGGGACCTATGGCAGCGATGGTGATTTCGTGCGGATTGGCGTGCACGGCATCGATGATGAAGTCGGATCCATGGCGCCTGTCCAGGGTGAACTTCGGATCCGCGCCGTAGTGTTCCTTATAAAAGGCCTGCCAGGACGCGGGTGCCGGATGGCCGAAGGAGCCTACCCAGGTGTCCTGACCTCTGCCGAAAAGCTCGCGTTCCTTCGGGAAAAGGGCGTGGCGCCCGGGCCTCATGGGCAGGGACGCGCCGGCGGCCACAGGAATTTTTTCGCCAAGGAGCTCAATCTGACGCGCGGCCCAGGCCGTGCCTTCTTCAACCCAGGAATTGCCGGTTACCGTCGTGACGCCCACAAGCTCGATCTTCGGATCCTTAGCGAGCATGGCCAGCGCCACACCGTCATCAAACATCTCAACCATGTCCGTATCCAGCAGGACCTTTTCCTTCCCGCCGGCGCAGAAACCGTGCGCGGGAAAGCAGAGAAGAGCCATAAGGACAAGAGGTACACAGCGTGCAAGGATTCTGTTCATCTACTTCACCTCCTCTGTTTCGCCGCGGCAGACCTGACGTCCGGTCATCAGCGGATACAAATTGGAATCAGGATAAGCAGGAAAAAATTTTCGTGTCAACCATTTTTGCTTTTCCCCTCTGAATCAAAATCAGGGAAAAGTTTGACGCGGCTTCCATATCATTGATATGGAACCTAAGAATAAAGAACCGTACGGCGCGGATTCCGTTTTCAGACCTGGGTGCGCCGGGCGGGCAAAGCCAGCGAGGTACACGCGCCATGATGAAGTCACCCGTTCTGTCCCTGGCCGTCATTCTTCTGTTCTGCCAGGCCGTTTCTGCCGCCCCGGGCAGCATCGCCACCGAAGACGTCACCGCCTCCGTCAGCCTGGAGAACTTTTCCGGCGCTGAGGGGATCCCGGTAAAGGCGCTGCGCTTCGCTGACAGGGATGGCGAGCACACTGTGCTCTACACCATCACGAAGGAAAAGGCATCGAAGACTCCCTCTGAGGACGGGGATATATGCCGCAGCCAGAACCTCAATGTCTACCGCTACACGAAAGAGAACGGGACCTGGAAGAGAAAATGGCGGATTTACGATTTTGTTCAGGACTGCCCCTACGGGCTGACGCTGGGTTATGTTCCTCCCATGCTGCAGGTCACAGACCTTGACGGGAACGGATCCGCGGAAATCTGGTCAGGCTACGTAGTCCACTGCTCCAGCGATGTGAGCCCCATACCCATGAAGCTCATCATGTACGAGAAGGGTACCAAATACGCGGTACGCGGCAAGAGCCGCTGCCGCGTCAGCGACACTCAGTACGAGGGTGGAAGCTTTACCCCAGATAAAGCCTTCAAAAGCGGACCGAAAGCCTTCCTCCATTACGCCGTCACCCTCTTCACGGAAAACATCATGCCCATGGATCTTTGCACGCTTCCGGAAGAGTCTCCGAAAGCTTCCCGGAAGGAGACAGAAACTCTTCCCGCAACAGCAACCGGCACGGAACATAAGGAGTCTGCCCGCACCTCTGTGCCTTCACTCCCGAAAGAGACTCCTCCATCCCGGGAAGAAAAGGCCCCGGAAACACTTCCCAATGCGGGAACCAGTGCGGATCAGAAGGAGGCACCCCAGCCCGCAAGGCCTTCGCTTCCGGAGGAGATCACCTACCCCGTTGCGAGATAGGGACGCTTGTGCCACTCTCCCGAATTCTGATCAGTATGACGTTGCTAGATCCGCCGTGATTATAAGTTTTCATTCTAAGTGCAAGGTTTTGGGGTAGCACTCCGATACTGCCCAACAATTTGTTGAACCGTATCAGTAGTGTTCCCTGAAAATTTCAGGGGCCGCATAGGGAGGGGAGTTCCCTCCCTATGTAGGAAAGAGTCTATTTGCGGTGGAAGCATCCAGGTTGATTCAACTTTACAAGAAGAGAAATATGATCATGAAAAAGATGCTAGCAGGAGATCACTTGGGAACAGCGTAAGTTCCAAGAGATAACACGAAGATGTTCAAAAATGGCAATGTCGACGGGCAAAAATCCGGCTGTTGAGTACGAAGATGTGGTACCTGAATCCGGACTTTTAAATAAAAAAATAAAATTAAAAAATATTTATAAAAAAGGTATTTCCTTCGATAAAAACAAAATATTGTATGGAAAGCTACGTCCATATCTTCATCACTGGTTGAATCCCCAATTTAAAGGGGTTGCTGTTGGTGATTGGTGGGTATTAACTCCTGTCAATATAGATAAAGGTTTTCTATATAGATTAATTCAAACGCAAAAATTTGATGAGGTAGCTAATCAATCATCAGGTTCTAAAATGCCACGTGCTGATTGGAACTTAGTTTCCAACACCGTTTTTATAGTGCCTCAGAATATTACTGAACAAAAAGAAATCGGAGCATTTTTTTCTCAGTTAGATTACCTTATTACCCTTCATCAGCGTAAGTTCGACCAACTAAAAAAGCTGAAGTCCTATTTCCTGCAAAATATGTTTCCCACCAAGGACGAAAAAATTCCCCAGATAAGGTTCAAGGGATTTAGCGGAGATTGGGAAGAATATACGCTAAAAGATGTAGCGGATTTTAATCCAAAATCTTTGTTACCAAATGTATTTGAATATGTAGATCTAGGATCAGTTATTGGTACAGAAATTATTTCTCATAGGCAAGAAATGAAAAAAACAGCCCCTGCTCGTGCACAACGATTAGCTAAAAAAGGTGATGTATTTTATCAGACAGTGAGGCCTTATCAAAAAAATAATTGTCTGTTCAATGGTGACGCTAATAAGCCATATGTATTTTCAACAGGATATGCTCAAATGCGGCCATATGGTGATAGCTATTTCCTATTAACAATAGTTCAAAATGATGATTTTGTTAACAATGTATTGGGTAAGTGCACAGGAACAAGTTATCCTGCGATAAATTCCAATGATCTTTCTAAAATAGAAGTTATGTACCCTACAACATTGCAGGAACAAATTATAATTGGAAAATACTTTAATAGTATTGATAGTTTAATTACCCTCGAACAGCATAAAATTTCTCAGCTTCAATTAGTCAAAAAATTTATGCTCCAAAACATGTTTGTATAACAGGAGGTATATTATCTTGGAATCAGAAGCCAGTATTGAGAGCCGTCTTATCAAACAGCTCATCGAAGGAGAATCGCAGTGGACCTTCCGCGATGATCTGCGCACGTTCCAAGATCTCTGGAACAACTTCCGCCATATCCTTGCACAGAACAACAAAGACATCTTTGGCGAACACCCACTGACGGACAACGAGTTTTTGCAGGTGCAGAACCAACTGCGTTTTTCTTCGTTCTACGATGCGGCCCAGTGGCTCATGGGAGAGAACGGGGTGGCTCGAGTGGATATCCAGCGGGAGGATGCCAGCCTGGGAACCATCCATCCTATGGTGTTCAAGCGGGTGGACATTGCCGGGGGCTCTTCAGTGTATGAAGTAGTGCACCAGATCCAGTTCCCTCGGAAAGAGGCCATGGACCGAAACCGCCGGGGCGATGTGACCCTTCTCATTAACGGGCTGCCCATGATCCACATAGAACTGAAGAACAGGGCACATCCTTATATGGAAGCCTTCAACCAGATCAAAAAGTATCTGAAAGAAGGTGTATTCCGGGATATTTTCTCCTGTCTCCAGATGTTCGTGGTATCCAACGGAACGGATACCCGGTACATAGCCGCAGCAGCGGAAAACAGTCTGAACTCCCAGTTCCTGTCTCTGTGGCTGGACGAAAACAATCAGCCCCAGACCGACTACCTGTCTTTTGCCAAGAATGTACTATCCATCCCTGCGGCCCACAGTATGGTATCCCAGTATACGGTGCTGGACAGTGAACGGAAGGCCATCATCCTGCTGCGGCCTTACCAAATCCACGCCATTGAAGCGGTAAAAAACGCCGTAAACCCCTATACAGACGGGGGCACCCAGTCCGGTTTTATCTGGCACACTACTGGTTCCGGCAAGACCCTGACCTCCTACAAAACCGCCCACTATCTGACCCAGATTCCCAGTGTGGACAAGGTCATTTTTGTGGTGGACCGGAAAGATCTGGACAACCAGACCACCGGAGATTTCAGGCCTATGCACAGTACGACACTATCGAAGTGGACGAAACGGACAATACCTGGGATCTGGTGAAAAAACTCCAAGCCAAAGACGGAGATGTAATTGTCACCACCATCCAAAAGCTCCAGAAAGTAATGAAGCAGCATCCGAAAGGATCCGACAAGTACGAAAAGCTCCATAACCTGCAACTGGTTTTTGTGGTGGATGAATGTCACCGGGCAGTATCGCCGGCGTCCCAGGACCAGCTGAATCAGTACTTCACCCGGCCGTTGTGGTACGGGTTCACCGGAACCCCGATTTTTGAAGAAGATGCCAAGAATAGTGCCGGAAACCTGCCCAAGACTACCCAGGAACAATACGGCAATTGTCTCCACCGGTACACCATCAAAGAAGCCCTTCATGATGGAGCGGTGCTGGGTTTCCAGGTGGAATACCGCAACACCTTTGATATGAAAGAACTGGCCGAGAAGAACGAAGTAACCGGCTGGGTTGAGGATGAGGACGGATACAGTATAGAAAGTGCCCTGATCCGAAAAAAAATCCTGGATAAAGCCTATGAGGGCGAAGGACACATGCATCAGGTTGTGGATTTCATCATCAACCGTTCCAGCGGCAAACTGGGACTGGACCGGGGAAAAGGAAATAACTTCACGGGCATCCTGACAACCAGTTCTATCCAGCAGGCCCAGCGGTATTATCAGCTATTACAAGAAGTAAAGGCCGGGAAAGTGCCGGATCTGAAAATCAGTAGCGAGGTAAAACAGAAACTGTCGGATTTTCCAAAAGTGGCCATTACTTATTCCCTTACTGAAAACGAAGAAAACAGTTCAGCGAATCAGGACCGGATGAGGGAATCCATGGCCGATTACAACAAAATGTTCGGCACTCAGTATTCCATGGATCAGCTGACTGCCTACAATACCAATGTAAACGACCGACTGGCCCGGAAAAAGAAGCAGTACCAGGTGCGCGAAGCCCAGCTGGACCTGGTGATTGTGGTGGACCGGCTGCTCACCGGATTCGATGCCCCCAGTCTGTCCACTCTGTTCATTGACCGGAGACCCATGCGGTCCTATGGAATCATCCAGGCCTTTTCCCGGACCAACCGACTTTTCGATAGTCAGAAACGGTTCGGGCAGATTGTCACATTCCAAGTGCCGGCCCATTTCAAAAGGGCGGTGGATGAAGCCATGAAGCTGTATTCCGCCGGCGGAGGAAGCTTTGTCCAGGCTCCCACATGGGAAGAAGCAGAAAAGAAGTTCCGTGAAGCCCTGGAGAAACTGCGCCAAGTGGCAGACAGCCCGGAAGCGGTAAACAGTCTGACGAAAAAACAGAAAATCGCATTTCTGCGGGCCTATCGGGACTTTGATGATGCCTACGAGGATCTCAAGGTATATTCGGAATTCCAGGACCAGGATCTGAAACGGGACTATCAGATCTCTAAAGAGAGCATTGATGAGTACAAAGGCAAGTTCAACAATGTAAAAGAAGAATTGAAGAATCCAGGGCCTGGAGACGTAGATGTAAACACCGCCATACTGAATTTTCACTCCAAGTGCAAGATCCTAGGCGGAGTTACGGAGTTCTTCGG
>ERZ772831.1210-NODE-1210-length-25219-cov-5.338142_pt1 | contig 25219 bp, 20 predicted proteins | sample MGYA00580858_ERZ772831 | MGnify/ENA primary metagenome ERZ772831 (study PRJEB29015, sample SAMEA2737694) | human gut metagenome | biome: human gut; feature: human-associated habitat; material: faeces | place: China | collected 2012 ... | reverse complement strand
AACCGCTTTATGCCCATCTTTCCTGAGAACCGGCTTTTGCAATGGCATCTTCACGACTTTTATCCCATTTATCCAGTCTGAACTGATGACAGAATTCTACCGTAAAATTATCTGTATCATAAAAAAGATTCAGCCATCCTCTCGGATCATCCGGCTCAACGGAACCAAGGGGTGAGCTTACAGAATTTCCATCTACCGTCAGATAATCATTGTTTTTCAGAACATATGCATTATCCAGACTGCTGTCTGACGGAATACGGACTCCCTGTCCCGCATCAATATCACGTATGGTTCCATGGCCACTGATCGGCAGTGTTTCTTCTGTTCCATGCTTCAGAAACTGAAACTTAACCTTTGCGTATCCTACAGAATAAATAAATACACCGATACTGTTTTTGGAAAAGCCAACCATTGGATAAGCTTCATTATCTTTCCATGCAAACGTAGCTCCGCCTTTATTCTGAACAATCGATTCTGCAGTGCGCAGATCATAACGGGGTTCTGCATTCTCTACTCCCACAAGAATGAGTCTGACATCAACAATATTTCCATTTCCATCTTTTCCTACATTGTTATAACGCATCCCTGCGCTTCCGGCTTTATAGTCCGCTCCTACACGAACACACTCTGTATCACGTTCGCTTTTTCCATTGTCTGAAAAATAAAAGGAACCGTCATGCCTGCACCTGCAAGCAACGTAAATTTGCTGACAAATGACGGATAGGAAAGTACAAGCTCCCTGCTTCTTTTCTCTGTTTCCTGCTCCAGATCCCGATCCTTTGCGAGGAAAAGCAGGAGAAACACAGCAGGGAGGAAGAGAAAAGCGATCAGAACTGTATTTTGATCCGAAAGATGATAGCTGACAGTCTGTCCCTGTACTTCTTTGGGAAGCTGCATTACTTCTTCTGTTTTCTGCTTCTCATCTGCATCCTGCAGAATATCTGTCAGTACTTCTTCCTGCTGCTTTTCCTTGGAAACATAAGGATATACCATCACAGAAAAACTGTGTTCCCAGATCTGTTCCTGACAGGACATGATCGCAGTCAGAAGCACAGCTTTTGGCTCTTTGAGTTCCTCTGTATTCACACTGCCATCACTGTCGATCAGTGTATAATCATCACTTTCCCAATCGATCCGGAACGGATAGCCTTCATATTCTTTCTGTAAGTTCAGATCTTCCGTCACATGAGCAAAAGATGTATTATTTCCAAGCAATATGGTTTCAAAAGCTTTTATCAACTGCTCCCGTTTTTCGGTAAGTTCCTGTTTGGTAAATTGTCTGCTTTGCAGCGCATAGACCAGATTTTTTTCTTCCCTGCCATTGGATATGACAAGTGCAACCTCTCTCGGATCCTCCAGATACTGTCCGCGCCTGAGCTCATAACCGTTCTGCAGAACGGATTCTGTTTTCTCTTTTCCGTACAAAAGCAGAAGAAAACAGATCCCTACCAGCAAAACAGGCAGCAGATCCGCGATTTTCCTTGCATAATATGTCCGCAGAGCTTCCTGTTTTTCCATCGTGGGATGCAAAATCCTTAAATGTTCTTTTACTTTTGGCTGATACAATTTTTGAAAAACAGAATACCCGAATAGCCGGTAACAAAATTCATAAACTAATTTTTTCATATGTGGATCTCCATGATCTTTTCAGATAACAGATAAGCTGTGGCATAAAGAAGGAGACAGGCGGACATGATCAGAATACCCATTGGATTTTGATACAGAGGCATAAAATAACCGGGGGAAGTCAGGGAAATATATCCCATGATAAAAAGTGGGATCAGAAGCATGATCCGCTGTTCCATTTTCTTTCCGGTCAGCATGACATCTATTTCCGCGAGCAGTTCTATTTTCTGACCGATCACATCTGCTGTATTGGCAATCATGGCGTTCAGATCTCCGCCGCTCTTTTTGGCTGTGGCGAATACCTTTGCAAAATCCATGATATCCGTCATCCGGCTTCGTTCTCCCAGATCATTCAAAAGCGCTTCCAGAGAAATGTGGTTTTCCATCTGTCGTTTCATGCTCTTACATTCCTGCAGAATATCCGCAGATGCATCATATAAATAAGTCAGATCTCTGCAGGCTTCCAGAAAGGCATTTTCAATGGAATAACCCGCCTTCAGAGAAGCACCAAAGGAAAGAATCAGATCCTTAAACTCTTTTACAAGCTGCTTTTTCCGCTTCTCCAAAAGCTGTTTCTTTTTCTTTTTCCATAAAAAAGGAAAAAAAACAATACAGAGACCGCCTGCCAAAAATGTTCCGAAAAAAAGCTTTCCGATCAGTAAAAACAGAACTGTAACAGCAATCAGAAACGAAATCATCTCCCGCCGTCTGAATGTATATTTGTCATAATTCATAGTGTAATACCCGCCTGCTGCAGTTTTTCCGTATGAACAAGCGATCCTGTCTTTTCCCATATGCCCTGCACCTTGCCATTCCTTTCTCCTGTTTCCTGAAACTCATATATAACAGAAAGCAGAACTTCCCCCTGCTCATAACCAACAACCTCTGATACGGACAATACCCGTCTGCTCTTGTCCCGCAGTCTTCCCAGATGAACGATCAGATCCACACCACCGGCGATCTGCCTGCGGATCGCTGCAAGCGGAAGCTCCATCCCCATGAGTACCATTGTTTCCAGACGGGCTATCATATCTGCTGCACTGTTAGCATGTCCCGTGCTCAGACTTCCGTCATGACCGGTATTTAAGGCCTGCAGCATATCGATTGCTTCTGCGCCCCTGACTTCTCCGACGATGATCCGATCCGGCCGCATACGAAGTGATGCACGGATCAGATCCCGGATCGTCACAGGCTTACAGCCTTCCACGTTGGCATTTCTTGTTTCCAGCCTCACCAGATTGTCATTTCCCTGAATCTGCAGCTCCGCACTGTCCTCGATCGTAATGATCCGCTCTGTGCGGGGTATAAAAGAAGAAAGTGCATTTAAAAAGGTCGTCTTTCCGCTGCCTGTTCCGCCACTGATAAAAATGTTATAGCCCGCAATGACAAGCTTTTCCAAAAAAGTACAGATCTCCTGTGAAACAGAACCAAGTCTTAAAAGCTCCGGTATGAGCAGCGGTGTTTTTCCAAAGCGGCGGATCGTCAGGATCGGCCCATTGAGTGCAACAGGTGGCAGTACGACATGGACACGGCTTCCGAAAAGTCTTGCATCTACGATCGGACTGCTTTCATTAACCACTCTGTTTGCTTTTGCAACGATCTGCTGGATCACATCCAGAAGCTTATCCTCTGATTCAAAGGCAGTCTGCCATTGCTGTAGTCTGCCTTCCTTTTCGATGAAAATGTGATCCGGACCGTTTACCATGATCTCTGTCACAGTTTCATCCTCCAGAAGCTCCTGCAAAACATCATACTTCCGGATCGCATAATAAATTTCCCGGCAAAGTCTCTTTTTCTCTGCCAGTGGGATATATGTCTCTTTCCCCATAAGCCAGACTTCGTTTTCAACCAGCTCCTGCACCGCTTCATCTTCCATTTCCATGGAATGATCCAGCTTTTCCAGAAGGCGGCTTTTGATTTCCTGTTTCAGCTCATTCATCTTCTTCCTCTTTTTCCATCAGCTTCTGTACATAATCCGCCAGTTCCGTATGTGTATAAAGTGCCGCCTGATAGGAAAATTCCTTAAAAACAGGTATTTTGCATTCTTTCGTTTTGGAAAGCAGATCCTCTTTTTTGATATGGGAGAGCAGCTTTTTATACTGCTCCATCTTTGCCATTGCCAGTCCATCCTTAGGGATACAGCTGTAAATCTCATCACACAGCTCCAGCAAAGAGAAAAGTCCTCTTACCTGCTCCGTCAGATCCAGAATGATCACTTCATAGTCTGTTTCCCGGATGATCTTCCGCAAAAATGCCTGCCATGTTTTTTCATCGATTTCCTCCATATCGGGATAGGAAAAAACGGGCGGTAAGTAGTAAAGATTTCCGGTCATTTCCACCATGCTTTCCAATCTGCATCTGAATTTTTCCGCATCTTCCTGTAAAAAGTACAGAATATCCATCATATCGTATACAAATTTCTTCTGCATGATATATTCAAACCCGGAATAAGGTTCAAAATTCAGATAAAGCACCTTCTTATTTTTTGCAAGGATCTGTCCCATCGTCAGTGCGATAGAACTTTGCAGCATATGATGCGCCGGAGAGTAAAAAGCAATCAGCTTTGTTTCCGTAGCTGCAGTTCCCTTTACCGGTAAAAGTGCTTCTTCCTCACACAGCTTCAAAATGGCCTTTGCCATCTCATGGATTGACTGGTATTTATAAATACCGGAGCCGTTCTTTGCTTCCGTCAGATACAGCGGACGTCTGACTTTTGTTAGAAGCTGCTCCGTCTGAAAAGCATCCAGAAAATCTTCTCCGATCAGGCAGATATCCTCTTCCTCCCGTTCCTTTTCAAATGCCAGAAAACGATCCGCATCATCAAATGCCATGACAGGAAAATGAAAGCGGTCTTTTAAATACGCAGAAAGTGTTTTCACAAGGATTGTTTCCCTGTCACAGATTGCAAGTAATTGATTCATAAAATACTTCCTCCTGTTTGTAGTGCAATCACGCCAAACAGGATTGGAATACTGAAATGGATGACTGCTTTTTTTCTTGTTTTCTTGAAAATCAGGCGATATGCCAATACGAAAATGGAAATGAACGCGCCCGCAAAGCAGGCATAGATAAAAATAGAAATACTGTGCATAATTCCCGTAAACAGGGCACACACGCTGAAAAGCTTGATATCACCGCCTCCAAATGCACCAAAGCGGTAAACCGGTATGAGAAGCAAAAAGAAAACCGCTGCTTCCAAAATACCTCTGCCTGTTCCTATCCAGCCATCTGTCAGCCACCGATAACAGATGCCTGCCAGATATCCTGCCAGTATGATCCGGTTACTGATCCGGAACGTAAAAAGATCCATCACAACTGCCAGACAGAGGATTCCATACAAAAAGATCATACATCCTCCAAAATGATATAATTTTAAAAACGTGGAAATTGTGAAACAGGAACTGTTTCACCGATAGCAGAACTGCTATCTGTCTGTAAGCTGCATTATATAAGAGGGATTTACAAAAGTAAACCCCTCTTTACAAAAAAGATCATTTTTGTGAAAACTGCCGGATTTTCAGAAAAGCTGCATGCAAAACAGCATGCAAACCCCCGGAATTCCTAGAATCGTGCTTGTCAAAAGCGTCCAGACATTAACCCCGACGAACAGATCCAGTGCCAGATAAGAAAAGAGCTGATCCAGTCCTATGATCGTCACAAAACCTAAAATGCCACGTTCCACCAGACCAAGCACCAGTCGTCTTTTTTTCTGAAAGCTGCTCAAAAACAAAACAAAAAGACAGACACACACAATAAAAATATACATATAATTCTGAGATGTAAATTCTCCCATTTCAAACACCATCATGTATTTTTCTATTTCAGTGTATGCCTGTTTTTATTATTTATGTATGATCCTTCTGCCTATTCCATAGTAAAAATTTTATCAGATTTCAAATGACAGACTGTTGACACCAAGCAGCTCTGCTGTCCGCTCATCAGGCTGTCCGAATCCAATAAAGATCTGCGCCTTTTTACCATCATAGACACGTTCGCCATCCTCTGTTACAGTAGAAAATGCAGTTTTGGAAATATGCAGGCTGATCCATTGTTCTTCCCCGGCTTTTATATGAATCCTTGCAAAAACACCGAGCTTCGGATGCAACACTTCATTCGGACTCTGTACTTTCACATAGCCCTGTAGTACTTCCTCTGTATCATAACTGCCCCTGTTTTCCACATGTACTTTTATCTCTATACCGTCTTTTACAGCATCTTCGTAAGTATATTCTTTTTCCGGCTGTATTTCATCTATCACACAATCACTGTAGGTCAGACCATAGCCAAACGGATAAAGTGGTTTTTTTGTCAGATAGCGGTAAGTTCTTCCCCGCATCGTATAGTCTGTAAATGCAGGCATTTCTGTCAGATCCCGGTATATGGTGACAGGAAGCTTTCCGGATGGTGAATATTCTCCAAATAAAAGCCTTGCCACTTCTCTTCCGCCTTCTGCTCCCGGATAAAATGCCTGTAGAATGGCAGCAGCTTCCTGATCCGCAAAATTAAGATCCATTGCAGAACCTGCAAGCAGGCAGACGATAAATGGTTTCTTTGTTTTCGCAACTGCTTCCAAAAGCCTTTGCTGCGGCGGTGGAAGAAGCAGATCCAGCTTGTCACCGGAAGCATAGGAATTTCCGGTATCTCCTTCCTCTCCTTCCAGAGTCTCATCGAGCCCCAGACAGAGAACAACCACATCTGCATGTTCTGCACAGCTGACTGCTTCACTGATCCTGTCATCAGGCTGTGCCAGTGCCTCTTCTCTGTCTTTGTATAAATGACAGCCCTGTGCATATAATACACGTCCATCTTCTCCCAGATAATCCTGGATTCCTTCCAGAACCGTAATATATCTCGGAGGTGTTCCGTGATAATTGCCGATCAGTGCCTCTCTGCTGTCTGCATTTGGTCCGATCACGCCAATTGTCATACCTTTTTTCTTTTTCAGCGGTAAAATACCATCATTCTTTAAAAGAACAATACTTTCTTCTGCTGCTTTTTTTGCCAGCGCAAGATGTTCTTTGCAGGCAATGGTTTCATATGGTATCTCATCATATTCTGTTTTGTTAAACATTCCGAGCAGAAATCTTGTTGTAAACAGACGGATCGCCGCACGGCGGATCAGGGAAAGTGGCAGATCTCCCTTTTTATAAGCAGGCATAATCTCCCGGTAGGTACAGCCACAGTTCAGATCACATCCTTTTTCCAGTGCCAGATACGCACTTTCTTCCGCATTTCTGGTTACTTTATGGTTTTCATGGAAATCCTTGATTGCCCAACAGTCAGATACATAATGTCCCTCAAAATGCCACTTACCGCGCAATACCTCTTCCATCAGATAAGTGTTGGCACAGCATGGCTCCCCATTCGTGCGGTTATATGCACCCATCACAGATTCCACACCCGCCTCCACACAGGCCTGAAAAGCGGGCAGATAAGTTTCCCACATGTCTTTTCTGGTGGCCTTGGCATCAAAATGATGTCTTTCCTTTTCCGGACCGGAATGTACCGCAAAATGCTTTGCACACGCCGCTGTTTTTAAATAAGATCCATCACCCTGCAATCCTTTTACAAAGGATTCTCCAAGTCTGCTTGTCAGATATGGATCCTCTCCATATGTTTCATGTCCGCGTCCCCATCTCGGATCACGGAAAATATTCACATTAGGAGACCAGATTGTCAGACCTTTATAAATATCTCTGTCCCCATGCGCAGAAGCTGCATTGTATTTTGCACGGGCTTCTGTCGCGATTGTATCTCCTATTTTTTCTATTAGCACCGGATCAAATGTAGCTGCAAGCCCTATTGCCTGTGGAAATACAGTTGCGGTTCCGGCTCTTGCCACACCATGAAGTCCTTCACTCCACCAGTTATATGCCGGAATATGCAGTCTTTCAATAGCCGGTGCATCATATCTGAGCTGCGATGCCATTTCTTCTACTGTCATCTGATCAACCAGATGAACCGCTCTTTCTTCTGCTTCTTTTCTGTTCATTGCAAAATCCTCATACTCTCTACTGTTGTTCCGTCCTTTGTTATCTTCTGCTTTTATCTTACAAAATTACTTTTGCAGCGACCTCACATTTCTTGCGATATCATTTACAAATATTGCGAATCATACACGCAAAAACTTTCCATTTATCAATTTGTATTTTATAATGGAAAAAGAAGGTAATTTTGCGTTTTATGCATGTAAAAGGAGGAGTTTTATGGCAGAAAAAAGAGAAATACCACCAAAATATAAGCAGCCTGTTACTGAGTTTGTAGGGCGGAATCTGACAGGTTCTCTGGAGCAGATCGATTACAGTCCCAAATCCCATATCCGCATATGGTACAATAATCAGGTAGAAGGATATGCCACACATCATCATACTGCAATGGAGATGATCCTATGCATAGAAAACACATACACTGTTATTGCCAACAACAAGACCTATCATTTAAATGTTGGCGATATATTGTTGATTCCACCAAATATGTTACACAAGATCATCTGTCAGGAAGAAGGTACCCGCTTTATTTTTCTGATCAATATCGATTTCTTTTCCAATCTGGAAGATTATCATACACTTGATCCTATTTTTATGGATGCTTATTACTGCTCTGCCATTACTAAGCCTTCTATTTATCAGGAATTTTATGCTAATCTGATGCAGATGATCGATACGTATTTTTCCAATGATATTTTTTGGGAAACAACGATATTTTCTCTTTTACTGAAAAGCTATATTTTGATTGGAAAAGAACAATATGATCAGTCCGTTACTCAGGCTAATACAGATAATATTAATAAACACAGGGAACATTATGATAAGTTCGTAAGCCTTCTGACCTTTATTGATGCTAACTATCAGGAAGATCTGAGTCTGGAACAGGCTGCTGATTACATTGGTTTTTCCAAATACCATTTTTCACGTTTATTTAAGCTCCATACAAATACAACTTTTTATGATTATTTGTCTCACAAAAGAGTACAGGCTGCGCAGGCTCTTCTTGCAACCGACATTCCGATCACGGACATTGCATTCCAGACGGGTTTTAATAATCTGACTACCTTCTGCCGGTGTTTTAAAAAATGTACCAATTGTTCTCCAACGGAATACCGTAATAAATTCCGCGAAGAACAGGTAAATTAAACATCTCTTTTCAATAAAAAAAGGAAGCCAAAAGCTTCCTTTTTTTGAATGAGAGAGATACTTTATATTAACCTTTTACGCTACCTAATGCGACACCTGCAATAATATACTTGGAAAGCAACAGGTACACAATGATCAGTGGTAAAACGGTCAATGTCAGACCCAGATAGACAGAACCGTATTCCGTCTTATAAATATCACCTCGAAGAAGGCTGACCATGATAGGCATGGTATATTTATCTTGGTCTGTCAGCAGGACAAGCGGTGTAAAAAGGTTATTCCAACTAGATACAAAACTGAAGATTGCTTGTGTTGCAATCGCCGGTTTCATAATAGGGAGGACAATGGAATTGAATATAAAATATTCACCTGCACCGTCAATTCTTGCTGATTGCACAATTTCCATCGATAAAGTGGATTGTAAATACTGCCTCATAAAAAATACCATAGATGGCGAAGCAATTGCCGGTAAAATCAACATGAGCAGATTATTTGTCATATGGATTTTATAAACCATCTGGTAAAAACCGATCATCGTAACCTGCGCAGGAATCATCATAACAGCCATGATAAAGCTGAAAAACGGCCGTTTCAGTTTCCAGTCATATGCTGTCAGTGCATATGCCGTCAATGATGAGAAATAAACCGCCAGCCCTGTGGAACCTACGGAAATGATCAGGGAATTTATAAATCCTCTGGCAGGATTAAAGCTTTTTCCAAGCAGGATCTTCAGGTTTTTGATCATATGTGTAGATGGCAGAAGAGAAATTGCATGCTGCTGTATTTCCGTTGTCGATCTCGTCGCATTCATGATCATGATCCAGAAGGGCATAATACTGATGATCGCCAGCAGAATACATACAACGTAGATCACAATCTTCAGAATTTTATTTTCTTTATTGTGTAACATTTGCACCCTCCCTTTCCATTCTTTTCTGTGCCTTCAGCTCCTGTCTGTACTTCTTTTCCTGTCTTCTGATCTCACGAAGTCTGAGTTCTTCATCCTTATCTCTTAAAATGTAGAACATAAATGCTGAGATAACGCAGATGATCAGGAACATGATCATGCTCGCTGCTGCTGCCCTGTTATACATATAACTGCCACTGAATGCCTGATTGTAAATAAATACGCTTGTTGTAAGTGTTGCATTATCCGGTCCGCCAAGCAGGAACAGCTTTGGAATATCAAACATATTCAGACCACCGATAAGACTTGTAACAAGTGTAAACAACAAAATTGTTTTAATATTCGGAATCGTAACATAAAAGAATGTCTGTACACGATTCGCGCCATCTACTTCCGCTGCTTCAAAAATCTCGGGACTGATACCAAGTACACCGGAAATCAGGACAACCATTGTATAGCCATACCACATCCATGTCTGGATGAAAATAACAACACCCTTTGCAACTGCTTTATTAATGAGCAGGTTTACAGGCTCATTAACGATACCAAGTCTTACAAGTAGATCATTTACCGGTCCCATCGGATATCCGAATAAAGCATTAAACAGGATTGCCACAGTTGCAGCAGTAATAATATTCGGCATATAGAAAAGAACCTTAAATAATCCCTGTCCTTTTACCTTACTTCGTTTATCTGTAAACCATGCAGTTAACAAAAGTGCCAATAATATCTGTGGAATAAAGTTACAGATCCACAGGAAAACTGTATTTCTTAACGCCTGTTGAAAAGACGGATTGGTCAATATAATTTTAAAATTACGAAAGGGATCTTCTGTCAGAAAATGAAAATTTGTCATTCCGAGACCCTTCAGATCTGTAAAACCAATCAAGGCTGTATATACGATCGGATATAAAGAAAACAATATAAATGCAACCATAAAAGGAATACTGAATATGTAACCGTATTTTGCATATCCGTGATGCTTTCCTTTTCTCACATCTTTCACCTCCAATTCCTTTCATACATCAAAGATGTATGATACAGCCTCATCCCTTAACCGGGATGAGGCTGTAGATCATTTTTATTCTACGATTACGTCCAGATTATCCGCTACCTGCTGTTTAAAATCTGCAATTGCCTGCTCACGGGACTTATTACCTGCTGTGTATTCACGAACCTGTTCTCTCCAGTAAGTATTGATTGTCTCATCATACTGTGTCAGGTTGGTACCCTTTGCATAAGAGTTAGCCGGAACAAATACATCAAACATGTTCTGTCCGCCAAGGAACTCCACGGATCCGTCAGATTTTGACATAACTGTTCCACTGGCTACACAGTCTTTTGTGCCACCTTCTCCATTATAAGTACCGTTTGCCCACATATACTGCAGACCTTCTTCACTGCTGTCAAGTGTAATCCACTCAAGGATATCCTTTACAGCTTCCTTCTTCTGTGTATCTTTGTTTGCAAGAAGCCATGTACCGCCCCAGAAGAAACCGATTGGAGGCTCACATACTGCCCAGTCACCATAAGTACCTTCTCCAACCTTTTCGCCACCACAGTTAGGAGCAAGTGTATAGTTGATCAGCCATGCAGGACCAAAGAAACCGAAAATCGGCTGTGCACCTTCGCCCTTCATATCTGCAAACCATGCATCCTGCCAATCCTGTGTATCATTATGATAACCATTGTCTTTCAGTTTTTTAGAAAGATCTAAGAACTCTTCACGTTTTGGATCGATATTTAATTTTCCGTCCACAATCCAACCTTTATCTGAGCTGTTTTCCACTGCATGCCAGATATCGCCATCACCTGAAACAATACCATAACCTTTTGCTTTTAATTCAGCTGCTGCATTGTAGAACTGATCCCATCCAGGACCAACCTTCTTTGCAATTTCTGCCGGATCATCTGTTCCCCAGACATCTTTTGCAATGGAACGACGATAAATAAAAGCACCACCTGTTGCCTGATAACCAAGTGCAACCAGTTTTCCGTCAGGATTTGTTCCGATATCCATCGTATACTGCGCAATATCCGCATCTTTTGTCATAGTAGCTACATCAATGCCAAGATCTTCATAAGCTGCTGCATACTGTGAAGCATCACCCTGTGTATATTTCAATACAAATGCTGCTTCTGCACAATAAATATCAGGTGCATCAGCTCCTCCTGCTGCAAGTGCCTGATCCAGTGCCGGCTGATAAGCACCATCCGTTGTTGCAATAATTGTTGTGTTGATATCATAATCAAAATCAGGATGCAATTCTTTGTACTTTTCAATCATACCGGGCACTTCATCTGTAAATGCCCAGACATTGATCACATGATCCGCATCTGCATTTGTCTTTGCATCTTCTGTACTATCTGTACTATCTGTACTTTCTTCGCTCTCTGCATCCGTTTGTGTTTCAGCAGTTGTATCTCCAGCCTGATCAGATGTACTGCCACAACCGACAAGAAGAGATGATATTGTGCATGCGCACAAGATACTTGCAATTAACTTCTTCATTTTTTTCCTCCTTCAATACCCTTTGTTTTTTACTTTGCATTGCTATTCCCAATAACAGGCCCCGTTGTGTAATAACATAACTTTATTATACATTTTTTAATATTTGATTCTTTACGATTCTTGCTTTTTATTTTACAATTTTTGCCAAATATGTATTTTGTACTAACAATTAACACTTATTTCCTGTATACTCAATTTATAATATGGATGATTTAAAGAAAGGAATGATTTTTATGAAGGATTTGTTTCAGGCTGATAATCCACTGATTCGGATTTTAGAATGTTTTTTTGATCTGATGGAACTTAATTTTCTCTTTATTCTGACATCGCTCCCTCTTTTTACAATAGGGAGTTCACTTTGCGCATTATATAATACAAGTATTAAAATGATCCGGAAAGAAGGTATTTCAATCCATAAAAACTATATGCTTTGTTTTCGAAAGCAGTTTAAATCTGCAACGCCTTTATGGATCTGTCTTTTTCTTTTATGTGCTTTTTTCCTGACAGATTTGTATATTGTCTGTTTTATACTTGACCGGAAATATGTATTGCTACAAGTTCCGTTTCTGATTCTGCTGTTTGTGTTATTTTCCATTATCATTTATGCGTTTCCGCTGCTTTCTTTTTATGAAGCAACTTTAAAAGACACTTTAAAAAATGCCATACTGCTGAGTCTCAGTAATCTGCCAACAACCATTCTGATCCTGTTTATCCCTGCCTTTTTACTTTTTCTTTCATCTCTTTCGGGCAAAAATCTGGTCATGATCGGAAGCCTGTTGTTCTTTTTTGGTTTTGCAGCATTGGCTTGTTTTTATTCTTTGTTTTTATCTAAAATTTTATTATCCTGTGAAAAGGATGCATCATAATATTACTATTTTTATTATCTGTCTTATGCGTAAAAACCGCGACTGCTGCTGCCATCCTGACTGCTGACTGTCAGATCTTCCCGTCCGTAGGTCAGACCTGCATAAACCTGCTGGCTCTTCTGCATGACAGGATCACTCGTATCGTTGACAGCATCTTCTTTATATATTTCGTAAAGTCTGCGCATCACCTTTTCTGCTTCAAAAAGCGGTTCTGCTTTTTTACTGCCAAGGGCTATGCCAAGCTGCCTGCTGACATATAAGTATAAACCCAGAACAGTTCTGCCAAGCTCATTTTTTTCCTGCACGCTATCTGTCAGCTCCCGCAGACAGTCAATGGATTTTTCCATGCTTCTGTGAAAAGCATCTTTCTGTCCGTCCGCAAGCGCATCTTTTGCATCTTCCATATATTGCAGAAAAATTTCATATAACAGCACAATGAGCTGGCTTTTGTTTGCCTGCGTGATCCGCAGTGTAAATTCCTGTTTTTTTTCGTTTGTCATGTAGGAGTCCTCTAATGTCCTATAACTTGCTTTGCAAGTTATTTGACCGCACATTTTGGTCGCACATTTGCTAACGCAAATATGTGACAAGCTTCGCAAATATGTGGCAATTATTGTAACAGTTGCAGTACTTCTGCCGGTCTCTGGTTCGCCTGTGTCAGAACGGAAATGCCTGCCTGATTGAGCACCTGCTGGTTTGCATATTCTGTCATTTCCTCTGCCATATCTGTATCCATGATACGGGAGAAAGCACTTGTCACATTTTCTTCTGTGACACCGAGGCTGCTCTGTGTATGCTCCAGTCTGTTTTCATAAGCACCTATTCTGGAGCGGACAGAAGAAATATAAGCATTTGCCTGCTTGGAAAGTTCTATTGCCCGCTGCGCACCTTCCTGTGTGGAAATATCGATATCGGAAAGACCAAGTGTATCCAGAGAAACCTCCGGAATACGAATCGCAAGCACCTGTCCTTCATTGGCTCCGATCTGGACGCGCATGGCTCCGATTCCGGTGATATCAAGTGAAATGCTGCCATCCTGGCTTGTTGTTGTAACATTCTTATCTACTTTAAATGTGATCTCAAATTCATTTGCTGCTGTAACAGTTACTTTGTCGCCGTCATAAGTGATCTTGGCTTCTTTCGGGAATGCATTTTCACTGCCATCCTGCAGAAGTGTCACACTACCGTCTTTCAGATCTACATTTCCATCCTGATCAAGCGGAATCGGATTTACCAGACTGAACTTATAATTTGCGACCGGTGTTTCATCGGAATAATAGCTTACCTTAATGCCCTTTGCATCTGCATAGCCTTTTAGATCGCAATCGCCGTTTAACAGCTTTTTGCCGTTAAATTCCGTATCATTTTTCATACGTTCGATTTCTTCTTTCAGCTCTTTTATCTCTTCCTGAATGGATTCCCTGTCGGAATCTGTTTTTGTACCTGTTGCTGCCTGTACGGAAAGCTCATTCATACGCTGTATCATGGACTGTATTTCTGTCAGTGCACCTTCTGCCGTGCTGACAACGGAAACTGCCGTACTTGCATTATCCTTAGACTGTGAAAGCCCCTTGAGCTGTGCATTCATACGCTTTGCGATCGCAATTCCGGATGGATTTTCCTTTGCATGATTTACCTTATAACCTGTCGATAATCTCTCTGTTGAAACATTAAACTTTTTTTCATTCACTGTTAGTGCTGCATTGGCTACAACCGCCGATACATTGTAATTGATCTTCATACCTGTTCACCTTTCCGCTTATAATTCCATTAACAGTCTGATCAGCTGTTTTGCTGTCTGATACAGACCATTTGCAGAAGTATGACTTCCCTGTACCTCTTCTGACCGGTTTTCTGTATTTGTATGCATCTGCTTCCCTGCAGACTGCTCCGTATCATAATAAGAATTTTTAATATCCTGACTATATACAATAGTAATATCGGCAGAATATCCTGTTTCCGAAAGAACAGACTGTTTAAAATCTTCCTCTTTTTCCTGTAATTTCTGCAGGGTATCTTCCCTGTTACAGCCGATATATCCTGTTATTCTGCCATTTTCCTGTCTGCACTTTGCAGCTATGATCTCTCCATCCGTCAAAGTTACCTGTAAAGAAGCGGATGCTTCTTTCTGCTCTGTATGACGGAAGCGGACAGTAACACTTGTCAGTTCTCCGCGTATCACAGCGGGCATTTCATAGCATTCCTCTTTTGCCAGATGAGAAGATAAACAAAGCTGCTTGGCAACCAAAGAAAGTGCTTTGATATCGAGCAGATCCGACTGTTCATAAACAGCTTCCTCCACTGCTTCCTGCATTGTATCGGTAAAGTCCTTATAAGACTGCTTTGCTTCTTCCACATCGTTAAAATGAGATAACAGCTCTTCAAAAGCAGCGTCGACATCCGGAAAAATATCTGTCTCTTCCATTTCAGACTCTGCATCCTTTATTTTTCTGAACATATCTCCGCGGCTGTTAAATATCTGTTTTGCTGCTGCCATATTCTGTGCATGCACAGGCTGTCCGAAAGCTGTCAGAAATTCAACTACAGGCTCCTGCACTGTCAGATCTTCCCGCATCTGCACAAGCTCTTCCCTGCTCTGCATGATAGAAATGCTTTCCATTTCCGTCTGCACGGTTTCCATGGAAAGTGCATCAAACAGCTCCTTTGCCTGATACCGGTAATAGCTGTCGATCTGGTCAGAAATACTTTCTCCTTTTTGCAGTACATCCTTCTGCAGACCAAAATCATTATCTACCTTTACATCTACTTTCTTTTTCTGCCCCGTTCTGACCGCAGAAAGCAGATTGGAAAAACTAAGTTCCTGCCCGCTTGCAACAACGGTTCCGATCGCTTTTCCGTCTCCCTTTTCAATCTGGCGGATCAGACGGTAAATACCGATATAAGATGCTCTTTCTTCTGCGGAAATGGATTTTTCCTGCTCCAGCTTATATAAATACCGGCTGAATCTTTCTTCGTTATCCACATAGGCTGTCTGCTGATTTTGCAGATAAGCAGTCAGCTCATCCACTGTCTCCTCCAGCGGATTGACACCTTCCCGTATCATCTGAAGCACTCTGGCAGGTGTCATTTCAGAAAGCAAGTTCTGCAGCTTTGCATCTGCATATCTGACTTCTTCAATATTCTCTTTTGTGATCTCCTGCCGGTTATAAGCTAAAATACGGACAGCTCTTCTGTTTGCATCCGTAGCTTCCATTTCGTTTTCGAAAAGCAGATCATCTACATTCCGGAACGCATCTTTGATGGAATCTCCCAGATCCGCTCTTGGCTGTGTCATCAGTGCTTCATAGCTTTCTCCTGCCTTCTGGTACTGGCTCTGACGGCTCAGACCTGCCTCATAAATACCGGAAAGCTGATAACCGCCGATCTGTCTGCCGATCGGGCCGAGGATTGCTGCAGGCATCTGACCGATCTGCATAATCTTATGGCTGTTTTCCTTCCAGACCTCATCCATCGCTTCATCCGGAAGAGAAATTCCCATGGTTTCTCCACTTTGCTGCTCTATTTTCTTAAGGTTTTCCACAAGATCTTCGATTGGCTGTGTATCAATCGCATAATCGCTCTGTAAGAGAAGCAGATTGGCTCTGACTGTCATCTGAAGCCGTACTTCTTCCATAACACGCCTTGCATGGATCTGCTGCCCAGACAGCTGCACATCCGTTTCCATAACATCACCGGATGAAACGGAAGCTTCTTTCTGCATCTCCAGATCGTTCTGTGCTTTTGCCAGATTCCGGATATTACAGATCTGTCCCTTAGAAACAACCTTATCAACAGCTTCATCACTGATAGAAGCAGCCTCATCCATGATCTTTTCTGCTTTTTCCAGAAGACTTTCTCCGGCAAGAAGTGCTTCTTTCGGTGCTTTTCCTTCTTTTAACGCTTCTACTATCTTTTCTGTAACAGCAGCTTCATTCCCCTGCTCCATACGATTCATATCCTGCAGCAACAGAAGATGCTCCGCTGTCAGTGGAATATCTCTTCCGACAAGCCACATACAATCTGCTTTTGTCTGTTCATCCGCAACAAGCCCTGCTTCTTCAATCACACTGCCTATTTGCTTGGCAAATGCAGGATCTGCTGCCACTGCCTGATCCTTTTCCTGTCCCTGATAGGTGGCGGCAAATTTCGCTTTATATGTATTTTCGATCGTAACAGGCAGTTCATTTTCCAAAAGATACTGCTTCATATCATCCGTAACATCACCGATCTGCATGGCAAGATCTTTTGCATCTACCACTTCCCTTACATTGTCTTCCGTAGGTGGAATGTCATTTTCGGAAAATGCTGCCATCAGACTCTGTGCATAACCTGCATCACCGGCAAGTGCTGTCAGCTTATCCAGTGAAAAATCATCACTGCTGTTAAAACCTGTGATCACAGTACCGGATTTTGCCATTTCCGCCTTGATGTGATCCATGATCGTAACAGCATCACCCGCTTCGATCCTGCCCGGATTTACGCCGTCCTTTACAAGTGTCTGATAATCATCCGCAGACATGGTATTTGCCATGACTGTCATATAATCTTTTAAAGAGGCAGTATCCACATAAGAAGTTTCTGCCTGGATATCCTGCATCGTTTTTCCCTGTTTATCGTAAATACCCTGTTTTGTCTGCGTAGCTGAAAACGGATTTTCTGCAAATACAGCAGCAGCTCTTATCTCTTTCTTTTCTGCTGTCTGTGCTTTTGATATTTCTTTCTCCTGATTGACCTGTATATTCGTAAAGTTGATTCTCATAGGATCCTCTTTTCTGGGTTTCTTTCCTTGTCGCCATAACTCAAAAATCCTGCCGGTCTTGCCGTCAGTCGTGCTTCGCACTTTACGATTTTCTCGTTGTACGTTCGGGTGAAATCAAATACAAGCTTCGCTTGTGCTTGATTTCCTTCCTCACTACAAAAAAGGTAAGCACAATGTGCTTACCTTTTATTTCGGATTCTTTTTCTTTTTTCTAAAGAGAATGCTGTTTAAAACAAGAACAATGCAGCACCATAAGCCGGCAGATCAAATGTCAGGGAATATGGTTTGTTATCACATTTCACTGCTTTTGCAGTGATTTCTTTCGGAATTGTACCACCGTTTCCACCAAAATCCACATCATCGCTGTTTAAAAGCAGTTTATACTTTTTCTTTTTATCAACACCGAGTTGATAGTCTTTCCGTTCCATTGGTGTCATATTCAAAACGACCAGTATATTATTTCTGCCATTTTCCGATTTTCTCATATAGCTGTAAATGCTTCTGTCCTTATCATCCGCATTGATCCATTCAAAGCTCTTCCAGTTATTGTCATTTTCAGACAGACATGGGTATTTGTTGTAGATCTCCAGCAGCTTCTGCGTATAATATTTCATGGAGCTGTGCTCTTTATCTTCGAGATAATGCCACTCCAGCTCTCTTTCTTCCGACCATTCGCAGTCCTGTCCGAAATCCTGTCCCATAAACAGAAGCTTCTTACCGCAATGTGTGAACATATAAGTATATCCTACTCGCAGATTTGCGAATTTATCTTTATAAAAGCCCGGCATTTTATTGAGCATAGAGCATTTCAGGTGCACAACCTCATCATGGGAAAGCGGCAGAATATAATTTTCGCTTTCATTATAGCTCATGGCAAATGTCAGTTTATAATGATTATCTTTTCTGAAGATCGGATCGAGGCTCATATAAGAACAGAAATCATGCATCCAGCCCATATTCCATTTGAAGGTAAAGCCAAGTCCGCCTTCCTTTGGATCGCCTGTTACAAGCGGCCATGCAGTGGATTCCTCTGCGATCATCATTGTGCCCGGATATTTTTTCTTCATCATGGAATTCAGATGACGGAAAAATTCGATCGCATCCAGATTTTTATTATTACCGAATTCATTTGGCAGCCATTGTCCGTTTTCTCTGCCGTAATCCAAATATAACATAGAAGCTACCGCATCTACTCTGAGCCCGTCAATATGAAATTTATTGACCCAGAACATGGCATTGGCGATCAGGAAGTTGCTGACCTCATGTTTACCATAATTGAAGATCTTTGTTCCCCAGTCGGGATGTTCTCCTCTTCTGGCATCCGGATGCTCATACAGACATGTTCCGTCAAAATTTGCCAGACCGAATTCATCCTTTGGAAAATGCGCCGGAACCCAGTCCAGAATAACACCGATATGATGCTTATGTAAGGTATTGACCAGATACATGAAATCTTCCGGCGTTCCGTAACGGGAAGTCGGTGCATAATAGCCTGTTACCTGATAGCCCCAGGAACCGTCAAACGGATGCTCTGAAATTCCCATCAGCTCTACATGTGTATATTTCATATCCTTGCAGTATTCTACAAAACGATCTGCAAATTCGCGGTAATTATAAAATCCTGTTTCCTTCTCCGGATCACTGACCGGATGCTTCATCCAGGAACCGATATGACATTCATAAATTGCCATAGGCTGCTTTAAAATATCTTTTGTCTGCTTTTCTGTCTGCCATACGGAATCTGTCCATTTGAAACCGGAAAGATCTGTTACGATAGATGCATTATCCGGTCTGAGCTGTGCATAATTACCGTAAGGATCTGCTTTATACAATTTTCTGTCATCACTCGTCGTGATCACATATTTATACATATCCCCAATCTTTGCGCCCGGAATAAATAATGCAAAAATACCTCCCTCTGAAATACAATCCATATTATCCTGAAAGATATCCCAGTTATTAAAAGAACCGATCACGTTCACATATTTGGCATTTGGTGCCCATACTGCAAAGTAAACTCCCTTCTGTCCATCTATTTCTGCCTCATGTGCACCCATTTTCTCATAGATTTCATAATGTGTACCCTGCGCAAAAAGATAAGCATCTGCCTCGGTGATCATAACCGGACAATCCTGTTTTTTGCTTTCTGTCATACCTTAACCCCTTTTCTATTTTTTGATAAAATCCTTCTCTCTTAATACGATCATATCTTCTTTATCATACCGCTTTGCAAAAACAACATCCATAAAATGGGAGATGTTCTTTTTGTCCGCATGTTTGATTGCTTCGTTAATGATCTCTTTTACTTCCTCTACTGTAACCGCATGCTCGTTTGTCTGTCTTTCCTCGATCCGGTTATAAAGCGCGAGAACACCCATATCATCAATGGAATATTCCTGCTCTCTTGCATATTCCCGTCCAAAGTTTACAAGTCCATCATTATCCAGAACCTGAATGTCGATCTTGACATTAAAGTAATCCTGCACCTTCGGGTTCATACGGATCAGTCTGTCCATATCCTGCTTTGTATCTGTCAGGATAAGCAGAATGCCTTTCCCCTGCATTTCATCACAGGCTTTTAACATACTCTGGCATACAGACTGCTTGATATCCCCTGCATGGTCGATGATGATCGCACCATTTGCTGTTTTTTCAAATAATGTCATAATATCCTTCTGATCCAGTTCCTCTGCTGTCAGAGTTTCTGTATTTCCTGTGAAAGAATCATTTGACCGCATATCCAGTGCAATATTCTGTGCGATCGTCAGAGCGCCTGTTCCTTTATCTCCTGTAATGATCACATTACCGGTAAACGGAACGAGTGAAATAGTATCCAGTGCATATGCGATCTGTTCCTGCAGCTCTTTTGTCTGCGCGATCGCACCAAACATTTCCTTTTCTACTTTCGTCAGCGTACGCTTTTCCGGACTGTCCGGCTTTTCTTCCTGTTTTTCTGCCAGAACAGCTTCCTGTTGCTTTTCGATCTCGGATAATGAAATATAATCCTCCGGTCTGGAATCTTTTTCGGATTGTTCCATCTCCTCTTCCAGAGCCTGCATTTGCATACTGCTTGTATCATAATGCTGGTTTTCAAGTGCTGTCATCAGCTTGGCTTCCAAACCGTTGATCTCTGCTGTATTAAATTTATTCGGACGATCCTGTAATTCTTCTGTTTCCTCTGTCTCTTCATCTGATACAGGATCTGTTTCTGTTCCGGATTCTATATTATTTTTTTCCACAGATTCTTCTTGTTCCGGTTCAGCCACATAATCTGTCTGTTCTACAGAAGCAACAATATCTTCTACAGATTCTTCTTCAGGCAGATCAACATCCTCTGCTGCCGGCTCTTCTGCTTCAACCGGTTCTTCTGTCTCGGTCTTTTCTTCTACTGTTTCTTCCTTTAATGCATCTTCTACTTCCGTAGCAAGATCATCCGTATCGGAGAATACATCAAGAACCGGATTGATCATATCCAGATCTGACTGGACACTGGCTCTTGCTGCTGCATCAAAATCCGATAACAGAGGACCTGTCTGCTCCAAAACACGCTGCTTCATTTCCTGTAAATGCTTTTCTTCATTGGCTTTTTTGGTTTCTTCCCATTCTGCCATGATATCTGCAAAGCTGAGCTGACCGGTGATCTGTTTTTCCACCATCGGTTCCGGCTCTTTTACAAGCGTCTCTTCTTCTTTAATCGTTTCTGCTTCTGTTTCTTCTTCCGCAACCTCTTTAGCAGGCGTCATTTCCTTAATGGCTTCTACTGCTTCATGTGCCACTTCCTGTGCTGCCTGCTTTGCTGCCTCTTTGGCTGCTTCCTTTGCTGCTTCCATTGCGACAGTCTGAACCGCCTGGATCAGTGCTTCCGGTAACGGTTTGTCCCCGCCAAACAGAAGTGGTTTGATATCTTCCGGTTCTTCTTTTTCCGGGATTTCTTCTGCTTCTTCGGTTTCTACAGATTCCTCTTCCGTGGAAATCTCTGTTATTTCTACAGGTTCAGTATCTTCTACTTCTGTGATACCCTCTGTAATTTTCTTTTCGATGGATTCCTGCTCCGGCTCTTGTTCTGCTGCAGTTTCCGGTTCTTCTGCTGACTCCTCTACCGGTTCTGCTTCCTCGATTTCTTCCAGTTCTTCCGTCTCAGGAATTTCTTCTGATACTTCAGTCTCTGAAACTTCCTCTACTGTTTCTTTCTCCTCTGAGGAAATCTCTGCTACTTCTGCAGACTCGTTATCCTGCTCAGTGTTTTCTATTCCTGTAGCTTCTTCTTCCACAGATTCAGGCGCCGGCTCTGCTTCCTGCTCTTCCTTCTTCTCTTCTTCCCTGAAAGCAGGCATATCTTCTATTTTCTGTGTTGTTGCCTGAAAAATAGAATCCACCGGAAGTGCCTTTGTTGCATCAGATGCTTCCATATCCTCTTCTGCCAGCATTTCCGCTATGTTCTTAGCAAGTGCTTCCTGCAGATTGATCGTGCTGTATTCATCACCGACATCGATCGTCTTTACCTGAATATCATCAATATCAGGACTTACGATCTTCATGTCAGCATCTTCGTCTGCTTCTGTCTCTGCAGAATCTACAGATTCCATGTCTTCACTTTCAGCAGATATTTCTGGTTCTTCAGGCTCTTCCTCAGCAGCCTCTTTCTCAGTTTCTGCTTCTTTCTGTGGATACAGATCTTCAGCCTCTATTTCCGCTTCTACTTCTTTTGTTGGAATTTCCGCTGTGATCACACCTGCAGCTTCTACAGATTTGATCTCGATCGGCATAGAAGGCTCCTGCTCTTCCTGCACTTTCTCTTCCGGTTCCGGTACTGCAAATCTTGCATTGTATTTTTCCTGCTGCTCCGGCGTCAGAGGTGCGTGCAGCATTTTAAGTTCTAACGCTTTTATGACATACTTGCCTTCTCCAAACCATAAAACCAGTTCATCACATTCTTCCACACATCTTGTGGCAAGTCCGATCCTGTGATACAGATAAGCCAGCTCATATGCCCATTTTTCCCGATAATCTCTTTTCTTATATTCCTCAAGTACAGCGATGCGTTCTTCCAGACTGACATCCTGTGCTTCATACAGCCTATACTGTAAAATAAAACGTCCTGTATCTCTCGGCGCGATCTGGATAAACTCTTTATAATATTCAACAGCCTGTACCGTTTCTTCCAGCTTGATTGAAAGTTCACAAAGCGAATACACGATCTTACGTGATCCCGGCTGCAGATCATAAGCTAATAATAAAACTTCTTTACTTTCTTCGTATCTTCTGTTGATCTTATAAAGCTCACTTACCTTGCAGAGCATCACAACACTCCTGACCCTTCTCCAGTCGATCGTGTCTGCTATTTTTACTGCCTGTATGTAGTCCTTCTGCTCGATCAGCGCATTGATCTCCTCTGCCCTGATCCGATATTCGTATTTATCCAATTTCTTTCACCTCAATTTAATGATAAGAACTGTTTTTTTAACATTCATATTCCGTTTTAGTTTAACATAGTCATATACCTGTGTCAAAATAATAACCATGTTTTAACTGTGAATTTTCTGTTGTTCTTTTGCCATGGAAAGCAACAAATTGGAAAGGGTTGCAAACTGGGAAAGTGTCAGTGCTTCTCCCCTGATCGTAGCAGGCAGGTTCATCTCGGAAAGTGCCCAAAGAACCTGCTCCTTCTGTGCCACACCACCGTTTGTCAGGCCATTTACGAGTGTTTTCCTTCTCTGGTTAAAGCTTGCCCGGATCAGAGAAAACATATGATGTTCATCCTCTGCAAAAACTGGTGCTTCTTCATATCTCGTCAGTCTGATAACGGCACTTCCCACATTCGGTCTTGGGATAAAACAGTTTGGCGGAACATTTGCAACGATTTCCGGCTTTGCATAATATTGCACAGCAAGGGATAACGCACCATAATCTTTTGAACCCGGTCCTGTCTGCATTCTATCCGCCACCTCTTTCTGTACCATGATCGTAATGCTTTTCAGCGGTACATGATTTTCAAACAGCCCCATAATGATAGGTGTCGTAATATAATAAGGCAGATTTGCCACCACCTTGATCGGATTTCCATGATTCCTTTCATCTGCCAGCTTTCTGATATCCACTTTTAAGATATCTTCATTGATCACCGTGACATTCTCATAGGCAGACAAGGTATCTTCCAGAATAGGAATCAGATTTTTATCAATCTCCACCGCAACTACTTCTCTTGCATGCTCTGCCAGATACTGTGTCATCGTACCGATGCCCGGTCCGATTTCCAGCACCATATCGTCTTCTGTAATCTCTGCCGCATCTATGATCTTATCGAGCACTCTCGGATCAATCAGAAAATTCTGCCCGAATTTTTTCTGAAAATTAAAATTATATTTTTGTAATATTTCTATCGTTCCCGATGGATTTCCTAAGTTAGCCATTTTCTTTTTCCTTTTTCAATTTTCATTTTATAAGATAATGCCACATGAAATATTTTATTTCATGCTTTCATTATACCAGATGAAATAATCTCTTTGTATTTTCTGTTGTAATATTTATCACTTCTTCTTCGGTTATTCCTTTCAGCTGTGCCAGCTCCTTTACCACATAAGGAATATTCAGGGAAGAATTTCTTTTTCCGCGGTTTGGTTCCGGTGCAAGATATGGACTGTCTGTTTCCAATAAGATCCTATCCATCGGAATTTCCATTACCGCTTCTTTCAGCTTTTTGGCATTCTTAAAGGTAAGCACCCCTCCGATACCGAAATAGTATCCCATTTTCAAAAATTCCTTTGCGGATTCCTTCGTATAAGAATAACAATGGATCACACCATTTGCCGGAAACTGCTTTAAAATTTCGATCGTATCCTGTGCTGCATCTCTGGAATGGATAATAACAGGCAAATTAACTTCCTGTGCCAGCTCCATTTGTCTGATAAACCATTTTTTCTGTATTTCTCTGTCAGGCTCCGGCCAGTAATAATCCAGTCCGATTTCTCCGATCGCCACTACCTTTTCTTTTTTGGACACCTCTTTCAGCCATGCCATCTTTTCTTCATTCAATTCTTCCGTATCACTCGGATGGACACCAACTGCCGCATAAATAAAAGGATACTGCTCGGACAATGCTATAGAAGCCCTGCTTCCTTTTATATTGGCACCAACGTTGATGATCTTTTCAATTCCATTACTCTGCATGGACTGTAATAAATTATTTCTGTCTTCTTCAAACGCTTCATCATCATAATGTGCATGTGAATCAATGATCATTTCAAATTTCCTCTTATTTTTCTTTCTTTTTCACTTATTTTTAATTTTTTTTAATTTTTTTTAAAAAAAGGCTTGCAAACTAAGGTTTATTATACTATAATCATTCTTGCGTTGTAAATAAGACATTTGCAATAAGCGCGATTAGCTCAGTTGGTAGAGCACCTGACTCTTAATCAG
>ERZ772831.1205-NODE-1205-length-25267-cov-23.746430_pt1 | contig 25267 bp, 28 predicted proteins | sample MGYA00580858_ERZ772831 | MGnify/ENA primary metagenome ERZ772831 (study PRJEB29015, sample SAMEA2737694) | human gut metagenome | biome: human gut; feature: human-associated habitat; material: faeces | place: China | collected 2012 ... | reverse complement strand
AATGAAACATGATGTTTCAAGCGGTTCTCGGTAATCCCGGCCACCCGGAATACGGCGTGGCAACCATCCCGTTCCCCATTCCGCATGACCAGTACGCACACTGCATGGAGTTGCTGGAGGCGTTGGAGATCGGCGACGCGGTCAAGGCCGACTGTAAGGTGGAGAAGGTCGACAGCTTCTACACCGTCCTAAAACGAGCGGAGATGCTTACGGTCAATGTGGAGGAGCTGAACTACCTTGCCAAGCGACTGGATAGCTTCGACACCGGCGAGGCCGCGCAGTTTCAGGCGATGGCCCACAAGCTGGAGTTGTTCGAGCTGAAGGATCTCATCAACCTGACCTTCTGCTGCCAGCAGGCCACGGTCATTACCGACTTTTCTGACCTCGCCGCTGTTGGCCGCGACCACTACATGAACCTGCACGGAGGATGTGCCAAGACAGAGGAGTTGGATGCGCTGGACGGCGAGGAAACCGCGCGGCAGCTCATCGAAAACGGCGGCGGCACGATCACACCCTACGGCGTGGTCTATGACAACGGCATGAAGCTGGAGCAGTTTTACCAAGGCAGAGAATTCCCGTGCTATTATTACGAGCCGAATCCACTCACCGTTGCGGTGACCTCCAAAAACGAGCCGGAGGGCACAGAGCACATCACATGGCTGTTCCTTCCCATGGTGCAGGAGGAGATCGACCGCGCCCTCCTTCGCGGGGGAATCACAGATCCCGCCGATGTCCGCCTGCGGCTGGAGGACAGCCAGCTCCCCAATGAGGTGGATGTCCTGTTGGATATGGAGTACGAAACTCTCTCCGACCTCAACGAACTGGCAGAGGCAACGGATGGGTTATCAAAAGCGGATATGGAAAAGCTGGGCGCTGTGGTCATGCTGGCAGAGCCAAAGTCCGCGACGCAGATCAAAAATCTTGCGGAAAACCTCGACCTCTTTGACTTTGCCCCCGGTGCACACTCTCCCGCCGAGTACGGCAGGTACATGATCCAGCAGTCCGGCCATTTCGACTATGACGAAAACCTCGACGCTTTTTATGACTATGAAAAGTACGGCTCGGAGCGCATGAACGAGGAGGACGGGATGTTCACCGACCGAGGTTACATCGCCTATAAGGGCTATTACAGCATGGAGGAAGTGATGAACGGAAGCCAGAGCAGCCGCGTGGAGATGGGAGGGATGATGTGATTATTCAAGCAGAACTCAGACGGAAACAGTCCGAGTACGAGGGGGAGTCCTGTGCCGTGGATAAGGTCATAGAGCTGCCAAGCCAGCGGTTCCAGCAGTTCAGCCGTGCGCTGCTGGCTGACTATGATTTCATCGCAGAGAATAAAAACGCCATCCGGCACGATGAGGATGCCAGGCACTGTCTGCTCATCCTCGACGCGGAGGGAAAGGACGGTTTCCTTGTTGACCCACAGGGATATAACTACGCCCGGTACAGCGCTTTTGTTCCCAACGCCCGCAGCTTGCTGACGCCGGATATGGGGATCGACCGCAGCTATCTTTCGCCGGCAGAGCCATGGCGTAATGAAAATCGGGATGAAATGCTCCGCGTGACGCTGCGCGTCGAGGGAAAGCCGGACTACACCCTCGTCCTCCCCGCTGACGAGGAATACCTCGATGCGGTGAAGGCTTATCTTGATATTGATGTTTTCGCGGATGCCATGCTCTGTGATATTCGCTTCAAGGTGCCATACATCGGTGAGCTGATCCGCGATTCGGATTGCCCCGCCGTGGAGGATTACAACGATTTTGCTGAAGCCTTGGAGGACATCTGGCAGCAGGACGGTGCGCTCCTGACCTACGCCGCCGTGCTGGAGGCTGAGAAGCCGGAGACCCTGCACCGTGCCTGTGATCTCCTGCAAGATCTGGACAACTACCAGCGCATCACGGAGGGCGCCTATGGTTACGGTCAGCAGCGATTGCAGGAAACGCTGGAGCTGGATGATGAGGCCATCTACGAACTGGACGGCTACATGGATTTTGAGCAATACGGTCAGGACCGCATGGAAAATGACGGTGTAACGGAAACGGAGTTCGGTCTGCTGCGCCGCTTGGACCCGCCCTTCCCGGAGCAGCGGCAGGGGCAGCAAATGTTTCAGTAGACTTTGCGGCAGATGTGTAGTATGTTTGCCGTTACCAAGAAAGGAAGGAACACCAAATGGCTGTAAACGCAAGAACAGAGGAATTCCAACACATTGAAGTATTTGATAAGCCCGCGCTGTTCACCAACGGGCGTATTGCCCGTGATACCGTGCCGAAGGGCTGGTACTGCTATGACATTCGAGGCTCTGACGATGATCCCGGTGAGCTGTGCTACATGGAAGAAAATGTTGTGGTCAACCACGCAGGCTCGGTACTGATGCCGGAAAAGCTGGCGATGCCTAAGTTCGGACGGCTGGATGTGCGGGATGAGCTCGGTTTTCTCGATGAAGGCAACATGACGCTCCGTGAGTTCTGCGAAGCACATCAGCTCCCGTATCCCGCGGAGAACATGAAATTTCATATCCGACCCGCCCGCCCGGAGGAGGCGGGCTTATTTTATACCCCGCACCCCGAAGAAGATAAGCGGCTGGGTACCGTTGGCCATGTCCGGATGGACTTCGGGCGCAGCGGCAACGAGTTCTGGCATACATGGTGGCCCCGTGGCCCGGAGGAGCTGAACAGCCCTGTGTTCAAAGCGGAGCTGCAGGAGGTCGTGGACACGCTGCGGGAGAGTGTGCTGAAAAACCGCTTTGCCATGGAGCGTTTCTGTTATGCCCGCGGTGGCAAAATCAGTGGCGGCTGGACACAAAACTACGGTTACATCGTGGAAACGGAGCATTACCGCTACTGCCTGCGTTGTAATCCGTCCCCTGGTGACTATAACGGGTATCTGACGGCCTATGATCTGGATGTCCAGCGGCAGAACATGGCGCGGGAAGAAGCATCCCGCATGGAAATGGGCGGCATGGCATGAGTTGGAACGGAGCTCGTGCCAGAGGGCCTCCCGTTTTCTATGGCAGCTGCGCAGATTCCCGTTGACTTGTGGGCGATCCTGTGGTAGTTGTGTTGTGTACCAACACAGGACGGAAAAGAAAAATAAAAACTGGAGGTACAAAATGAAAAAACTGCAAATCATGGCGGGTATGCTGAGCGTGCTTCTCCTCGCAGGCTGCGGCGGAGCCGGAGCATCTGCGAAAACGACAGAAGGAGATCCGCCGCAAGTGGCATCTGCCGCCGCTTCCGGGACCACAGCGGCGCAAAATGGAAACGAAAACCCTTCGGAGGTCGTAACACAAGATGAGGCAGAACGCCCCGGCCCTGTCGATGCGGAGCCGTCGGGAGAAAAGAAAACCAATTCCTCTGCCGGAGAAGCGAAGCCTGCGGCGGAAGTTCCTCCGGTGCAAGTGCTGCCTGCCGAGACTGTGCCGCCTGAAACTCCGCCCACAGGATCCGCCCCCTCTGAACCCGTGACGGATGAGGCAGCTCCACAGCCGGAGGAGAAAGCCTTTGCCATGGACTACTGGCTGGCCTACGCCAAGGACTATGCCGTGAGCATCGGGCTGGTGCTGGATCCTGCGGCAGCCGGCACATGGGACACTCCCATCCGGTGCAGCAGCAAGACGGAAGATGTTTTGGCCGCCTATATCCGGGATGATCTGACGTACTATAAGGATCAGGAAGGCTGCACCGCCGTCTGGATCTGGGCAGAACAGATCGGAGACGGACAGTACGAACTGTTCATCGGTCGCGGATAACGGCAGCCATATATAGAGGAAAGGCTCTCATCGAGAGCCTTTTTTTATGTAAAAATTTACGAGAATGGGAGGTCTACTTTGAAACGAATCATCAAGTGCGGGACGGCTTTTCTGCTGGCGTTGGTACTGTGCCTATGCCTGCTGCCTGCCACAGCCTTCGCAGCATCCAAACAGGTGTACATCTGGAATTTCCCTCTGTCAGATGACACCCTGAAATCCAGCGGCAACTGGGGCCACGGTGTACTGAATTTGCGGTTTGGCTACCGGGTAGGGGCTTCCAGCTACACGCAGTTCCGGTGTCTGGACTCCTGGCAGGGCGAGGTAGCTTACTGCATCGAACCCGGCGCACCGCAGAAAAACTACGATTCCATCACAGACCACGACGATACCTGGTGGGATCACCTGAGCCTGCCTGACGGGCATCCCCTTACGCCCCGTGAGGTGCAGCGGCTGATTGGCCGCATTATGAGCTACGGCTACCACGGCACCATTGGCGGCGGCTGGTGGGCAGATGTAGAGAGTACGGCGGAAAAGATGGCCTGGGCCTATGCCACGCAGGTCCTCATTTGGGAGGTGGTGGCCGGTGAGCGGGACAGCAGCTTCCACCATATTGATGTGAAATCTATGGGCTATGACGAGGCCTTGGAGGGGGTGGATGCAACCCACCCCCTGCGAAGCAAGATCCTCAGCTACTATGATTCCATTGTAGATTCTGTGCAGACCCATAGTAGGCGCCCCAGCTTCTGCACTTCTACCGCCACCAATGCAGAGACGCTGGAGCTGACTTGGGACGGCAGCAAGTTTACCGGCAGCATCACCGACACCAACGGGATGCTGGGAAAGTATAGTTTCAGCTGTGAGGACGCCAACCTGACTTTCAGCAAGAGCGGAGATGTGCTGACCATCTCAGCGGAAAAGCCTATCTCGGATGCCGTTACCATTACCGCCGCCAAAGAGGGCACCACCAGCGCCGGTATGGTGGTATGGGGCGATGGCGTGTGGGGCGAACCTACCGGTATTCAGGATGTGGTTACCTACTCTGCCAGCGTCCGTGACCCGGTAACGGCTTACCTTAAAATCAAGACCGCCGCCATCCCCGGCAGGATCGCGGTGAAGAAGGTGGATGCCGAGGGTGATCCTCTGTCCGGGATCCGGTTTCTGCTGGAATCCTCTGCGGATCAGGTGAACTGGCAGGAGGTGAGCACGGTGGAAACGGGTGCGGGCGGCTCGGTTTGCTGGGAAGATTTGACAGCAGACGGCGGCACCTACTACCGGGTGACGGAGGTGCAGGCGGTGGAGGGGATGACGCTGCTGACGGAGCCTTTGTTTGTGGGGACGCTGGATGCAAGCGAACGGGACATCACCATTACCGCCTGCAACAATGCGGGCTTTGCGCTGCCCTTTACGGGAGGCACAGGCTTAACAATTTATATTCTGTTTGCGGCACTCATGCTCTGCACGGGTGTTTATTTTTGCAAAAAAACCACGATGAAAAAGGAGAACTGAACGATGAAGAAAACGGAACGACTTTGGGCGCTGCTCCTGGTCATGGTCATGGCCTTGGGGCTTATCACCACGGCGTTTGCAGCGCCGACCATTGACTCCGGGCAAAAGGCATCCCTTTCCCTTTATAAGTACGACATCACGGCAGCCAGCGCAGACGGGGCGTGGGATGCGGCGTCCTATGTCAGCACCGGGGTGCAGGACGATGCCGTTACCGACAAGCTGGCGCAGTACGCCATCCAGGGCGTGGAGTTTAGCTATCTGCGGGTGGCGTCCATCTCCACTTACAGTCAGCGGGAGAGCGGTCAGTACAAGGTGGGTGTGCTGTACGGATTTGCGGGCGACGCAGTGCTCCAGGCCATTGGACTGACTAAGGCGGACGCTTACAAGAGCGGGAACGGTGTATTTTACTTCACCTCCGACAAGCTGAACAAAGCCCTGGCGGACGCTTTGGCCAACAATGCTACCACCGTCAAAAATGCGCTGGAGATTGCCGTCCGGAACAGCGGCAAGGCCATGCCTGAGACGGACGCAAACGGACACAGCAAGGTCAGCGGTCTGGAGCAGGGGTTGTATCTGGCGGTGGAGACCCGTGTGCCGGAGAATGTCACCAGCACCTGCAACCCGTTTTTTGTCTCTCTGCCTATGACCACCATCGACGGCAAAGGCTGGAACTATGATGTGACCGTGTACCCCAAGAACCAGACCGGTAGCCCGGACCTTGAAAAGACCGTCCGGGAGGACAAGAACAGCACCGGCAAGAATACCGGCAGCCTGACCGACATTGCGGATGGCTATGCACACACCGCCACCGCCTCTGTGGGCGATGTGGTGGACTATCAGATCATCAGCACACTGCCCACCATTACCTCCAAGGCTACCAGCCTCACGACTTATACCTTTGCGGACACGCTGAGTAAGGGCATCCGCTACAACAGAAGCGATGTGGTCATTGAGTTCTTCCGGGATGCCGGATGCACAGATCAGATTACGGCATGGGACGAGGATTCCGGCAAGTTCGCCGTCAGCTATGATGACGCACAGAACACCATGACCATTGGTATGACAGAGACCGGGCTGGCGGACATCAATGAATCCGCAAGTGTCTACACCGATAGCGTGAAGCGTGGTTACAGCGACTGTACCATGCGGATCACCTATGCCGCTACCCTTACCGCTGACGCACAGCTGGGTGATACCGACAACCCCAACGAGGTGGTGCTGACCTGGAAGCGCACCAATACAGGCTACTTTGATACGCTCCAGGACTGCTGCCATGTGTATACCTACGGTGTGGATGTGCTGAAGCAGTTTTCGGACGGCAAGGGCGACCTGACGAGTGTCAACTTCCTGCTGCACAACGACACGGACGGCTATTTTGTGACGGCGGAGCTGGTGGGCGGCGTGTACTATGTCACCGGCCATGAGGCGAAAGGGAACAAGGCCACGGTGTTTGCGCCCAACGGGGAGGGGCACATCCGGGTCATGGGTCTGGAGGATGACACTTACACGCTGACGGAGACAGACACAGACAAGGGGTATGTGCTGCTGAAGGACGGTATTGAAATTGTCATTACCGCTGCGGAGGGCGAGAGCGCCTGCGAGACCTGCGGTGCAAAGCTCCTGACGGCCAGCGGCAGCGTCAACGGCGACGCGGTGGACATGGAGGACGGCAATGCCATCGTGCCGCTGACGGTCATCAACAACCCCGGCTTTGACCTGCCTAAGACAGGCGGTTACGGCACCTGGATGTTCACCGTGGGCGGCTGCATGCTGCTGGGCGTGGCGGCGTTTATTGTGGTCCGGGGGCGGAAGCACAATAGGAACGACCAGTGAAGTGGCGACTGCTGGCGGTAGCCTGTGCGCTTCTGGCGCTGGGATTGCTGCTCTACCCGCTTATGGGTGAACTGGTAAGTGAAAAGTATCACTCGGATGTGGAAACAGTCTATACCAATGCCATCGAAGACGCCGACGACGCGAAGCTGGCCGAGCAGCGTCGGGCGGCTGAGGCGTATAATGCCTTGCTGCGGGGCGAGGCGGCGGTCAGTATGGGAGGGGCCTCTGCTCCTCCCGTGGACTATGCAGAGCAGCTCACCTTGGGCGGAGCCATGTGTACTATCGACATCCCGAAAATCGGCGTGTATCTCCCGGTGCGGCACGGCACGGGAGTGGAGACGCTGGAACGGACCGTGGGGCATGTGGTGGGGACTTCCCTGCCTGTGGGCGGGGCAGGCACCCATGCGGTGCTGTCGGCTCACAGTGGGATGGCCAGCGCGAAGCTGTTTTCGGATATTGACCAGTTGGTGAAAGGCGATGTTTTCTATATCCATGTGCTGGGCGAGGTGCTGGCCTACGAAGTGGACCAGATCGCCACGGTGCTGCCTAGGGACACATCGCTGCTGCAAATCGAGGACGGGCAAGACCTGGTGACGCTGGTGACTTGTACGCCCTTTGGGGTGAACACCCACCGGCTGCTGGTGCGGGGACATCGGGTGCCGTATGCGGCAGAGCTGGTGGTAGAAAATGGCAAAGTTCCGAAGGCTGCTTCTTCGTGGACACGACACTATCTTGCGGGTTTAGGGATCGGCCTTGCTGTACTGGCTGCGGCTGGCGGGGGCTGCTTCTTTGCAAGGAGGCGACGTCGTGGGTAAAAAATCTGTTTTGTTGGCGATGGCGCTGGTCGTAGCGGGGCTTTGTATTCTGCTGTGGGCGGTGGTTTCCGGGCATAGGCTGCAAGCGGACATGAGCGCGGCGGCACAGGGCTTTTTGGAGGAGACGAGACAGTCATACCCCGAGGTGCTGGCAGACTTGCAGGGATATAACCAGCGCATTTATACGGAGCGGCAGGCGGGACTGGCCGACGCTGCGGCCTGTGAGGAGCCTGCTGTATTGCTGAGAGACTGCGGCGTGGAGGGCGAGATCATAGGTGTATTGGAGATACCCACGCTGGAGCTGGTCATGCCGGTCTACTTGGGCGCGTCGGATTCGCACCTTGCCGCAGGGGCCGCCGTGCTGGGGAACACTTCGGCGCCCATTGGCGGCGTAAATACCAACTGCGTTATTGCCGGGCATAGAGGATGGTATGGCGCGGATTACTTTCGGCACATAGACCGCTTGCAGGTGGACGATATGGTAACGATTACCAATCTGTGGGAAACACTCACCTATGCCGTGGTTGATATGAAGATCATCCAGCCGGACCAGGTGGACAAAATTAAAATCCAGCCGGGGCGTGACCTGCTGACGCTTATCACCTGCCATCCCTACGCCAGCGGCGGACGGCAACGGCTGGTGGTGTATTGTGAAAGAAGGGAGTGATGCGGTTATAGAACCTATTGGCAAAGCCACATTTGTTGGGGACGATGACATCCTCTATTACGATGCAGAGTCGTTTCTGGACTGTATCCGGGAGGAACTGCCCTATCGGGATACCACCGGGTTTCGCTACGAAGTCCTGACGGACGACCCTACCGTCTGCAAGGCGGTAGATGATATTTTGCTGGATTTCTTCAGTGAGGATGATCCATATACGCTATCTGAATACACGCAGAAAATAGGAGGGATCTAAAAATGTTTACATCCGAAAAAATGGTGAAATTCCTGCGAGAAAAATATCCACCCGGCACCCGCATCCGGCTGGTTTCCATGGAGGACCCCTATGCGCCGGTAGCACCCGGCACGGAGGGGACGCTCGTGTGCGTAGATGACGCCGGGCAATTTCAGATGAAATGGGACAACGGGCGGACTCTGGCCCTTATCCCCGGCCAGGACAGCTTCACTGTCCTGCCGCCCGAACGCAGTGTGCTGAAGTTGTATATGCCGCTGACTGCCGAACTCTACGAGCCGGATGAGTGGGGCGATATGCCGGAGGAGGCGGAACGGCTCACCGGCGGCGAATTGGCATCGTATGAGGACAAGATCCGCAGCGCCTTATTCAAAAACCGCATGCAGGAGGAACAGGTCAGAGGCATCATGTACTGGTACAGAAAACCGGACAGCGTCAACGACAAGGTACATTCCGTTGTCTTCGATGTGGAGCAGCGGCATGGCAGGCTGTGGGGTGTGGCGGAGTGTCAGATCAGCGGCGAACTGTCGGCTGGAGAGCTGGCTGCGCTGAAGAAGTACATCTCCGGCCAAGCCTCGGACGGCTGGGGCGAGGGCTTCGAGCAGCGGGAGATCGAACTGGACGGCGGCCGGGAGCTGTATGTCCACCTGTGGCAGGATGAGGACTGGAGCATCCGGACGGAACAGGAGCGGTTCGAGCCTTACCGGGACAAGCTGCCTCAGCTGTGTTTTACCCTGCTGCCGGGTACGGGCCAGCTCATCTGCGTGAAGCGTGGGGAGAGCGGGTACTATCCCAGCGACTGGTCTACGCCGGATGCACAGGAAAACCGCCGCATTGCGGATGAGCAAAACCGGAAGCTGGGTGTGACACCCGCTCAGGAGGAAGCTATGAAGATCGGCAGCATGTGCGGCTGGGATGTCCCCGGCGCAGACCCGGATCACTGCATGGACATCGTGCAGCAGAGAGAAGGCATGGAGCTTGGGTAAAAAGGTTTTTTCCGTATATATGGGCGATCCGGATCGCAGTAATCACGCAGAGCTGGATCTGCCCGCTACGCCGTGGGAACTGATAGACGCACTGGATAAGCTGCGGCTGGTGGATGGACGGGAACCCTATTGGCAGGTGGAGGACATTGGCCGGTACGGTTTTCTTGCACCGCTCCTTGATGACAGTGACCTGTATCAGTTCAACGCCTTGGCGGAGCAGCTGAGCACATTCGACCATGTAGAAGCCATCGCTTTTGAGGGACTGGTGCAGATGGAGGTCGACAAGCTGTGCCAAACCAATGGCGGTGAACTGACCCTCCAGCGATTGCTGGATCTGGCATACAGTGTGGATGGCTGCCATGTGGTGCCGGAGGTCCGGGATGATGCGGCATTAGGCCGGTTCTATGTGGAGAACGATTTCCTGTCGGAACTGGAACAGGTGCCGGATAGTGTGCTGGAGCTGTTGGACTATGCCAAGATCGGCGAAAAAATGCGCAGGGACGAACACGGCGCTATGACCCCGAACGGCTATGTAGTACGGGAAGCCGAGCTGCGGCAGGCTCCGCCCAACTTGGGCAGGCCGCCACGAAAGCCGCCGTATATGATCCATTTCCTCTGCGTCAGTGATGTCCGTGCTGTAAAGTTGTACCTGCCCGCAAAGCAGGCGGAGCTGGATGCCGTGCTGGATTGTCTGGAGGTGGATAGCTGGCAGGAGGTGCAGCTGGAGGAATGCGACACCGCCATGCCGGAGATGTGGGCCTTCGTAGATATGGCTCACACCAGCATGGAGCAGGTCAATCAATTTGCGCAGTGTCTTGAAATGCTGGATGCAAATGGGGAACTGGCGGCGTTCAAGGCAGTGGCCAGTCAGCTGGATATTTACAAGCTGGAGGATGCCATGGCGCTGGCAGAGCACCTGAGTGAATACGCCTTCGAACCGAATATCCACTCGTTGGAGGATCGGGCACGGGAGGAACTTTCCCTTATGGCAGACGGGCCAGAGCTTGACCTGCTCATCCGGAATTTGAATCTCACCGCCTACGGCGCAGACCTGATGTATAGAGATAGGGGCATCCTCAGTGACTATGGCTATGTCCATCGTCCGGATGGACAGCCTATGCATCTGCCGCAGCAGGGCGTGGATATGACCATGCAGTAAACTGAATCAATAATGGGGCCGCTTTCCGAAAAGGGACAGCGGTCCCTCTTTTTGCGCCCTTTTCGGTGAGCGGCTTCAGGAAAGGAACACAAGAATGACGAAGGAGACCATCTCCCGGTATCTGGAGAACGGATGCAAGGGACACAAGAATGTGGTCAGCAGCCGGGAACTGGAGCGGGCGCTGGGCATCAGCGGGAACGAGCTTAGGCGAAAGATCAACCGGCTGCGGCAGGAGGCTGTGCCCATTGCGGCGGACCGGTGGGGGTATTACTATGCGGAGACGGCGGCGGAGGTCTATGCCACCATCCGAAGCCTTGAGAAAATGCGCAGCGGGTTAGACGCCGCCATCTCCGGACTGGAGCGGGCGCTGGAGAAATTCGGTGAGTAGGCAGATGACGAAGCTCATGCCGTGGGTAGGCGGCAAGGCCCAGCTCATGTGGGCCATCCAAATGCTGCTGCCTACCCACTACAAGACACTGGTGGATGTGTTTGGCGGCAGCGGCATTATCACCATGAATACTTCCGTCCCCAGCGGGTGTCTGCAGATCTACAACGACCTGAACCACGATTTATATAACCTGCTCTTCTGCGCCAAGGAGCGTCCGCTGGAGCTGGTCAGGGAGCTGGGCTTTCTCCCTATCAACGCCCACGATGAATTTGATGTATTGCAGCGTCAGCTGCAGGGCGAGGACTTCACCATGGAGTACATGGAACGGCAGTTGGATCTGACGGAGGTGTTTTTTGAACCACCCCAGGCGGAGGTCGTGCGGCAGCTGCTTTTGGAGCGTGGCAGTTTAGGCAATGTGCGCCGTGCCGCAGCATTTTATAAGCTGCAGCGCTACAGCTACAATGGCAGCGGAGACAGCTATGGCGTAGGCTCCTGCGATATACGGCGGTTTTTCCGGGATCTGTGGGAGTGCTCTCATCGGCTGAAGGATGCGGTACTGGAAAACAAGGATTTCGAGAGCATCATCACCGCCCGAAACGACCCGCAGACCGTGGTCTACTGTGACCCACCCTACTATGAGGCGGAATGCTATACGGTGGAGTTTCCCCGCAGCGACCACCAGCGGCTCCACGATGTGCTGGTAAAGCATGAGGGATTCGCTATGGTGTCCTATAACAACTGCCCGTACATACGGAAGCTGTATGATGATTTCTTCATCTACGAGGTGGAGCGCCCCAACAGCCAGTCCAAGAAGAAAAACAACAAGTACCGTGAGTACATCATGACCAACTACGATCCCCGTACCTTTGCGCCGCAGATGTCCTTCTTCGGTGACTATGACAGCCGGGGTAAATCGTGCAGGCTGGTGCATACACCGCAGCAGCCCTTAAAAGTATAGGAGGATTTTCGCATGAACAATGAAATGAAATTTGAAAAGAACGGCCTGCTCATTCCCAACGGTGCGCTGGAGGAACTGGGCTTGGTGGGCATCTCCCTGTCTGCGTGGTTGGGGCAGGACCACATCCTGCTTATGCCGCAGGAAATGACGGCGCTGCAGCTGCTGCACGCACTGGAGGGCTTGTCTCGGGCCTCCGTGGAGCTGCTGGGCGTGCTGCAGGCGGCGTGCAGGAGGCCCTGCGCCGCCGGCTGTGAAAAGAACATGGAGGATATGGCGCAGGTGCCGGAGAATATTCGGCCCCTGCTTATGCTGAGTGGGTGCTGTCCGTCCGCACTGGCACAGCTTTTGGAGGAAGGAGACATTGTCTATGCTGCCGAGTGAGACGATGTACCCCTACACGGCCAAAGAGGCTCGGGAGCGGGGCGAGTTGGAGCTGTGGCGGGCTAATTTCCGCACCAACTGTGCCTGTGCCGGGGCCATAGAACTGGCCATCCGCAGGGGCTTTGACGGGATGCATCTGGGCGCCGACTGCGTCAAAAGCGTTATTGACCAGTACGGCTACAAGCGGGTGGGCTTTGTGCTGGCCAACACTTTGCAGGAGCAGTCCTATGATGGACGCTACCACGAGACCAATAAGCAGTGGAGCCGCTCCATCTTCGTTCCAGAAGATGGAGGACACCGGCATACCTTCCTCATAAACAGCCACCCCGCCGTGTTGGACGGATTCGTCAGCGAATACCGGGCAGAGCTGGCAAAGCTGCACCTGTTTGGCGCAGAACACTGTGAACCCAATTCCGGAGAGCAGGACTTCACCGGCAAGGTGCTGATCCTGTCGCCGGATACACTGCGGGAATCCTACTGGCAGCCGGAGAATCAGCTGTGGCTGGCCCTGAGCGGCTTTGGCTGTCAGCCCCACGCCCGTGGCCGCTCGGTACTCTGCACCTGTTTGGGAGACGGCGAGACCACGAGATGGAACCGCTCCGAGTTCGCAGGCATTATCCGTGACGAGTGCATCCCTGACTGGGCAGCGGAAAAATTGGCCGAGCTGCGGCGTGGGATACATGAAATGACACTGTAAGGAGGACGCAAAATGAAAACTGCAAAGCGTATCATGCTCATGCTGAGCATCACGGCGCTGCTGTGCTGCCTGCTGTCTGTGGCGGCCTTTGCCGCAGGCAGCGGCGATGTGGCGGGTGCGGTGGAGAGCACCTGGACGGCAGCGTCCGGGCAGATCAAGTCGGTGGTCAACGAGGTGGTATTCCCCGCCATCGACATGATTCTGGCTATTTTCTTCTTCGTGAAGCTGGGGACGGCGTATTTTGACTATCGGAAAACAGGACAATTTGAATGGACGGCTCCGGCTATCCTGTTTGCATGTCTGGTCTTTACGCTGACGGCACCGCTGTATATTTGGGGGATCATCGGGGTATAACGGCGCAAGTCAATATTCCTCTTGCATAATAGCAGTTTAATGGTATAATATAGTTATAAAGCTGCTATGTAAGGAGAGCGAATATGTATATCAAGCCAAGTGCCGCCATTCGGCAGAACTATAATGATATTGCGGAGCTGTGTAAAATGACCGGTGAACCTGTTTACCTGACCAAAAACGGCGAGGGCGATCTGGTAGTCATGGACATCGAGGCGTTTACCCATCGGGAAAAGATGCTGAAGCTGCGGGAAGAATTGCTTGCCGTGGAGGAAGATCGCCTGCACGGCGCTGTGGATCATTCCGTAGATGAGGTGGCCGCCATGATGGAGGTGGCGATCCAGGAGGTACGCCATGCCGGAGCATGAAGCGTATCGAGTGATCGTCTCGAAGCGGGCCGCCCAGCAGTTGGTGGAGCATGCGGCATTTGCCGCAAGGCTGGATGAAAAATTGGCGCACAAACTGGTTTCCGATTTTCGTCAGGCGGCAGTCTCTTTGGAACGATTTCCGTTTCGCAATCCTGTGCTGCGTTCCGAGGTTTTTACGGTCGAGAAGTATCGCAAGCTCATCTTTGACAAATACCACATTTTGCTGTATCAAGTAAAAGATCAGGTGGTCTATGTGGAGTATGTGATCGATGGGCGGCAGGATTATCAATGGTTGCTCACTCCGTGAAAGGCCAAGGGCGTTGGAAACAAAATAAAACTGTGACCAAAAAAACGAATATAGACAGAAGCCCTCTGCTGAATCAGCGGAGGGCTTTTTCATCTACAGCACACGCCTATCTTAGATGCCAAAAAGGCACTGCTGACTTTTTGCAGTCGGCAACGCCTTTTTGATTTGAGCCTATTTGCTTAATACGCAAAATCTGTTCCCAAGTTCATTTGTCTGGACATATCGTTGTGTACTGCCTCCACTTATGCTTGACATTGTCATAGATTTCACTGAAGAACTTAGGAGCCCTAAAGCTATTAGTCTTTCAGCTTGATAACCCCGACATTGCGGAGTATTAGAGATTTGTTTGTTATAAACAGCAAATAATAGTTTAATATCGGAAACAAACATACGGGAGGTCACGTCGGCAAGTTCACAGAAAGTATCCCAATCTATTTGCTCTTCCACATATGCTCTAAAAAAACGTGCTAATATCTCAGATTTTTTTAAATCAACATTTGAATTTAAAACTATTAACACACGTCCAAGTTCTTCCTCTGCAAATTTAGGATTATTGCGAAGATGTTTCTTATATTTTTGGAGTTTATCGGGAGTTATGGATTTTTCATTGAAGGTATTGATGAATTTAATGGTTTGCTTTAAGAGATTTCTGTCATGCAAATTTTGGGCCGTCTTACCTATGCCGACTAAAACGCTAACGATGGGGATGCTTTTGAAAACGCCATCGTCTAAAAGACTGTCAATGCCTAATTCAGCCATATCGATGCAAGCATCACTCAGGGTAGAATCCAACAATGTGGTTTCAAACGCAGGAACTATTTTGTCCATAAGTTCTTCCTTTCATTTGGGCTTCGGGGCTTTGCGTTTTTAGTTTCCCTCCCTGTTCTTTACCAGCGGAGAACAACTCATACATATATCTCTTAAAAGTATATCATACAGAGTTGCGATTTGCCAAGGTGAACAAAGCAAATAAAATTAGAGCATGAAAGCAAAGCTTGCTGACAAAAAGATGAATTTGAAGTGCGCCAAAACCGTATCAGAAATTACAGCAAAAAATGCAAATCGCTTTGTGTTGTTGCACAAAGCGCAATCATTCAAAGTTGGCTTTGTAGTTGCACGCCCCTATATCTGAGTAATTTTCAATCAATGAAGATTACCCAGTTTTTCTATTTTCGGAGGTGATTTATTGTTTATATGGGACTTTGTAGCGGACAAAATACTGGGGCAGATCGTGGACTGGTTTTACAGTCAAGTGGTTGGTTTCCTTGGAAATTTCTTTTCGGAGATGGGCAGTATGGGCGCAGAGCTCTTCGAGATGAACTGGGTGCAGAGCGTGGTGCTGTTTTTCTCCTATTTGGGCTGGGCCCTGTTTGCCACGGGACTGGTGGTGGCTGTGTTTGAATGCGGCATCGAGTATTCCGCTGGGCGGGGCAATGTGAAAGAGACGGCGCTGAATGTCCTTAAGGGCTTTCTGGCCGTCTCTCTTTTTACCCAGGTGCCGGTGCGGCTCTATTCTTTGGCAATTTCCTTGCAGGGCACCTTGACGGCGGGCATCACCGGCTTTGGGTCCACCAGCATCGGGGATGCGGCAAAGGCGGCGCTGGCAGATCTTGAAAACCTGGAAGGCCTAACGGAGTCCACCTATCCCCTGCGGGGCTTTGGGCGGGAGACCAGCGGGCTTATGGTTCTTTTCTGTCTTATCCTCATGGCCTATGCGGTCATCAAGGTGTTTTTCAGCAATCTGAAGCGAGGTGGTATTTTGCTGATCCAAATTGCCGTGGGGAGCCTTTATATGTTCTCCGTGCCTAGGGGGTATGGAGACGGATTTATCCAGTGGTGCAAACAGGTCATCGGCCTGTGTATCACGGCGTTTTTGCAGGCCACCATCCTTGTGGCCGGGCTGATGGTGTTCAAAGATCACGCCCTGCTGGGCTTGGGGCTCATGCTCTCTGCCGGGGAAATTCCCCGTATTGCCGGGGCCTTTGGGCTGGACACCACCACGAAGGCCAATCTTACCTCGGCGGTTTACACAGCTCAGAGCGCCGTCAATATTGCCCGGACGGTGGCGGCCAAATGAGGTGCATTACTATGGGCAGCCTGTTTGACGGCATTGGCGGCTTTCCGCTGGCGGCTATACACAACGGCGTCATCCCCCTTTGGGTCAGCGAGATCGAGCCGTTTCCCATTCGAGTCACGCAGCAGCGGCTGCCGGGGATGCTGCATTATGGAGATATTACGAAGCTGGATGGGGCCATGCTGCCGCCGGTGGATATCATCTGCGGCGGCAGCCCGTGTCAGGATCTGTCCGTGGCCGGAGCCAGAGCCGGGCTGGCCGGAGAGCGCTCCGGTCTCATCATGGAACAGATCCGCATCGTAAAGGAGATGAGAGATGCAGACAGATCACGAGGCCGGGCAGGTATCCATATTCGGCCCCGATTTATGGTATGGGAAAATGTGCCGGGAGCCTTCTCCAGCGGAGAGCGGAAGGGCGAGGACTTCCGCATCGTCCTGGAAGAGATCGTCCGAATTAAGTGCGGTACCGTTCATGTCCCTGGACCTCACCCCTGGGCATGGCAACCTGCTGGGCGAATCCTACTGGGAACTGATTTCTCCCTATGCTGGCGGTGCCTGGACGCTCAATACTGGGGTGTCCCCCAGAGACGCAAGAGGATCTTCCTTATCGCAGATTTTGGAGGAAGATCCATCGACAAAGTACTATTTGACGGCGAAGGCTTGCATGGGGATACTGCGCCGGGCGTTTGAACGGGGCAAAGCGCTGCCGAGGAAGCTAGAACGGGCACTGAAGATCCAGGCGGGTCTTGCACTCCCGGACGGCCAGGTCACGGATGTAGATGCCTATCACATCAACCAGCGGGACGAGGGCATCGACCTGCAAGGGGTGTCTGGTGCGCTGATGGCCACCTCAAATATGCAGATGCAGACTTTCGTGACGCAGGCAAGTGAAAACACTGAGGGCTTTGATGGCTACAACGGAGACTTGACCGGCGATGTGGCAGCGACCTTGGGCGTGAACTGTGGGATGTCCACCGGCAGGAATGGCGTTATAGCCTTTGCGGCCAACCAAAGAGATGAGGTTCGTGACTTACATGATGTGGCGGGTGCTCTAAATGCACAGCCGGGAATAAAACAGCAGACATTTGTCGCCGGTTTTTCGGCAGGTGCCGGAGCCAGTGCCGGGGGCATCGGATACCACGAAAGTGTTGCCCCAACACTGAAGGCAGGCGCCAGCGGCAACAGTATGCCATCTGTGCTGTGCATCAACGATCAAGGCGGTCAGGTCATGGAAATTTCTGAGAATATGACGGGCACACTGCGGGCGCAGGAGCACGGCCATCAGCCGCTGGTGTATGAAAACCACGGCATTGATGCCCGCTACCGGCGGATGGAGGAGGTAGCGCCTACCATGTCGGCCCGCTATGGGACGGGCGGCAATAATGCACCGCTGGTGGAGCAGGAACCTGTGATCTGCATTACGGGAAATGCCATAGACCGCCAGCCACAGAACGGCGGGAACGGCATCGGATACCAGCAGGACATCGCCTATACCCTGACTGCCACAGATCACCATGCGGTCTACAGCCGCCAGCGTGTGGATGACTTCAGGGAGAATGCTGTGGTCAGCACACAGAGCGCACGGCAGTGTAAAGATGCCGTCGATCTCGTTTGCCAAAAGGCAGATGTCCATGCCCATCTCATTCGCCGCCTGACTCCATTGGAATGTGAGAGATTGCAGGGCTTCCCGGATGGGTGGACGGACATCCCCGGTGCATCCGACAGCGCAAGGTATAAGGCCTTGGGCAACAGTGTGGCCATCCCCTGTGTGGACTTCGTGATGCACTGTTTGGTACAGGCGGTCCAGATGAGCGAAAATATTCGTTAGACTTGTCCGGTATGCTGCCTTTGCGCTTCTATTCTCGTTAGACTTGTCAATAGCTTATGCGCCGCAGTTGGGCTATGCTTTGCTTGCCTCGGGAGAGGCGGAAAGGAGCAGGCTATGGAAGAAAAGAAGAACCTCTGCGCACCCATCCCGCTGTCGCTGCACCAGCGGCTTCGGACGGAGCAGGAGCAGCGGGGCCAGACCCTGTCCGACTACATCACGGACATACTCAGAGAACATTTTGAAGGAGGAGCACGAACTATGAACGCCAACAATCGCACCATCGCCTTTCAGGTACCGGAGGAACTCTTCGGTCGGCTGAAGGACTATCTGGCCAGGAACGGCCTGAAGCAGAAGGATTTCATTCTGGGTCTCATTGAGCGCGAGCTGAATGATGCCGAGAAGGAAGAGTAAAACACACAGAAGTCGCAGGCGCACACCTGCGGCTTCACTTTTGGGAGGAGAACTATGTATCTATACCCCGAAAATTTAACGGCCCGGCCTATGCTGTGGCTGTGGACGCTGCGGGATGTGGCGTGGATCGGGACAGGGCTTTTGCTGTCGGTGCTGGCGCTGACCCAGACCGGCAGCATGATCCCCTTGGTCATTACAGCAGCGCTGGCCTTTCTCTGCATTCGGCACAGAGGGATCAGCATGCTGGACTTCCTGCGCTATGCTGCGGCGTTTTTCTTTTTCGGACAACAATATTATGTGTGGAGGGAATCGGCGTGAGCAGGAAAAAATCTACCCGGCAGCTCATCGGCATCGATGACATTACAAATGACAGCGTCGTAACGGCGAACGAAGAGCTGGCCTTCTACTTCGTTCATCCCAGCAATCTGAATGTCCTGCCCGAACAGGGCGTCCGGGCAAAGGTGCAGGAGCTGTTGGGCGTGCTGAAAGGCATGGCGGAACTGGAGCTGCTGGCCCTGGACTCCAAGGAGTCCTTTCAGGATAACCGCCAGTTCTACCGGCAGCGGCTGAAGGAGGAAGACATGCCCGCCATCCGTGGGCTGCTGGTGCAGGATCGCCAGCATCTGGACAGTGTCCAGACCACCATGGCCTCCTCCCGTGAGTTCTGCTTCGTGCTGCGGCGCAGAAAAACGGACGGGACCATGAACTATGCACCCCTGGAGCAGCAGTTCCGGGACTGCGGATTTGTCGTTCAGCGTGCGGAGGGCCAGCGGCTTCTGGAGCTGCTGGCTATTTATTTTGAGCAGGACGCCACCCACGAGGTATTCTCCTTTGTGGACGGGGCGCAGTGGCTGACAGCGGAAACGGAGGTTTGAAATGCGAATTCTGAAAGTGGAGCCGGGAAAAGCTCCGTATGCGAAAGAGATGGAGGAGGGCCTGAAAGCCATCCAGCGGGAGGTGGAGGGCCTGTTCCAGCCTCTCTCTATGGGAGACGGCGTCATCCTCTGCTGTAACGATGAGGGAAAACTGAACGGCATGCAGCCCAACCGCCGGCTGGGAGATGACATCATCTGCGGGCCTTTCTTTTTGGTGGGAGATGACCATGCAGGGGGCTTCTGCTCCCTGACGGAGGAGCAGATACAGCGGTATACGCAGATGTTTCAGGAGCCGGAGCAGTTTACCGGGCAGGAACCGGAACTGGAGCCGTACATGGAACTACATATGTGGTGAGGAGGAAAAATGAAGAATCCATTTTCTAAAAAGGCCCCGTCCCAGCAGGAAGCGTTCCTCCGCACTTATCTGGATTGCATCGCACCGGGGATTGTGAAATTCGAGGTGGACCATTACATCTTCGGCAGCACCTACCGCTGCGTGTGGGCGCTGCGGGAATATCCGGCCAGCACCGAGGCCCAGGCGCTCTTGCGGGAGCTGGGCGAAAAAAGCGGCGTGACGCTGCGCATTTACTGCCGCCAGGTGTCTCCCGGCGAGGAGGACAGGATCATCGACAACGCCAACAAGAAAAACAAGCTGGACAGCTCAGACCCCAACAAACTGCGGCAGGCGGTGGCGGCGGAGAGCAATCTGCGGGATGTGGCGGAGCTGGTGCATAAAATGCACCGGGAGCACGAGCCGCTGGTCCACTGTGCCGTGTATTTGGAGATGACGGCGGACAGCAAGGAACGGCTTCGTCAGCTCCAGACGGATGTACTGACGGAGCTGGTGCGCTGCAAGCTGAATGTGGACAAGCTGCTCCTGCGGCAAAAGCAGGGATTCTGCTGCGTCAGCCCTGTGGGCAGTAATGTGCTGGGCCGGGAGTTCGAGCGGGTACTGCCCGCCAGCAGCGTGGCCAATCTCTATCCCTTCAATTACTCCGGCAAGACAGATCCCAACGGCTTTTACATTGGGAAAGACAAGTACGGCAGCAACATTGTGGTGGACTTTGACCGTCGGGACAGCGACAAGACCTCTGCCAACATCCTCATTTTAGGCAACAGCGGCCAGGGCAAGAGCTATCTCATTAAGCTGCTGATCTGCAATCTGCTGGAAGCGGGCAAGGCGGTGATTGCCCTGGATGCCGAGCATGAGTTGGAGGAGCTATGCGAAAACTTAGGTGGGTGCTTCATCGACCTGATGGCCGGAGAAAAGCGCATCAATGTGCTGGAAGTGCGGAGCTGGAACGAGGACACCGACGAGACAGCCCCGGAGACATTTCGCAAGTCCACTCTACTGGCGCGGCACATCTCTTTTTTGAAGGACTTCTTCCGGGCCTACAAAGATTTCTCCGCCCCACAGCTGGACACCATAGAGCTCATGCTGTCCAAATTATATGCCCGTTGGGGCATTACAGAGGAGACGGACTTGCGCCAGCTTGCGCCGGGGGACTACCCCATCCTCTCCGATTTGTATGACCTCATGCAAGAGGAGCTGGCCCAATACAAACCGGGTTCGCTGTACACGCAGGAGCTGCTGCAGGAGGTGCTGCTGGGTCTGCACTCCCTGTGCGTGGGGGCGGATGCACCGTTCTTCAACGGACACACCAATATCTCCGGCGACCGATTTCTGGTGTTCGGTGTAGGCGGTGTGCTGACGGCGGCTAAGAGCCTGCGGAACGCCCTGCTGTTCAATGTGCTGGCGTATATGTCGGACCGGCTGCTGACGGGCGGCAATACCGTGGCGGTGCTGGATGAGCTGTACCTGTGGCTGTCTAACCCGGTGGCCATTGAGTACATCCGCAACTGTCTGAAGCGTGTGCGCAAGCGGGACTCGGCGCTGGTAATGGCTTCTCAAAACCTGGAAGATTTCGACCAGGAGGGTGTGCGGGAGATGACAAAACCGCTTTTTGCTATCCCGCCCCATCAGTTCCTGTTCAATCCCGGCTCCATCGGCAAGCAATTTTACATGGACATGCTGCAGCTGGACGAGGCGGAGTTTGAACTCATCCAGCGGGCAAGGCGTGGCGAGTGCCTGTATAAGTGCGGCATGGAACGGTACCATCTGGAGGTGAAAGCACCGATGCACAAGGCGGTGCTGTTTGGCTCGGCTGGCGGGCGGTGATGGAGGAGGTGACCTTGCATGAGTACACAGCTTGTTCGTTTGGCGGCCGCCGTGCTGACCAGCGAAAAAGGCCGCAAAACAGTCGGGTGGGTGCTGGCGGCGATTTTGTCGCCGGTGATTTTATTGGTGGCGTTCTTGTGCTGTGTAGGTTCCGGCACAGCCGAGCACAACGGCGCTGTCGTATCGGCGGCATTTTATGGAACGGAACTGTCCGCAAGTGTCCCGGCAGAATACCGGGCACAGCTCACGCAGATGTGGGGATCCTTCTCCCATCTGGATTCGGCGGTGGCCGAGGTCAATCAAAAAGCCGAGGGAAACAGTCTTGACCCGATGCAGGTCAAGGCTGTTTTCTTTGCCCTCTGCTTTGGAGCGGATACGCTGTCACAGACAAATGCAGAGACGTTTGTGGCTTGCTTCTATGAAACGGAGACAAGGGTGCGGGAGGAGACGGATGAGACCTATGAGGTGGCCGTGCCGCTTCCTATGGAGAAAGTCTATGCGCAGTTATCCGTGTGGCGGGGCCGTGCGGTCACGGAAGAGGAACGCTCCAATGCCGTGAAGATCTATTCCATGGTCATGGGCAGTGCGGGCAGCGGTACCTTCAACGGAGCCTATGAGCCGGGAGGCAATGCGCCGATGGAACTGGAGGCATCCGTGTTTACAGACCCTGCCACAAAGAACAGTGCAGATCTGGCCATCTATGCCGCCAACGCATGGAACTCCGGGTGGGGTTATGTGTGGGGCACTTTTGGGCAGGTACTGACGCCGGAGCTGCTGCAATATAAGATCTCGCAATACCCGGAGGGCGTAGGGGATGAAGCCGACTTCATCCGTTCCCACTGGCTGAACAGACGCACCACCGACTGCGTGGGGCTCATCAAGGGGTACGGCTGGCTGAACACCGAGACCATGGAGATCCAGTACGGCAGCAACGGTATGCCCGATGTGGGGGCGGACGGTATGTACTATAACGCCGGACGCAAAGGCAGCATTGAGGCCATGCCCGACACGCCGGGACTGGCCGTGTGGAAGTCCGGGCATATCGGCGTCTACATTGGAAACGGCGAGGTCATAGAGGCCATGGACACACGGTACGGTGTGGTGAAGACAAATCTCCAGGGCCGGGGCTGGAGCCACTGGCTGGAGGTGCCGGGGATCAAGTATGACTAAGGAGGAATAGAAATTGGAAAATAAGAATATCACCATTGGATTTGACGCAGCCAAATTGGATGCGCTGGAGTTTGTGCTCCGCAAGCAGCGGTCTTCCGTGCAGCGGCGCATGGAGGAAGTGCTGCAGCAGCTCTATGAATCGGAAGTCCCGGAAGCGGTGCGGGAGTATGTGGACAGTAAGTCTGCTCCTGCGGCCAGACCCAGGCGGCCTGCAAAATCGTCCGTAACAAAGCAGAAAGAGGGCGATGAGCATGGCACAGCATGAAGAAATCGTCCTATGGCTGGACCGGAGGTGGAAGAACGCCATTGAAAAGCACCTCAAGGGTGAGACGCTGCAGGAGCATTTGGAAACTGTGCTGGATGCACTGTGCAACCAGCTTCCGCAGCGTGAGTATGAGCGCATCAGCCGTGAGATCTATGCCGAGGATGCCGCAAACCGTGAGGCGGAAGAAGCCGCCCGCACTTATGCGGCCTACCATGTGATGGAAAACGGGCAGGAGTGGTATTACAAAACTACCCCCGGTGAGGAGCTATTGGGAACTGCACGGAGGCTCCGCAAATATCTAAAAGACACGGAGCGCAGCACCGGCAAATTCATCTCTCTGTATTCGCAGGCCCAGCCGATCACGCCGGAGGAGTATCAGCACCTGATACATCTGCGCATGGAGAATACGGGAAAAGTCACCGGAGTGTTTGATTTGAATTTTGACAAGCAGGAGTTCTCCGCTGTTCACATTATAGATGGTTGGCAGACCTGGGCAATGCGTGATGTATCGGTGGCGGTCTATCACGCCACCCGGTCGCAATTCGCATCTGGCGATGATAAGTGGCGCAAACTGTTGGATCATCTGAATGGCAAAGAGATCACCTCGGCGGGACATCTCTCTGCACAAAATTTTTCCTTCGGTGAGGAGATCATCGAATCGGATGGCAAGCTCAACTTTTATCTGCAGGCGGACTTCGATGTGGATGCCGCCTTCGGTACATTCGTCTGCACCGATCAGAACGATGACTGGCTCAACATCTATGCCAACTACGACATCGAGAAGGGCCGCCCCTGTGATACACTGGAGCTGAATCTCTGCAAAGGAGATGGCACAGAAGAAAACTGGAGCTATCACCTCAACGCCGCTGAGCAGGAGGTGTTGGCACGCAAGATGGAGGACTACTGCCAGCAGCAAACCGGCATGAGCCTGCACGAGTATGCCCAGCAGCTTCGGGAGAGTGGATCACAGACTCCCGAAATGCAGATGTAAGCATGGCAGGCAGAGGTTTACAAGGTTTTCTCTTGACTGATTATCGGCGCACCGATATAATAAGAGCGGTGATGTATATGACGATCCAACAGATACTGCGGGAAAAGAACCTCTCCCGCTACCAGCTCTCCAAGAAAAGCGGTGTGCCTTGGGCAACGCTGGCGGACATTTGCTCCGGCAAGACAACGCTCTCCCGATGCAGTGCCGGTACACTCATGAAGCTGTCCTCCACACTGGATATCCCGATGGAGCAGCTCATTACGCTGACCGTGGAGAAACCACAAATGCATGGCGGCAAGCCGACTGACCAAACCTATTTGGAAAAGAATCTGCCCGCCAGTCTGGATAAAGCGCTTCGTGAGTACATTCAGGGCGAAAAGGACAAGGTGTCTTATATGGACTGCCTGTGGGGAGAATTGTATAGTGCGATTAACTCCAATCAGTGGAGCAACGCCATTACACAGGAGCAGGCTGATTATCTTCGCGCAAAATATTTATTTTGAAAATGTCCCGGAACTACTGCCGATCCAGCGTGAATTCTATCTGACCATGCTGACCGAGCGCAAGGAGAAGATTTTGGATTACAGCTTGGAACTTCTGATGGAGCAGGAGCAGCACACTTCGCCAGTGCTGGAGATGTGAAACCGAATATTCTATTTGGAGAGTCGTGCCAATTGGTGCGGCTCTCTTTTTCCGTCTCCGATACATGTCGGCTGAGATGCCGAGCAGGAGATGCCCCGTGTCCGCCCCTGTGGGCTGCTGTGTGGCCTCGTGGGAGCGCGGGAGGGTAAGGATAGCGCCCTGGCAGGTTGAGCGAGGTTTTGGGCCGATTTTCGGTGCGCCGAAATCGGGGCAGGAGAAAGCCTTTGGCGCTTTATTGCGCCATTGGCCCTTACGGCAGCCCGCAGTGCGGACTGCCACGGAGGTTTGCAGCACTTTGAAATTGACGCTGATCATGCGAAGACGAATATGCTTTGGCGCTATTTCTTGTAAAAATGCCTGTTTGCCCCGTGTTTGCAGGGCCTTTGGGAGGCTCTGACACTCAATGGAAGGAGGTGCAGTTC
>ERZ772831.1204-NODE-1204-length-25272-cov-4.319150_pt1 | contig 25272 bp, 29 predicted proteins | sample MGYA00580858_ERZ772831 | MGnify/ENA primary metagenome ERZ772831 (study PRJEB29015, sample SAMEA2737694) | human gut metagenome | biome: human gut; feature: human-associated habitat; material: faeces | place: China | collected 2012 ... | reverse complement strand
AGGCGGGTAATGAGACAACGACCCGCGGCTACAAGTTCACCTACGACGGGCTGAACCGCCTGCTTGATGCGGTCTACGGGGAAGGCACTTCGCTAAGCAGCAACGCGGGCCGCTTCACCGAGAAAGTGACGGGTTACGACAGGAACGGGAACATCCTTGTCTTGATATAGCGGAAGTCCGCTGTAAGCTGCAAGGCTGCTCTATAGATGGGTTGGTAAGGTAAAGAAAAAGGCTGTACACATCATGTGCGCAGCCTTCTTTGTATTTAGCAATATGCTGTTATAAAGCGTTATATGTTATTTTATGATATCCAGCTGTTTGAAGCATTTGGTTAACTTCTCAACTGCATAGTCAATCTGCTCCTTGGTGTGCGTGGCCATGAGGGCTACACGTACCAATGTATCCTGCGGAGCGCAGGCGGGCGGGATGACGGGATTGATGAAGATGCCTTCGTCGAAAGCCAGCTTGGTGACTGTGAAGGTCTTCTCCGTATCGCGAACGTAGAGGGGGATGATGGGTGACTCGGTGTCGCCAATCTCGAATCCGGCATTACGGAAAGCTTCCAGTGCGTAGTTCGTGATGTCCCACAGGCGCTGGATGCGTTCGGGCTCGTTCTGAATAATGTGGAGCGCTTCGCGGGCTGCGGCTGTTGCTGCAGGCGTGTTGCTGGCCTGGAAGATGTAGGAACGGGCATTGTGGCGAAGCCAGTTGATGACTTCCTTGTCGCCAGCCACAAAACCACCGATAGAGGCCAGTGACTTGCTGAAGGTACCCATAATGAGGTCTACATCGTCGGTTACACCGAAATGGTCGCAGACACCTCTTCCCTGACGGCCGAATACGCCCAAGCCATGTGCTTCGTCGACGTAAATGCTTGCATTGTATTTTTTCTTCAGGCGGACAATCTCAGGCAGGTTGGCCAGGTCGCCTTCCATGGAGAACACGCCGTCTACGACAATCAGTTTGACCGCATCGGGCTCGCATTTCTGGAGCTCTTTTTCGAGGTCTTCCATGTCGTTGTGTTTATACTTCAGCTGAGTGGCGAATGAAAGGCGGCGTCCGTCGACGATAGAAGCGTGGTCGCGGTCGTCACAGATGATGTAGTCGCCTCGGCCTACCAGCTGGGGAATGACACCTTCGTTTACGGTAAATCCGGTGGAGAAGCAGAGGGCTTCGTCTTTTCCTACGAACTCGGCCAACTCTTTCTCCAGCTGTACGTGAATGTCGAGTGTACCGTTCAGCAGGCGTGAGCCGGCACATCCCGTGCCATATTTATCAGTGGCGGCTTTGGCCGCATCAATGATTCGCTTGTCATACGTCAGTCCCATATAGGCATTGGAGCCGAACATCAGGACTTTTTTGCCATCCATCAGTACCTCTGTATCCTGGTGGCTGTCGATTTCACGGAAATAAGGATATACGCCTTTGGCCATGAATTGTTGGGGCAGGTCGTATTTCGCAAATTTTTCTTGTAGTAAACCCATTGAATGTCTTATAATTAGTATGTTTTTTTTGCTCAAGTTTCAAAAACGGGGGCAAAGATAGCAATTTTAGTTCTTTTTTTGCATCGATTGGACTAAAAAAACTACCTATGATTGTTTTAGGGAGAAGTTTTTTGCCATTCTTCTAAGGATTTGTATTACTTTTGCAGGACATGAAAATCCCACTTATTTTGGAATGGACAATAAGGATAAGAAAAAAATAGTTTTTATTATAAATCCGGTATCGGGCACTCAGAGTAAAGAGCAAATCCTGGCTTGGGTGAACGAAAGGTTGGACCAGGAACGCTATGATAAAGAGGTGGTCTATACCGAATATGCCGGACATGCTGTGGAGATTGCTGCACGGAAAGCTGCTGAAGGGGCTTTTGCGGTAGTGGCAATCGGAGGTGACGGCACTATCAACGAGATTGCCCGTTCGCTGGTTCATACGGAAACGGCGCTGGGGATTATTCCCTGCGGATCGGGCAACGGACTGGCACGCCATCTGCAGATCCCTATGGAGCCGAAAAAAGCGGTGGATATCATCAACGACGGAGTGACGGACATTATTGATTACGGTAAAATAAATAATGTACCTTTCTTCTGTACGTGTGGGGTGGGATTCGATGCTTTTGTCAGCCTGAAATTTTCGCAAGCCGGCAGAAGGGGACCTCTGACGTATCTGGAGCAGACGCTGCGCGAAAGCTTGAAATACCGTCCGGAAGTTTACGAACTGGAGATGGACGGAAATCCGTCGGCACGCTACAAAGCTTTCCTGATAGCTTGCGGCAATGCGTCACAGTATGGAAACAATGCTTATATTGCTCCGAAAGCTACCTTGAACGACGGATTGCTCGACGTAACGATTCTGGAACCGTTTACGGTACTCGACGTACCGGCATTGTCTTTTCAGCTGTTCAACAAGACCATTAACCAAAACAGCCGCATCAAGACTTTCCAGTGTAAGTCTCTGCGCATTCATCGTACAAAGCCGGGCGTAGTGCATTTTGACGGCGACCCCATGATGGCAGGAGAGGATGTGGAAGTGGCTATTGTGCAGAAGGAATTGAAAGTCATCGTGCCCCGTAATGCCGGAAAAAGTCCTGTCAATGTGCTGCAACGTGCACAGGACTATATCAATGGTTTGAAGCAGCTCAACGAGACAATTGTAGAGGATATTTCGCACAAAAACCGTATGATTTTGGATAAAGGTAAAGAGCAGATTAAAAAGCTGACAAAAAAATAGAGAGAGTATTCCAAATATTCCGTACTTTTGCACTCATAAAATCAAAACTCAATAAAAAATGTATAGAACACATACTTGCGGAGAGCTTCGCATCTCCGATGTCAATAAGCAGGTGACGCTGGCCGGATGGGTGCAGCGCAGCCGTAAGATGGGAGGCATGACCTTCATCGACCTGCGCGACCGTTACGGCATTACCCAGTTAGTATTCAATGAGGAAGTGAATGCTGCTTTGTGCGAACAGGCCAACCACTTGGGACGTGAGTACGTTATTCAGGTGACTGGTACAGTAAACGAGCGTTTCAGCAAGAACAGCAACATTCCTACGGGTGACATTGAGATTATCGTGTCGGAACTGAATGTTCTGAACGCAGCTCTGACTCCTCCCTTCACCATCGAGGACAATACGGACGGTGGCGATGATATTCGCATGAAATACCGTTATCTGGACTTGCGCCGTACGGCTGTCCGCAAGAATCTGGAACTGCGCCACAAGATGACTATCGAGGTGCGCAAATATCTGGATAGCAAAGGATTTATCGAGGTGGAAACTCCGCTGCTCATCGGTTCTACTCCTGAAGGCGCGCGCGACTTTGTCGTTCCTTCACGTATGAATCCGGGACAGTTCTATGCGTTGCCTCAGAGCCCGCAGACGCTGAAACAGCTGCTGATGGTATCAGGTTTCGACCGCTATTTCCAGATTGCCAAATGTTTCCGTGACGAGGACTTGCGTGCTGACCGTCAGCCGGAATTTACACAGATTGACTGCGAAATGTCGTTTGTGCAACAGGACGATGTGATCGAACTCTTCGAGGGAATGGCCAAGTATCTGTTCAAGGAATTGCGTGGCGTTGAGTTGACAGAACCTTTCCAACGCATGCCATGGGCAGACGCCATGAAGTATTATGGTAGTGACAAGCCCGACTTGCGTTTCGGCATGAAGTTTGTCGAACTGATGGACATCCTGAAGGGATATGGCTTCTCGGTATTCGACAATGCAGCTTACATCGGTGGTATTTGTGCCGAGGGTGCAGCCCACTATACACGCAAGCAACTCGATGCGTTGACTGAGTTTGTGAAACGTCCGCAGATCGGAACCAAAGGCATGGTTTACGCTCGTGTAGAGGCTGATGGTAACGTAAAGTCGAGTGTAGACAAATTCTATACGCAAGAGGTACTGCAACAGATGAAAGAAGCTTTTGGTGCCAAACCGGGTGACTTGATTCTGATCCTGAGTGGTGACGATGCAATGAAAACCCGCAAGCAGCTTTGTGAACTTCGTCTGGAAATGGGTAACCAACTGGGATTGCGCGACAAGAACAAATTTGCTCTCTTGTGGGTAGTAGACTTCCCTATGTTCGAGTGGAGCGAGGAAGAAGGCCGTCTGATGGCCATGCATCATCCGTTCACTCATCCGAAGGACGAAGATATCCCCTTGCTGGATACCGATCCGGCTGCTGTGCGTGCTGATGCCTATGACATGGTTTGCAACGGTATCGAAGTGGGAGGTGGTTCAATTCGTATCCACGATGCGAAGCTGCAGGCTAAGATGTTCGAAATCCTAGGCTTTACGCCAGAGAAGGCAGAGGAGCAGTTTGGCTTCCTGATGAATGCCTTCAAGTATGGTGCACCCCCTCATGGAGGTTTGGCTTATGGTCTCGACCGTTGGGTGAGCATCTTTGCCGGACTGGATAGCATCCGCGACTGCATTGCCTTCCCGAAGAACAATAGCGGACGCGACGTGATGCTTGACGCACCGGGCTTCCTCGATCAGAAACAGTTGGACGAACTGAATCTGATTGTAGATGTAAAAGAATAACTTTCTAACCGTTTGGAACCGATAGTGAAAGAAACAACACGAATCATCCGCTTTGCGGTAATCGGCACGCTGAATGCACTGATTACTGCAGCGACCATCGGAATCATGATGGGCGTTTTGGGCATTCACTATCTGGCATCCAACGTGACGGCTTACGTGCTTGCACAGACACATAACTTCATCTGGTGCAAGTACTGGATATTTCCTACAGACAAAAAGAGCAACACCTGGCGGCAGGTGCTGCTCTTTCTTATTGCTTTCGGAATGGCTTATGTTGCCCAATTCCTTTTTCTTATCGTGCTGGTCGAACTGTGGGATTGTAACGAATATCTGGCTCAGTTCCTCGGCCTCTTTATCTATGGTACGGTAAACTTCCTGATGAATAAACGTGTTACTTTTCGTTGATCTTCAGTGGTTTACTTCATTTTTTCAGTCGATAAATCTTTTTACAATACCTTCGTAAGCATCGATGCGGCGATCGCGAAGGAAAGGCCACCATCGGCGTACGTTTTCAGAACGTTCCATGTCGACTTCAACCACTAAATTTTCTGGACGGTCGTTGCTGGCTTGAGCCAAGAGTTCGCCTTGAGGACCTGCTACGAAACTGTTTCCCCAGAAAAGAATGCCATTGGTTTGTTCCGAAGGGTCAGGCTCATGACCGACACGGTTCACGGAAATGACAGGCAGCCCATTGGCTACAGCATGTCCACGCTGTGAAATAATCCAGGCATTCAGCTGGCGGGCTTTCTCGTCGTCTGTATCGGTACTTTCCCATCCAATGGCAGTGGGGTAGATCAGCAGTTCGGCTCCCTTCAATGCCATGAGGCGGGCAGCTTCAGGATACCATTGGTCCCAGCAGACAAGCACGCCTAGTTTGCCAAGCGAGGTCTGTATCGGTTCGAAGCCCAAATCACCTGGAGTGAAATAGAATTTTTCGTAGTATGCGGGATCGTCGGGGATGTGCATTTTGCGATACTTGCCTGCAATGCTTCCATCACGGTCGAAGACTACAGCAGTGTTGTGATATAGCCCTGGTGCACGTTTTTCGAAGAGCGAAGTCACAAGAACAATTCGGTTGGCAGCTGCCAGTTCGGAATAGAAACCTGTAGAAGGGCCAGGAATAGGTTCGGCCAAGTCGAAAAGTTGTGTATTCTCTGTTTGGCAGAAATAAAGTGAGTTGTGCAGCTCTTGCAGTACAACCAATTGTGCACCATGAGCAGCACATGCTTCAATGCTCTTGGCCAAATTCATCAGATTCATCCGCAGGTCAGCGGTATTGGCTTGTTGGATGATGCCTACTTTTATTTTTCTCATATTGTACTAATCTGTATTTTGTTATTTTTTAATTTTATCGTAAGACTCCTATAGGATACTGCATCGTTACACAATGTAGCGACCCGTGTTGGCAGATAAGGGCACGGCAGTCGATACCCACAATCTCGTAATCAGGGAAGGCCTGCTGAAGCACTTCGGCGGCACGACGATCGTTGTCGGGCTGGTTGTAAGTGGGGTAGAGCACGGCTTCGTTCAGGATGAGAAAGTTGGCATAGGTAGCCGGCAGGCGTTCGCCATCTTCGATGATGGCATTGGCCATGGGCAAGGGGAGCAGACGATAAGGCTCGCCTTTCAAGGTTCGGAACGTTTTCAGTTGTTCTTCCATGAGGCGAAGGGCTTCGTAATGTTCGTCAGTTATGTCGGTACATTGCACGTATACGATGGTGTCGTTAGGACAAAGGCGTGCCAAGGTATCGATATGGCTGTCTGTGTCGTCACCCGCCAGGTAACCGTGATCCAACCAGAGAACTTGTTGTACATGAAAAGTATTATGAAGGTATGTCTCTATCTCTTTCTGAGTCATTTGTCCGTTGCGATTGGGGGAAAGCAGACATTCTGATGTGGTGAGTAAAGTACCTTTACCATCGCTTTCGATAGAACCTCCTTCGAGAACAAAGCCCAGGCAATTGACATATCTGCCATGCAGTGCATTGGCATCTATCAATCGGCGGGTAATAAGATTGTCCTTATCTGAAGCAAATTTCAATCCCCAGCCGTTGAATTTGAAATCGAGCAGAACAGGTTCGTCAGCATTGAGCAGAGTAATGGCGCCATGGTCGCGTGCCCACGTATCGTTGGTTGCGCATTGTATGAGGCGTACGTTTTCCATATTGACCGTATCGGATATCTGACGTTTCACTTCTTCGGGTTCAGGAGTGACAATGAGAAGCAGTTCGCGAGCAGCTATTTCGCGGGCGATGTGGAGAAAACACGTCTGGACTTCATCGAGCATGTAGGCCCAGTCGGTAGCTGCATGTGGCCAAGTCAACTGTACGCCACTTTGGCGTGTCCATTCTGCAGGAAGTATGGTTGCGGTTGTTTCCATCATTGTTTATTGGCATCTTTAGGTTTGCGGTCGAAAAATGGATTTTTGGAGGAAGCGCTGACAGGGATGGCAAATACGCTATGGCATTCGGGCAACCATTGCAAGCGTTGGGCAGCCAGGCCTGCAGAGAACATAACGCGGGTATCGACACGCATGTCGGCAGCTGTAGCACAGGCTGAACCGATGGCAATACCTACGTCGACAGTGTTCAAAGCACAAGGAACGCCTTTCGGACGTGCAGCACAGGTGGCATATCCGCAATGTCCACAGTTCAGCCCCTGAGGTTGTTCACGTGTACCTATTATAACCACGCATTCGGCTTGCAATATATTGTCGGCATCGCGCAGAAAGAATTTCATACCGGTTTCTTCTGAAATTTGCCGCATTTCAGCAGAGAGCTTTTGCAAATCTTCATCGGTCGCCATGGCAACTTCGATGGCATCGATACCTTTGCCTTTAGGGGCAGTGCGTGCAGCTGTCATCATTTGTCGGGCCACACTCAGTATGTGTTCGTGACGGACGTCTCTTTCGTTTGCTATCATAGTTGAATGTATTTTTTGAATGAATCAGTGAGACAAAGATACGATAAATCTGTGGAAAAACCTCCAAAATTCGGCAGATTAACGCAATGTAATCTGTGAATTAAGTAGTTAGGAGAAAATCGCGGAAGTTGGATAGAGGGCTGAATAGCGTTTCAAAGCGGATTGGAGAAAGAGAACGGTTTCCTAATCGTTACCCGTCAGAAATGCAGATTTAACAGTCACCGTTCCGTTTGCGCCGCTCTGCGTAGGTTTGCTTGTCAAGGTTTAACTCGTTGATTTATAGTTTTGCAACCAAAAAAAGAACGAGTATGACAAGGAGCACATTTCGCGTGCTGTTCTATGCGAACGGCAGCAAGGAGAAGAATGGAATTGTCCCCATCATGGGACGGGTTACAATCAACGGAACGGTGGCGCAGTTCAGTTGCAAACGGAGCATCGCAAAGGAGCTTTGGGACGCAAAGGGCAACCGTGCCAAGGGCAAGAGTTTGGAGGCAAGGGAAACGAACCTTGCGCTTGACAACATCAAGGCGCAAATCATCAAGCACTACCAGCGCATATCCGACCGTGAGGCGTTTGTGACGGCAGAAATGGTGCGCAACGCCTATCAAGGCATCGGCGGCGAGTATGAAACGCTGCTCAAAGCCTTCGACCGTGAGAACGAGGTGTTCAAGAAACGTGTCGGCAAGGACAGGAAAATGGCGACCTATCAGTCAAGGGTAGTGGCAAGGAACTATGTGGCGGCATTCATCAAGTCGTTCTACAAGCGCAGCGACATGTCGATGCTGGAACTTACGCCCGACTTCATCAAGGAGTTTGCGGTCTATCTCGCCACGGAAGCGGGATTACGCAACGGCACGATATGGGAAAAGTGCATGTGGCTGAAAGGCGTGGTGATGCGTGCGCACTTCAACGGACTGATACCGAGAAACCCGTTTGCGCAATTCCACATCAGCCCGAATGTCAAGGAGCGTGAGTTTCTGACGGAGGATGAGTTGAAGGCGGTAATGACGCACGAGTTCTCAGATCCGAAACTGGCATATATCCGTGACTTGTTCGTGTTTGCGAGTTTCACAAATGTTGCGCTAAACAAAATATAGCTGTAAATCAGAAAATTATCATCTGGCAAAAAGAGAATAGGTAATGGTTTAGAAACCTTTGAAGTTCACCATTCTGCTCATTTCCAATAAGTCAATCAACTGATGCAAAGGTAGCAAATAAAATCAAAACGACTGTATAAAATGGCAGATATTTTTCCACTAAATATATTCGGTTAAGTTTTATCTGTCTTAAGGTTGGTCATCATAAGGAGTATATATGCCTTAGTTCATCAGCTAATTCTTCGACATATCTGTTTCGTTTGTGAGCAGTGCGTTCCGAAACACGGGTGACGGTTTCTTTTTCGAGTGAAATAACAAGCAGGCGGTTTTCTTTCATGGCGGCATCATAGATTTTTGGAAGTTTACGATACATGCCACGAGCAAGTACGATGATGATACCGCACTTGCCTTGCAGTAGGAATTTGAGTACATTCTTTTCAAGGCGTGAATGGAAACCGCTCACTACAGCAACATCTGTCCGTTTGCTTATCTCCACCGCCCAATCGAGTGTGGGCAATATGGCTGAAGAGGCAATCTTACGCGAAGCAAGAAAGCCTATTTTCCGTCTGTTTAGCAGTCCTGTATTGCCAAAGTAAGTACACATCTTAAATCAATTCCAATAATTGCTGAAACTCACTGCTATTAACTCCATCTTTTGTATAGACTGGCATTACATTGCATTTTGATAATGCGACATCATCGTATTCTATATCATATTTCTTGAGATTGTTTTTTATTTGCTGCAAGCCTTTTGCATCTTTTGTTACGAGGTAGATATTTTGCCCGAATATATCCCCTGATATGATATGCCGGAAATAGGACTTGAAATAATCTGCATCTGTTTGACCTAACGAGTGGCCATAAAATACAACATTCTTATGCGTTTTCAGAGATTGAAACAATCTATCAACATATTTATTCTCATGAGATTTAACTATAGGTAATGTTTGTTCCCCACTAATAATACTGTTTTCACTTATCACACCTTCATCTACACCAAGTTTAAGTTCAGCAGGCTGAGTAGTATTTTCTATATCGCCATGAATGTGAATTAATTCAGTTACTTTAATAGAAATGCAATTTTTCTTAAATGGATTGGTATAATTGAATGTGAAAATAGTCGGATTTTTAGTAATCTCTAAAAGGAATTTATAAGCGTAAGAATCTTTATTTGTATTGAAGATATCTGTCTTGTTAAGTTTAAAATATTCAAACATTCTATCTCTACAGAGTCTCCAAAACAAATTCATTTCCACTATCCTATCTTGAGACATTTCTTTTAGGCTCTTTCGAATATATCCTTCTAAATCATGCCAATGTTCCCCATGAACCATATCTTGAATATACCTCATTCGGTTATACTTAGCAAAGTCCTTCTTTTTTGCGTGATAGAAGTCGGCATAGGACGTTTTCCAACCTAAATCCAAGTCAAATCCATTTCCTAATATAATCAATGTTTCTTTCGTATTTATTCTTCGTTTAATTCATCGCCCATGCGATATTTGATGTCGTAATTGATAATAAAGTCAAGCTCTTCTTCTGTAAAGCCATAATGTTTGGCAAGGAGGAAGTCTATTTTATCAATAATACACTTTGAGCATTTCTTCTTATATACAAATGAAGAAACGATACCACGAGTTGCACTGTTTACAATAAGCTCTTGTTTGTTCTTATCCAAATCTCTTTCCAAAATCTCAGACAATTTATTTATCTCAGAATCAAATTCATAATTCAACCTAAAACTAAATATCATATAGTCTTTCAGATTGAACATGTCGAAATTTAGTGCATAATACCATTATTGGCGATTCGGTTGAACGCTATATGCACGTGCGGATGCTCCTTGTCGAAGTGGCGCACGATGAGTATTTGCGTGTCGGTTATCCCCATTTTCCTCAGGTATTCCAACGCTATCCCTGCCATTGCACGGTCGGTCAGGCGATGTTCATCTTCCTTATGAAAAGCCAGCGAGAAGTGTCCGACGGGCTTCGTAACCTTTGGATTCATCTTCGATTGTGCCTCGAAGCTCATGGCTATCGTGTCCTTGTCCTCGGCAAACAGACCGTCACAGACAAGGATTTTAGCGTCCTTTTCCCTGTCAAGAATGTAGTTTACCACACCCTTGAAACCTCTTCCCTTTACGATTTTAGCTATCATATCCGGCTGTCATAAGAGGATTAAATTCAGCAATTCTTCAATCCGTGCCACGAGTATGCGGCACTCCATCTTCACCATGACGAAGCCAGCAGCGTTCGCCTTGTGCGCAAGCTGGTTCAGGTTGTTTGCTATGCCGCAGAGTTGGCGGACGTAACCAGTATGTTCCGGCGTGAGCCGCTCCTTCACCTGCCCGTCCCTCATGCAACGGCGCAGGAACTCCCCGGCAGATATGCCCGCGTTCCGTGCCTTGCCTTTCAGCGTGTAGTAATCTGATGTCGCCATCTTCACCGTGAGGCGGTATTTCAGCTTGTCTGCCGCTCCTTTCTTGGGGCGGCCTCCCTTGTTCCTGTTGCCAGTTTTTCGTTTCTGTTCCATTGATTTCTAATGATTAAAGTGTGCATACATAATAGACCAACGGGATGTAGCTTCCACGGAATTTCGGAGTGGAGCAGGCGGTTTCGGTATGCCCGAAACACAAACTTGCTCCCCTCAAAACTCCGTTGGATTGGTTCAGAGTAACTCTGAATTGTACCCCGTCAATCCGTTTCTTAATTCTCAGAGTTTACGCCATGCCTCGATGTCCTCCCCGTAGATATCAAGGTGCTGCCGGGCGATGTTTTCCACCAGTCCCGACACGCTCATCCTGCGCTCACCGAACATGCGGACGATGCGGTCAAGGGCGTCGCGCGTGCTGCGGCTGAGGAATACGGGCTTACGGTCTTCGATGGACGGAACAGGGAGGAAGGCTTCCTTGTACTCCTCCAACGATGCCCGTCGCTGCTTGCCGCTGATACGGCGTACCACCTGCGGAGTTCCGTCCGCCTGTTCTGGTACGACTTCATCTGTTTTTTTCTGTGCAGCCCCACTTGCCTGTTCCTGCGTGTCGGCAGGTTGTGTGTCGGGCTTCGGTGTTTCCATACTCGGTTGGTTGCCTAAAAAATCCTGCAATGCTGCATCCATACTTTGGCTGCTTAAATTCTTCTTCATACTTGTTTGAATTAAATGTTTAACAATGTTGGTCGTTGTGCGCACAGTTGACCGATTATCGGTTGCAAAGGAAATGGCTATAAAACAGACAGTCAAAGGATTGGACGGAGTGTGGCAACAATGTATGATTTTACACTTTACACATTGCCAGAGCGGTTCAGGCTGCGCCGTTTTGCCATTGTGTATGAAACGGGCATTGGGAATTTTAAGGGCTTAATTGGAGCGGTCGGGGCAGATTTAAGGATATGGCTTTTAGAAAACCCGAAGAACATATTTTCGGACGGTATTAGAAACCGAAGAACGCCATTAACTGCCACACTAACGCCAAATGCTGCCACGCCTTTGCGAAACGGTTGGATTATGGACGGAATGACTTTTCTTTGCATCACGGACGCTTGGAACAGCCGTCACGGGTTCGGTGGATAACGCCACTCCCGACCACCTGCTGCCACAAGCTGCCACCAAACTGCAAACTCATTGTTTCAAGCGAACAACGAATTTACTTTGCAGGCAAGAAGAATAATCAGTAAATATAATGAGTATGGAAGTAGTAATCATTTCAAAAAGCAAGTATGAAGAAATGGTCGGCAAGCTCAACCGCCTGTCCGACCGGGTGAATGAAATCCTCCGCAAGAGGGAAGGGAAACGGCTTAGCCGTTGGATGGACAACCAAGAGGTCTGCCAACACCTGCGCATCAGTCCGCGCACCTTGCAGACACTCTGCGATAACGGCACACTGGCTTACTCGCAAATCGGGCACAAGATTTTCTACAAGCCGGAGGACGTGCAGCGCATCGTCCGACTTGTGGAGGACAGGCGTAAGGATGCAGCATGGCGTAGCAGGACTGTTTAGTTTGAATATAAAAATACCACTAAATCCATTGTAAATACTGTAAATCATGAATGACCTGATTCTTGCCGACCGTGAACTGGAAGTCGGCTTCATCGGAAAACTGGATGCCTTGTTTGAAGGCATCGAAAGAATGGACGAAAGTCATAAGGCTTCGCCAAGTAGTGAACAATTCCTTACTGACAAGGAGGTGTCGGCATGGCTCAAGGTGAGCCGCCGCACCTTGCAGGACTACCGCAACAACGGGATAGTGTCCTACTACCAGTTAGGCGGAAAAATCCTGTACAAGGAGTCCGACATCGAAAAGCTGCTGATGAGCGGCTATCGAAATGCCTATCGCTTGGAAACGTAAATCAGAATGTGAAAAAACAAAGAAAGCCGATGGTGGTAGGAAAACTGTTCACCTTCGGCTTCATCTTTATGTTTCAGTTACAGATAGATTGCCATCTAATTGTGGCATAATTTTACATATACCATTTCCCAACTATCTTTTTCAAAAGATAGCTTTTTTACTTTTATCTTTTTTGTTTTTATCTAAATTGCCGTCAAGATCTGCTTCTCCTAGGTGCCTTTTCCCATTACTATCGAATACTTCATAATGCGTCTGATGAAAATTATCCAAATACCAATAGTATCTTGTACTGTTTTCCTGATATACAGGAACCCCTTGTATCACGAAGTTTGTTTTGGTGAATCTTTTGGAGTTTTCCAGCGAGAATTGGAAAAAACCAAGATTTTTCAGATAATCGATAAGTTTACCTAAGTCATTGAAACAGGGTACTTGTATGAATCCCTTAGGATGGTCTTCTTTATGCACAGCATCCCGAAAAAGCACTAAACGGTTTTTAGGAGGCACCAAGCGGTCTATGCAAATGAAACTTTCCTGGAATGTATCATGCCATGTCGCCAGATGTTTCAGACCGTCACCGTACAACGGAACAACCTTCGTATTCTTAATATCCCAAAGAAAACAAAACAAATCATCGTCTTTTACGTTGCGGTCGATAAGGCACTTGTCTCTTTGTTGGATCTTATTCCTGTCGCAATCCGCACTATTGAACCATAATTTGATTTTCTTGGATCTCCAATCCCTTAGTTCCTTATATATAGGTTGGGTTACTTCGTCCAAAACATGAAAATAGATATTAAGCATGGTTCTCATTCGTTATACAAACTATACAAATCATTCTCCGCCTGGTCAAAGAAGCCTTTGGGCTGATAGCGAAGTATACCATCCTCTTCAATCACTACTTCTTCTGCTTTAGATGCGTGTTTCTCTTTGTCATGAAAATCATATACCTTAACCAGATGGTTGGATATGCCCTGATTATGGTTTTTCTGATAGGCTTTGCAAGCTAAAAGAATACCGTTGATGATGTGATCACTATGTGTCTCTACGATTACTTGTATCCCCTCACTGGCCACTTTAGCAATCAACTTAGCCAATGCGGCCTGTCCACCGGGATGCAAATGAGCTTCCGGATTTTCCAATATAACCAAGGCTCCCGGTTGTGCCGACAACAACGCTACAATCACTGGCAAAGTATAGGATATGCCATAACCGATGTTCTCTGCCCGCAAGTCCATAACAGGTTTGGTTTGGCTGTCTTCGCCATTGAATCCGTAGCTGATAGCATATGTGCTACTGTCTTTCCGTTGCTCCACATTTATGGTCACATCAGGGCTGATTTTCTGTTCCCAATAAATGGTTTGTTGCAACAAACTCAAATCCTCTTTCTGGTTTTCTTCATAATAGTCTTGTATGGTTTCAGCACCATATTTATCCAAGAAATGCGCTACCAGTTCACCTTGTCCTTCGTTCAACGACAATTGCTTTTGGATTTCTACAGCATAGGTCTCTTTTGGAAAAACACTTTTTCCTCCCCATCTAGCCGCACTAATATACTGAAAATCGTTGTTAAACAGGGATAAATCTCTTAATCTGGTATCATTACACGCATTATCATTATATGCGTTTTTCCGAATGAATGAATCCTGTAAATTCGTCATTGCCGCTTTAAAACTAAAATGATATTCGTTGTGGTCAGCGGTAAAGTGAAAAGTGATGATGTCATCCTCAGCCAAGCGGTACAATGCATCATGGGCAATACCTATACTACACAATGGATGGTTTAGATCCAAGCCTTGTGCAAGGCGGTTTTTCAGGAAAGACTGTCTCAATAAAAGAAGAGACTGGATGACACTGGTTTTGCCACAACCGTTCACGCCCGTTAAGACTGTCAGGTTACCAAGGTTGATATTGGTATCTTTATGCGACTTGAAATTGGATATGTGCAATTGGGTTATCATCAGATACTATTATTATATGGTTTCATTGTTTATACTCTTTCTAAGGATTTCAGCAAAACGAGAAAAACGTCTTTTGACATTGTCTGGTTGCCCTGTACCTCCCGAAAATGAATAATTGTATGATCTATTTCTATTCATTTCCGTTATCAAATTCGTTTTGAATAGCTCTTTGTGGGCTAATATTTGGTCGCAGTCATTCTCGTCTACCTTAGCCAGAGTGACGGCTATTACTTCAAAATAAGCTTTGTTTATAGGTCTTCTGTTTTCAGCGACAGACTCCCGTTTCCGGAATGCATCATTGCCGAATATCTCATACGCCAGTTCCATTCCCCGGGTGAAATCCTTTTTCATGTGGTTGATGTCCTCCTCGGAAATTTTACCATGATTGATCATCTCCAGACATGTGTTCATGAAGTTATCCAAATCAGGCACATAGTTTTCATAGCCCAGCAGGTAGAAAGCCATAAAGCGTGTCACAAAATCTTGATCCTGCATCCGTTTGGTAGGAATCTTATGACCTGTGGCTTTTAAAAAAGCAGAATTTACGGCGAGTTCTTTAACCAATTTAATTGCTTTCCCTTGGAAAACGGCATTCCTTATCTCTTGAGGTTTCAATTCCATGCCACCAGTATTCAGTCGTTTGAACAAGATATATTTTACCTTGTCAGGCACTCCACTATTCAACAAGTTTACAGTAACTGGGAGCATTCGGATATCTCGTTTTAAATCAAAAGGTAGGTCGCTGAATTTTTTCCCGTTAAAGTCTAAGAATTCCAGCTCACACAATTCCAATGATTCGTCCACACAAAAGTTACGAATCGCACAACACCTTTGCAAACCATCGATAATCTTCCAATGTCTCCGGGTAACTTCTTCAAAATAAAAAGCAGGGAGACGCAATCCTAATATGGCCGACTCTATCAATCGACTTTGCTTCCCCGGTGACCATAGGTCTTCATTCCGCTGATATTCCGTATGAAAATCAATCCAATCATATTGAATCATATCTATCAAATCACCCAGATTCATAGGGGGATTACTCAATTTTATATCATTAGGTGAAAAAGGTTGGGTAATCAATACGCCAGAAGAAGTATCTTCCTGTTCAATCTCTTGCCCATCTAAATTATTGAAATCTTTTTCTTCCATGTGCCTTTTTTGAAATTCAGTACAAAAATACATATTAAACTGATAAACGAAGAATTTATAAATAAAAAAGTTGCGTTACCAAACGATTTAATCCTGGTTTACCATATGATAAACAAATCACCAGGAATGAATGAACAAACAAGTAAAACCTATACCTAAAAATTAACATACATACCGTGGATTGGCTATGGACAGTGAAAAGAACAAATTTACAGGCTTTTCACGGCTTGCTGTGCATAACCTTTCCATGATGGACTTTCGGAAAGCCATTGCCTCGCGGCTTCGCAACCTGAACGCCACGGCTATCACCATTTCAAGGCTGTATACGTCATAGCGAATCCTGCCGCCCTGCCTGACGTGCTGCACCGTTTCCTCTTCCGACAATTCATTGTTCTCGTATATGGCAGCAATAGCCTTACGGATGTGGCAGCCGAACACGTTGAACACATCGGACATCTCCTGCTACGTCATCCATACGGGAGTGGTCGGCATTGTGACCGCCCCGTTTTCAGTGATTGTGATTATTCCTCTTTCCATGTCTGCATCATTTTTCATTGTCAGAATTCCGTTTACATTCCTTTTTTCCAGCCGCTGTAATTGCCGCATTTGAACACACGCGATGGCATCCCGTCATCAGGCAGGGAGAACTTCCCTTTGGTGGTCTCGGACAGCACAGCCAAGTCACGGCTCACCTTCTGGTTGGTGATTTCCGCATAGATTTGCGTGGTGCGGATGGAGGAGTGTCCCATCATCTTGCTGATGGTTTCTATCGGCACGCCGTTGTTCAGGCAAATCAGGGTCGCAAACGAGTGGCGGCTCATGTGGGAAATCATTGACGAAGCAAGTGGGTACAGAATGGTGAGTTAAAAACGCAAGCGGTTAATAATGAGCGGATTTTCAATATCTGGAAGAAGTCGCAGAAACGGATTTTGGAGAAATGCTGAATTGGTTCAGTTACCAAACCGTTAACAGGTTGTTACCGAAAAGGGACGGTGTTAACCGGAGGGTCGAAAAAAGTTTGGCGACGGTTTCTTTTTCTGTGAAACACAGCATTTTGCGTAGCGATGAACGCTTACATCAATAGTAAATTTGCAAACAAAAAATGTAGGCGTATGAAAATTGAGAAATTCAAGGTCTTGCTCTACCTGAAGAAGACCGAACCCGACAAGTCGGGCAAAGCTCCCATCATGGGAAGAATTACAGTAAACCGGACAATGGCGCAGTTCGGGACGAAATTGTCCTGCACCCCGAAGCTGTGGAACGCACGGGAAAGCCGTCTGGACGGGAAGAGCCGCGAGGCGGTGGAGACAAACGCGAAAATAGAGAAACTACTGCTCGCCGTGAACACGGCATTCGAGGAGTTGCAGGGACGGAAACGCGATTTCGATGCCAAGGCGGTGAAGGAACTGCTGCAAGGCAGCATGGAGACACAAATGACGCTGCTCCGCCTGTTCGACAGGATGATCGAGGAGCGGAAAAGCCGCATCGGTATCGACGTGTCCCCAACCTCGATGAGCACGTGGCATTACGCACGGTTGACGCTGGGCGATTTTGTCAAGAAGAAGTATAAGATGAACGACATCGCCTTTGGCGCTCTGAACGAACAGTTCATCCGGGAATACCAGGCTTACACGGAGGGAGAACGGGGCTATTCCAACCAGACCACACGGCATTACCTCGCCCTGCTGAAGAAGGTCTGCCGGACAGCCTACAAGGAGGGCTTGTCGGAGGTGTGGCACTTCGTGCATTTCAAGCTGCCCAAGCAGAAAGAAAGCACGCCGAAGGCGTTGAGCCGGGAGGACTTCGAGAAGCTGCGGGATGTGGAGATACCGGAGAAAAGACGTTCCGTCGTCATCACGAGGGATCTGTTCCTGTTCGCGTGCTATACGGGAACAGCCTATGCGGACACCGTGTCGGTGACACGGGAGAACCTGTTCACGGACGACGAGGGCAACCTGTGGCTGAAATACCGGCGCAAGAAGAACGAACTGAAAGCCCGCGGGAAACTGCTGCCGGAGGCCGTCGTCCTGATAGAAAAGTATAAGGACGACACGCGGGAAACGCTGCTGCCCCCGCAGCATTACCGCACGCTGCGGGCGAACATGAAAATCCTGCGTGTCATCGCGGGACTGGAGACCGACCTCTGGTATCACATGGGGCGGCACTCGTTCGCCTCGCTGGTTACGCTCGAAGAGGGTGTGCCCATTGAAACTATCAGTAAGATGTTGGGACATAGCAATATACGGACAACACAGATTTATGCCCGTGTCACGCCGAAGAAGCTGTTCGAGGACATGGACAGGTTCATCGAAGCAACCGGCGATCTGGAACTGGCGTTGTAAACGGATACCCAAGCGGGCCTTGTTCACCAAACAACGCATCGGATAAGGTCTCAGGGTATTGAATTTTCCGTAATCCTGCCGTTTATTTTATGTAAAATCCATTATATTCACCATCTAAAAACGAAAGATATGCGCAGCACATTCAAGATATTGCCTTACATCAACAAGAAAAGAATCAAACCGGACGGCACGTGCGCCGTCCTCTGCCGGGTGTCCATCGACGGGAAGAACATCCTTATCACCACGGGAATCACTTGCCGCCCGGAGGATTGGGACAGCAAGAAAGGAGGCATCCGCACGGCACGTGAGAACAACCGGCTGGCGGAGTTCCGCCAGAATCTGGAACGGACCTACGACCGCCTGCTCAAAGAGCAGGGAGCGGTCAGCGCGGAACTGCTGAAGAACGCCGTAACTGGAGTGGCGAGAATCCCGCAGACCCTGCTCCAAGGCGGCGAGGCGGAACGGGAACGTCTCAAAATACGTTCGAAGGAAATACACTCCACCTCCACCTACCGGCAGTCGAAGACCACACAGCTTAACCTGCAACAGTTCCTCCAGTCCAGAGGCATGGAGGACATCGCTTTTGCCGACATCACGGAGGAGTTCGGACACTCGTTCAAGCTCTTCCTGAAAAAAGATCTGGGCTATGCGACGACGCACGTGAACCATTGCCTGTGCTGGCTGAACCGCCTTATCTATATTGCGGTGGACGAAGGGGTACTGAGGTGCAATCCGCTGGAGGATGTGCCCTACGAGAAGAAGGACCCACCCAAGATGCGGCACATCAGCCGCGGCGAACTGCGGCGCATCATGGCCACGCCGATGGAGGACGAAAAAGTGGAGCTTGCCCGGCGCATGTTCATCTTCAGCTCGTTCACGGGACTGGCCTACGCAGACCTGCGCAACCTCTATCCGTGCCATATCGGTAAGACGGCGGAAGGAAGGCCCTATATCCGCAAGCAGCGTGAGAAGACGAATGTGGAGGCGTTCATCCCGCTGCATCCGGTAGCGCAGCGGATATTGTCGCTCTACAACACGGAAGACTATTCACGTCCGGTGTTCCCGCTGCCCATCCGTGATATACACTGGTTCGAGGTACACGCCTTGGGCGTCATGATGGGCATTGAGCAGAATCTCTCCCATCACTGCGCACGTCATACCTTCGGGACCCTGTTGCTCTCGGAAGGCATTTCGATAGAGAGCGCGGCAAAGATGATGGGACACGCCAACATCAACAGCACACAGGTCTATGCGCAGGTGACGGACGGGAAAATATCCAAGGATATGGACCGGCTGATGGAACGGCGCAACAGCCGGAAAGAAGCAGGAACGAATTGAAATTGAATAAAATAACAACAAATGTATGGAAAGACATATCATTACATTGGATGAGCGCGGCACGCTCCATGTGCCGGAAGCTCCCGGCACTTCCATCTGGATGGACGAGCCGGAACTGGTGAAACTGTTCGGGGTGATTGCCCCCACACTCCGCGCGGCGGTAAAGGCGGTGTACAAAAGCGGCATCGTAACACCCCACGAAACGGAACGGCGCATAAGTCTGCCCGACGGGAACAGGCAGGTGGTGTACAGCCTCTCCCTGATTCTCGCCCTCGCTTTCCGCCTCGATACCTACGGGGCCCGGCGACTGCGGGAATATGCCACCGGCAGATTCGGCGACGACGGCAAAGGAGGAAAAGGGATGCAACTGCTCATCATGCCAGACATCCGGCATACGGGTTACGCATGAAAGGATAAGGCAACCCCTATATAGCAAGCGCGGCGCACGGCGGGAGTATCGTCCCTGCCTGTGCGCCGCACTTGTCTTCCGCTCCTCCTATCCGAACAGGTCGAAAGCAGTCATTGGAAGACGGTCAGTCCCCGTGATGGAACGCCTCGCGGTAGCCCTCACGCAGCATCCGCTCGATGTCCGACTCGCGGTAGAGGATTTTTCCTCCCAACTGGATATAGGCCATGCGTCCCGCATCCCGGTGTTCCTGCAAGGTGCGTCGGCTGGTCTTCAGCAGTTGCGCCACCTCCCTGTCTGTCAGGTAGCGTTCTCCGCCCAGCACGGGGCGGTAGTTCTCCGTCAGCCGCCCGACCTCCGCCAGCGTCCGCTCCAACTTTTCGAGAAGACGGACCACCGGCCCGCTTTCCCGTGTCATCAGTTCATTCAGTTCGTTCATTCTCTTACGATGGATTTAGTGGTACAATCATTCGGTGCGGGGTCAGATGCTTTTCCCTTTCAGGGCCGCCCGTCTGCGGCGCTCCTCAACGACTGGGATGATGCGTTGTACATCCTCCGCACGGTAATACATCTTGCGCACGATTTGCGAATAGCCCAACGTGCCGTTGCTGCGCAAGGTCTGCAAGGTACGGGGACTGACCTGAAGGATGCGGCACACCTCCGCACTGTCCAGCCACTGGCCCAGACGCTTCGCCTCCGACTTGCGCCGGATTTCCTCCACCCGGTTTACGAGGCGGTTAAAACGTGCCATGATTTCCTCGAAGGTCTTTCTCTCGATAACTACTACTGTTTCCATAAATCTGTTACTTTAATTGTGAATACTGCCGCAAAGTAAAAGGGTTTCGGCGGGATATGGTGCATCCGGGCCGTGCGTGTCAGCATTTGGCGTCGGTGTGGAAGCCTGTGGCTCCGTTTGCCGGCTTAGGAGGGAGTGACGGCGTAGGACATGGAGGCGAAAAGAGAAAATAATGTAGGGGATGATGGATTTGCAGGGGGAACATGGACGGGTCGGAGGAATGTAGGATAAAGGGAAGTAAATGCGATGGTCAAGGCTTACGGGAGGAACGACAACGGTATGGAAACGGGGAAAATCGGAAAAAAAGCATAAAAGAGGGCGGATTAGAGGTGAATACCGCCAGAATTTTGTACATTAGGGGCATCTAAATGTCAAAACACGGGTTGCTGAAGGTTGCCCGGCCTAAAATTTTATGCCTATGGTGGAAGAATTTGAATTACTCGAAGAGGCGGAGGTGCAGTTTGAGGACAGCGACTGCGCGGAGTCGGTGTGGCACGGCGTGGGGTACTGCGAGAGCCTGTTCTGCCGGAAGAAGCCGGCAGCGGAACTGACGCTGGTCATCCGGAAAGAGGGTATCCTATATTTCCTATGCGCCGACCTGCCGGAGTTTCAGGAGCTGTGCCGCCTGCATGGATGGTATGTCGTGTCGCATCACCCGTTCAGCGATACGCTGGAAATCGGGATGTGCATCATGGAGGCCGGAAGGCATGCCGGGTGGTACTCGTTGGGACATTCAAGCGAGCGCAACGCTGTGTACCGTGAACTGCTGGAATATACGTTCGAGCGCAGCGAGCGGCAGGACTTCTACCCCTACGAGACCTCGTTCAAGGGGCAATGCGTGATTGACGGCTGCACGTGCCATTACCTGCACGACTACCATCCCACGTGGATGGAGAAGAAGGACGAACACCAGAAGCGGGTGAGCAACCTGATATTCCGTTTCAAGGAAGGCGGGCATTGCGGGGAGCTGGTGGCGCAGATCCTTGCGTTTGCCCTGCTCCATGCCGGGTTTGAGAAAGGGCGGAAAGACACGGTGCTGATACCCGTCCCCGCCTCGACGCGCGAGAGGCAGCGCAGGCGTTTCCCGGTAGCCTGCTACTACCTGTCGAGGGAACTCGGCATCGAAGACGGCTATAAGGCGATATGGATAGCCGAAGACCGGGAGCAGATGAAAGGCCGGGAGAAGAGCGGCGGCGAGATACTCTCGAACCTGCAATTCACGCGGCGGTACATCCGGGGAAAGCATGTCGTGCTGCTGGATGATGTATTGACGACAGGGACCAACTTCCTGCACCTGTCCCGGAAGATGAAGGAGCTTGGCGCGGTATCGGTCACGGGGGTGTTTTTAGGGAAAACGGTGTCATAATCTAACACAATATATGATGAACGAAGAAATTGTCAGATTCCTTAATGAATATGTAGAAATTCCAGATCCGCAATATGCCGTTATGTTAAAAGGAGCTTGGGGATGTGGAAAAACCTTTTTCATCCAGCGATGGATAGAAGCATCAAAAGAAAAAGGAGAGGAACAACTCGAATGGAATCCTATTTATGTATCCTTGTACGGATTAACGAGTGTTCAGCAGATTACAGAAAGCATAAACAAGGAAATATATCCTTGGTTATATAGTAAAGGAGCAAAACTCATCAAGAATATCTTAAAAACAGCATCAAAAATAGCCCTGAAATATGACATAGATGCGGATAATGACGGAAAGAGTGAAGCAACTGCTACTTATAATTTAGATTCCATCCTATTGCTGAAGGGGGATAATAAAGAAATAAAAGGTAACAAAATTCTCATTTTTGACGATTTTGAACGGTGTAATGTCAATTTTGATACTTTATTGGGATACATCAATTACTTTTCAGAACATTGCAAATGCAAAATAATCATTATCGGTGATGAAGCTAAGTTGCAAGAAAAAGAAAGCGAGAATAAGGGGCTGAAATTCAAAGATTTTAAGGAGAAAACGATTGGCCGCACGTTTGAAATAAAAACAAACATTAATGAAACCGTTGATTTCTTCATTCAGGAATTATCGTCTAACAACCGGAATTTATTATCGGAAAACAAAGAGCTTATTGTGCAAATCTTTCAGGCGTCCAAACTTAATAATTTAAGAATATTGCGACAATGCTTGAATGACTATAATAGAATTGTAATGTCCTTGCCGGAATCATACCACAATTCACCCAAATACAAAAAGATTATAACCTCGTTATTGGCAAATTTTATTGCTGTGTATTGCGAATACAAAAGTGGGAATACGCGTATTGCTGAATTATTTGACGGCATATCTATCATGTTCAATGATTCTAAATATAACCAAGAACGAGAAAAAATTCTATCTAAATACCAGTTCATAGGAATCGGTCAAGGCTTAGGAATACTTGACAGTTTCATTGTAGGCAAAATCGTTCATTATTTGGATTGCGGATTCTTTGATACGGAATACATGCAACAATATTTTGCCATAGAAGATGCCGATATTGAAAGTTGGGAACATTTATATGATTATTGGCGGTTGGACAATGAAGAATATGAACAGTATTATCATGAAACCATAATCTACTATTTGGAAGACAGATGCCAAGATTTGAAAGAATTATTTGTCATTATCAGCATTCTGTCCGTCCTAAGCAGTTTAGAACTCGTATCTGTTTCCAAGGATGAAATAATTGCGCAAGGTAAGAAATCCATAAATAAGTTGATGGCCAATGTCACTAAAATAGAAGATTTGTTACAGAGCCTTGAAACGGCACAGAGAGGGCTGAGACCTATTTATGATGGGAAAAATCATATACAAGCGGTTTTGTGGCAGTATTTCAAATCTATATTTGACGAAAGGATACACCAATGCCCAAATAAAATGTCTGTTGCTTTAGAAAATTTGGATGACGAAAGTTGTGAACGTCTTGGGGTCATACAAAACGAAGTTGTACCAATGAAAAAGGTCTTATATAAAGAAACACCATTCTTCGAGTCTGTAAATCCAGAAAGAGTAGCAAATCGAATCATTGGATTATCCAATGAAGCCAAAAACACATTCTATCAGTTTTTGCTATATCGGTATGATAGGACATCTAACGGTAGTGAAATTGTCCGTGTGCCTTCAATGTATATGGCAGATATGCCTAATCTAAAATTGATAGGTGAACATCTGAAAGATGCCGCAGAGCATACAAAATTGATTGAAAGATTTGCTTTAAGGCAAATAGTAGCATTGATAGAAAAGATTTCCCAAAAAGCAATGAACTAATGGATGCACATTTTCAGAATGAATTGCTGTAAGTTCAAGAAGAAGATTAAAACGCATGTTTCATTTAGTGGAAAAAGGTCATCTACCCTTTGAGAAGTAGAATTCAAATGGATAGCGATAGCCGGTTTGCGTATTCAAGGCAATATCAATGTATGGACTGTGCGATGGGGAATGACACGATGCTGTCGTGGGGATAATGCCAGTCCTCCATTTCAACCAGCGGGCGGCATTTGCCGGTAAATGTCTTCCGCTCTTCGTCAATGCGGAAGGATTCGATGTGATACCGGTCATGCGGGGATATGTCCCCGGCGTCAAAACTTCCTATGTATTTTTCCAAGATGCCCTGCTTCCTGTATATCCGCTTTTCATTATAATCGTCAAAAAGGGATGCGGTAACGTAAAGGCGTATGATGTATTGTCCATCTTCCGCAATCTTGGTACTGTTACTTCCGCATTCATATAGCAAGACGAAAAGAAAGAATAGACCTTTGGGTATGAACATCAAGACCAATGCTCCCACCCAATAGACCGCCCTGTAAATCCGTATGCCGGTTTTCATCCATCGAGGCAAGCCTTTCGGGGGGAAAGACAAGAGGACGAGCGAGAAAAAGAACAGATAGCCGACAAGGTATCCGAGCCCCCACCGCACATGGTCTTTCTCCGGAACAAGGCATATTATCATCACGCCTAAAATTCCGCATAGGACATGAACGCATAATGCGATATTGAAAAATCTGTTCTTTGTTACCATTGTATCTAATCATATCCGGTAGCTACCGATGCTTTATTTTTTTGAATATCCTTTGCTTGCCCGAAGAAGTACCATTTTCCGCTTCTTCGGGCTTTTTCTTTTCGCCTTTTGATGACTGATATTGCCCATCTTACTGCATTTTCTTATCCGTCGGTTTCTTTTGCGCCGTTCTGCATCGTTTTACGTATCAAGGTTTTAACCGTCATGCCGTAGCTTTGCACCCATGTTCAACCCGCCTGCCGACAAGGTGTCGGCGGCACAAAAACCTATATTTGAAACATGGAAAAGAAAGAAGAATTTATCCGTGTAGGCACAACGCTCTACAAAATTGTGGACCAGCCCCGAATTGACGGCGGCTATG
>ERZ772831.1188-NODE-1188-length-25462-cov-4.190971_pt1 | contig 25462 bp, 17 predicted proteins | sample MGYA00580858_ERZ772831 | MGnify/ENA primary metagenome ERZ772831 (study PRJEB29015, sample SAMEA2737694) | human gut metagenome | biome: human gut; feature: human-associated habitat; material: faeces | place: China | collected 2012 ... | reverse complement strand
TTTTTGTATATACAAATGTGCGAATTTGTCATATTGCCGCCCCCAGCTCGGAAGAACCCGCTTCTTCCAGCGAGAGTGAAAGCGTCAGCAGCTCTGAGACTGCCAGCGTCAAGTTTGAGGCCCGTTATCAGGTGGAAAAGAGCGGCGGCGGCACCCTGAGCTGTGGGAACGAGAGCGGCAAGACCAGCCTGACATACGGCATCACAGATGCATCCCAGTCGCTGACTGTCACGGCCACCCCTGCGGAGGGCCATGTGTTCGTCAAGTGGAGCGACGGCGTGACCAGCAAGACCCGTACCGATACCGGCTTCAAGCAGAATCTGGACGTGACAGCCGTGTTTGCAGCTGCTTCCGTTCACATCTCGGAAGGCAAGGCTTCCGCCGGCTCCTATGTCTTTAAGGCTGCGCTGGAGGGCAAATATGCCAAGAGTGAAAACCTGCATTGGTTCGCCAACGGTCAGGAAGTGAAGGAGGCCGCAGGCCAGACAACGGTCACCGTGTCCGCTTCGGCCATCACCAGCGGCAGCTATAAGATCTATGCGGTGGTCGTGTACAACGACTGCGCCGTGGTCAGCAATGCGCTGACCATTACGGTCAGCCCGGAGCCCGCTTCCAGCTCAGGCTCCGGCAGCTCTTCTACTTCTTCCGGCAGTACATCCGCGTCCTCTTCGGAGAGCAGCAAGTCTGAGAGCACTTCGTCCAGCGCTTCCACCTCTGAGAGCACGAGCAGCAGTTCTTCTCACAGCACGGCGGAAAGTGAGAGTAAGAGTGAATCCAAGAGCGAGAGCGCCTCTTCTTCTCACAGCAGCTCGGAGAGCAAGGCAGAGAGCACTTCGCCCTCCAGTAATGCTGCTTCTGAGAGCAAAACCGAATCCAAGGAGCAGACCAACAGTGAATCGGTCTCCGCTTCGGTTGAAAATGATATTGAGCCCGCAGAGGGGGCTTCCGCTTCCACCGAAGCAGAAGCCAGCCGGTAAACCTTTTTCTGTCTGCCTGCATAGGCTGGACAGAAGGGAGGGAGCCGGATGTTCTGTGAAGAGATCAAGATCCCCGGGCTGCCCGGTGAGGGAACTGTGACCGATGGCAGTGTGGATTGGTATGAAATGGACTGGGAGAATGTGGACAACGGCGTGACCGAGGAGCAGATGCCCAGAAACGTTGACAAACCCTGCACCGCGCAAGATCCGTGCACGGACAATTCCCCGGTGCAGACCGATGATGAAACCTATGAGATAGTTCAGGAATAACTGGAAGCCAGCTCTGCCGGGGCGGGGCTGGCTTCTCGCTGTTCTTTTGATCTGGGAAAAATTCCCCGGTGATCGGGGGACAAGCGTCCCGGAAAATGACACAAGTATGAAAGAGGGGTAATGAACCATGGCAAAATACTATTGTGTTCTGTTTGATGCTGATAATACGCTGCTGGATTTTGATGCAGCGGAAAACAAGGCGCTGGCTGACACCCTGCGGGAGTACGGCATTGAGCCGGATGCCGAGACGGTGCAGACCTACCGCACCATCAACGAAGAGCTCTGGCGGCAGCTGGAAAAGGGCCAGATCCGCCGGGACAAGCTGATGGGGGAGCGGTTCACCCGCTTTCTGAAGGCAGTGAATGCCGCAGGCAACGGTGTGGAGATGAACAAATTCTATCTGGATCAGCTCTCTACCCACCCTGACCTGACATCTCCCAACGTGCTGGACGTGCTCCGGGAGCTTTCCGAAGTGGCAACATTGGCTGTAGTGACCAATGGCTTTGACCGGGTGCAGAGCCGCCGTGTGCGGGAATCCGGCATTCTGGATTTTGTGGAGGATGTGTTCGTTTCTGAAAAAATGGACAGCGAAAAGCCCAACCGCAAGATTTTTGATGCCGCGCTCCGTGCGCTGGGCGTGGAGAACCGTGAGCACGTGCTGATGGTGGGCGACAGCCTGAGCAGTGATGTGCAGGGCGGTGTGAACGCCGGGCTGGATACCTGCTGGTATAACCCCAACCACGCCGAGAATCCCGGCAAGGTCGTTCCTACCTATGAGATCAGCAGCCTGGAAGAGCTTTATCCGCTGGTGATGGAGCCGGAGGAACTGGCCAATGTGGGCCTGAAGAATCGCCGCCACCAGCTGTAATGCTGTGCGGCCTGTGTGAGAGATTGGAAAACGAACAATGCTGATACATTTGGAAAAGCTGGGCAAGAGCTTTGGCGAGAAGATCGTCCTGCATGATGTCACGGCCAGTGTCGAGCGGGAGGACCGCATCGGCATCGTGGGCCAGAACGGCGCAGGCAAAACGACCCTGCTGAAGATCCTGACCGGCGAATATACGGACTACGAGGGTGAGTTCAGTGTGACCCATGGTGTGACGCTGGGCTATCTGGAACAGAATGCAAAGCTCGACCCCACGTTGGATATCTACGGCGAGATGCGCTCCTGCTTTGCCCATGTGCTGGATGCCATGGCCCAGATGCAGATCCTGGAGCGCAGAATGGCCGCCAGCCCGGAGGATGCCTCTCTGCTGGAACAGCACGATGCCTTGCAGAACATCATTGATGCCGCTGACGGCTACAATATGGATGTCAACATCAAAAAGGTGCTGTCCGGTATGGGGTTTGCGCAGGATACCTGGACGAAGAATATCGCTGTGCTTTCGGGCGGTGAGCTGACGCGCCTTCGTCTGGCAAAGCTGCTGTTGGAAAAGCCGGATGTCCTGATTCTGGACGAGCCTACCAACCACTTGGATTTTGCCACCATGGAATGGCTGGAAAATTACCTCAAGAGTTATTCCGGTGCCGTGCTGGTCGTCAGCCATGACCGCTATTTCCTGGACAATATCTGCACCAGGATCTGGGAGGTCTCCTTCCAGACCATGACCACTTATAAGGGCAACTTCTCAGCCTATCTGCCCCAGAAGGAAGCTGCCGATGCACTGCGCCAGAAGCAGCACGATGCAGATGTGGCACTGGCCGAAAAGCTGCAGGATTATGTAGACCGCAATCTTGTGCGTGCTTCCACCACCAAGATGGCCCAGAGCCGCCGCAAACAGCTGGAAAAGCTGGAAATCACCGAAGCACCCCAGGCGGAAGCCCACCAGCTGAATTTCCGCTTTGAGTATGATATTGAGCCGTATGATGAGTTGGTCATCATGAAAGGCTTAACTATCCGCATTGGGGAACGCACCCTGTTGGAAGCACTGGATTATGTTGTCCACCGTGGGGACAAGCTGATTATTGCGGGCCCCAACGGCACCGGCAAATCCACCCTGCTGCAGGTATTGGACGGTAAGCGCCGCCCCTCCGGCGGTATGGTGCGGCTGGGCACTGGTGCCAAGCCCGGTATCTTTGTGCAGCAGCAGACCCGCCGCGCAGGCCGCGTGATCGATGCCATCTGGAACCAGTACCCCCGCTTTACCGAGCTGGAAGTGCGCAGCCACCTGGCCAGGTTCGGCTACCGCGGCAAGGAAGTGTTCAAGGACTGCGCCACCCTTTCCGGCGGTGAGATGGCCCGCCTGCGCTTTGCGGAGCTGGCCCTGGAACGCCCGAACCTGATGTTTTTGGACGAACCGACCAACCACCTGGATATTTTCATGCGCGAAACGCTGACTGATGCGCTGTCTGCCTACACGGGCACCCTGCTGCTGGTCACCCATGACCGCTACCTGATGCAGACCCTCGGCTGCCCGATCCTGTACCTGGAAGATGGCAAGGCGACTTTCTACCAGAACTTCCAGAAGCTGCATGACCGCGATACTTCCAAACAGCCGGAACCCGCCAAGCAGGAGGATAAGCCCCAGAAGGCAGGCTATGGCAAGGAGCAGCGCCGCCGCCGTGCCGAGGTGCGCACCCGCCTGAAAGCGCTGGAAACCGAGATCGAAGAGCTTGGCGCCCATATTGTTGAGCTGGAAAACGAGATCAACGACCCGGAGGTTCTGCGCGACCACCTGCTTTTGCGGGATAAGTGCGATGAACTGGATGATTCCCGCTTCCACCAGCAGGAACTGTATGACGAGTGGGAAAAGCTGGCAGAGGAACAGGACCGCATGGATGCAGAAAGTGATTCCTGAAAAACGCGTTGAGCGCTGCATCTGGCACACCGGCCCGGAGGCCCTTTTTGCGGCAGATCCGGCTGCAAAAAATGAGAAACATTAAAAACAGTAATGAAACTGTAACTTGCTTTCCTGATAAAAAGCGGTATACTATTTTTGATATTGGGCTTGTGCGGCTGGGCAGGTGCGCTGCATCATCCACCGCCAGCTATTTTGCATGTGTGCCGGTGCTTTGCCGGCTGGAGTAAAACACGCTGCGCTTTTTTGCTAACCATGCGCAGCAGTAAGAAACAGGCAGGGAATACACTTTGCAGACAACGATCATCATAGCAACACATAAACCGTACTGGATACCGGAAGACCCCATGTACCTGCCGGTACAGATGGGTCATGCCATCCACCCCGGCATTGGCTACATCGGGGACGATACCGGTGAAAATATTTCAGAGCGCAACGGCAATTTCTGCGAGCTGACGGGCCTGTACTGGGCGGCGCACAACATCGATTCCGATTATATCGGCATCGTGCATTACCGCCGTTACTTTGCCAGCCGCCTGCACCGTTTTGAGCGCAAAAAGCGTCGGGTCATCGGCCACGAGGAACTCAACGCTATTTTGGCCACCACCAATGTTGTGCTGCCTAAAGAGCGCCACTATTTTATTGAAACCAATTATACCCAGTATATCCACGCCCACCATGAACAGGACCTGCGGGTGACCCGCGCCATCATCGAGCGCAAATGCCCGGAGTATCTGCCGGCGTATGACACCTACATGTCCAAAACGCACGGCCATCACTTCAATATGTTCGTGATGAAAAAGGAACTGCTGCAGCACTACTGCACCTGGCTGTTCGATATTTTGTTTGAGCTGGAAAAAGAGCTGGATATCAGCAGCTATTCCACCAATGATAAGCGGGTGTTCGGCTTTGTGAGCGAGCGCTTGCTGGATGCCTGGCTGATCACCAACAACATCGCCTATGAAGAGCTTGACGTTGTATATATGGAAAGCCAGCATTGGCTGCGCAAGGGGATGGCCTTTTTGAACCGCAAGTTCTTCCCCCACAAGGAGGCTCACAAATGAAACGCACGGCAGCGGTTATTGTAACGTATAACCGCAAGGCAATGCTGCAGCGCTGCCTGCGGGCTTTGTGTACCCAAACGGCCGGTGTGCCGGAACTGTGGGTGATCGATAATGCCAGCACGGACGGCACGGCCGAACTGGTGGCGCAGCTGAACCTGCCAACCATGCACTATTATAATACCGGCAAAAACCTGGGTGGTGCGGGCGGCTTTGCCTGCGGCATCCAGCAGGCAGCGTGTTCCGGGGCAGAGTATCTGTGGATTATGGATGATGACTGCCTGCCGGAACCGGATGCCCTGCAGCAGCTGCTGCAGGCGGATGCCGAACTGGACGGGCAGTACGGCTGGCTTTCCTCCCGCGCACTGGCGCCGGACGGTAAAGACCAGCCCATGAACCTGCAGCGCAGCACGCCGTACAAAGATTTGGCAAGCTTTGCCGGGCCGCGGCAGCCCGCGGTTATGGCCAGCTTTGTTTCGCTGTTTTTGCGCAGCAGCACAGTGCAGCGCTTTGGCCTGCCCATTGCAGAATTTTTTATCTGGTCGGACGATTGGGAGTATACCCGCCGTATCTCCCGCAGCATGCCGTGCTATGTAATTCCCGCCAGCCGGGTGGTGCATGCAATGCAGAACGCCACGGTTGTCAACATTGCCACCGATACCCCGGACCGCTGGCCCCGCTACCGCTACTTTTACCGCAATGATGTGGTGCTTTACCGGCGGGAGGGGCTGCGTGGCTGGCTGTGGCTGATTGCCAAAGATGCCTGGCACAGCGTTCAGGTGCTGCGCCACGGCCCGCAAAAATGTAAGCGGCTGGGCATTATCTGGCGCGGTTTTTTTGCTGGAGTCAACTTTCACCCAACCGTACATGGCTTACCCACACAGGAGCAATGAACAATACACCACACACAAACTGCCTGACCCTGCGCCTGCTGCATGCGGCAAAGGGGTATAAAGCGGTTGCTTTTGATATTTTCGATACCTTGCTCAAGCGGGATTGCGCCCACCCGGCGGATCTGTTCGCCCTGATGGAAGTTACCCATCAGGCGGCTCTCGGCTTTGCCGGGGCGCGCGTTGCCGCAGAGGCAGAAACCCGCCAGACCCTTGGCCGCGAGGTGACGCTGGCCGAAATTTATGCACATCCTGCCTTGCGGGGTACTGACCCCGCTGCAGAGTGCGCAGCGGAACTGGCTATGATTGCCCCCAACCGACCGGTAGCCCAAGCCGCTGCGGCCTGCCATGCCCGCGGGCAAAAGGTATATGCGGTTTCGGATATGTATCTGCCTAAAGAGCAGATCGAAGCCATGCTGCAAAAATGCGGGCTGGATTTTCTGGATGGAGTGTTCGTTTCCTGCGAGTACGGGGTGCAAAAGCGCAGCGGTAAGCTGTTCAAGCTTTTTTTGCAGCAAACTGCCTTGCGCCCGGCGGAAGTCTTGTTTGTGGGGGATAGCCCCCGCGCGGATTTTGCCGGGGCAGCGCTGGCGGGTATCCGCTGCTTTTTGCTGCCGCAGCCAACCCCGCTGCCATACACCAAAACCCCGGCGGATGCCGTAGGTGGTGTCGCAATTGCCACCTTGCAAAACTGCTGCCAGAATCTAAATCCCAGTGCTGCGCTGGGGGCAGAGCTGCTTGGCCCGCTGGCGGTTGGCTTTGCCACCTGGCTGCATGGGCAGCGCGCGGCTATACCGGGGGCAAAGCTTGTATTCCTGGCGCGGGATATGTACCTGGTGCGCCAGGTGTACCAGCTGCTGTACCCAGAAGAAGAAACCTTTTACCTGAAAGCATCCCGCCAAAGCCTTTTGCCAGCCCTGCTGCAATGCCCAATGAATGAGCAGGCGTTGGCACTTTTGGCGGATACCCTGCCGCGCCAGCAGCTGACCCAGCGGCAGATCGCCGCCTATCTTGGCTTTGATTCTCCGAAGGGACACACCACCAAAACCTATGACCTGCGCACCCGCCCCTTGCCGTGCCGCACCAAAGAGATGCTGCTGGCCCTTGCGGCCCACAGCAAGCTGCCGGAAGGGGAACCGCTGCGCAGGCGGGCAGAGCAAGCAAGAGCATATCTGGAACAGGCGGGCCTGACGGATAGCCCGGTGCTGCTGGTGGATATCGGCAGCGGCGGAACCACCCAGCGTGTGCTGGAAGAGCTGCTGCACACCCAGCTGTACGGCTGTTACCTTGCCTGCGATGCGCGCCTGCACCAGAACCTGCCGCCGGAGCGCGCCAAAACATTTTTGTTTGACGGCTGCCCGGCCCCCCTGTGGTACTGGGTGGGCCAGCCCATGCTGGAAGTTCTGCTCTCCGAGCCATGCGGCTCCACGGTGGGATACCACGCACAGGCCGGGCAGATGGTGCCGGAAATCGGGAAGGCGGGTGCAGATAACAGGGCAATCACCGCGCCGCTCTGGCAGGGCATGAGGGCTTTTGTTCAGCGCTGGCAGGCTGGCCCGCTGCGGGAAGTGCAAATTCCGCCGCAAACCTGCATCGCAGCGTTTTTGCAGATGGTGCAGGCCCCCCGCATGCAGGAGGTGCGCACCCTGGGTGAGATCACCGTGGAGGACGGCGGCAGCTGGAAGCTGGCTGCCCCAGCCAGCTGGGGCGCCTATCTGCACGCCCCGGCACAGCTGAAACGGGACCTTGCCCAGGCGCGCTGGAAACCTGCGTTTTTGCAGCGCCTGTTTGGCGTGCCGCTGCCATACGGCAAGGTGTACGCTACACTGAAACATAAAAAGTAAGCATTAAAATGGATATAGAATATAAACCAAAAGGCAGGTGAACCGTATGGAGCAGGCCCCATTGATCAGTATTATCATGCCTGTCTATAATGCCGGGGTGCTGCTGCATACCGCGGTGGAAAGCGTGCTGCGCCAGAGCTTTGCGGATTTTGAGCTGCTGCTGGTGGACGATGGCTCCACCGATGGCAGTGCTGCGCTGGCCCATGAACTGGCCAAAAAAGATGGCCGCATCCGGGTGCTGGAACAGCCCAATGCGGGCATCTGCGCTGCGCGCAACCTTGGCTTGCAGCATTGCCGCGGCCAGTGGTTCACCTTTTGTGATGATGATGATACCATGCTGCCCCATGCATTGGAAACCCTGCTGGTCCTTGCCAAATCAACCGGGGCGGATGTGGTGCGCGGTGGCTACCGCCTGCTGCGGGCCAATGCTGCAGGAACGGCTGTGGAGCTGCCCCACCCGCCGGGGCAGGCAATAATCATTCACAAGCCGGCGGGGCAGGGCTACCTGCAATTTTTGCAGCAAAGCGGGCCGCAGTTTGTCTGGAACGCTATGTACTGTACAAATCGGCTGGGCCATCTGCGCTTTGATGAAACCTGCCGCAAAGGGCTGGAAGATTTTGCCTTCAACGCGGCAGTGTTCCAGCAGGCAGATTCAGCCGCATATACGCCGCAGATCGTATATGAACACCTGGAGCGGCAGGGCAGTACCTCCGCCTGTGGGAACCCGGCAGCAGTGCAGGTACGGCTGCAATACCTGCCCCGGTGGGTGCAGGCGGAATATACCGCAGCCCGCGCCTGGTGCCCCCCGCAGCAGCTGCCAAAGGTGTGGAGCGCCCGCCAGGCAGAGTTTGTCACCTTTGTCATGCATCAGCTGCGGGATGGCCGCTTGCCGCCCAAAGCCAAAGCGGCTGCCTGGCGCAGCCTGCAGCAGGCGCTGGCAGCCTGCCCCCACAGCAGGCTTGACTTTTGGTATGCACTGCGGCACAACAAAAAACAGGGTGCCGCACTGTTTTTGTTCCGTACCCACCTGCAGGGGCTGTATGCCTGCCTGCCAAACCGGGAGGAGAAACTGCTACAATGAAAACCATCCTTGTTACCGGCGCAGCCGGTTATATCGGCCGCCATGTTGTAAAAAAAGCACTGGATATGGGCTACCGCGTCATTGCATCGGACTTTGCCTTTAAGGGCGTGGACGAGCGCGCAGAATTCTGCGATGTGCCTATTTTCAGCGGGGACAAAAATATTTATGCGGCGTTGGGCAAGCCTGATGTCTGCATCCATATGGCCTGGCGGGATGGGTTCCGCCACAATGCGCCCAGCCACATGAAGGATCTTTCCTCCCATGTTACCTTCCTGAACAATATGGCAGCGGGCGGCCTTTCGGATTTGACCGTGATGGGCACCATGCACGAAGTCGGCTATTGGGAGGGCGCTATTGAGGATGATACCCCCTGCAACCCCCTGAGCCAATATGGCATTGCCAAAAATGCTCTGCGCCAGAGCATGATGCTTTCTTTGCAGGGCAGCAGCTGCAACCTGCACTGGCTGCGCGCCTATTATATTACGGGCGACGAAGCCCACGGAAGTTCCATCTTTGCCAAAATCGCACAGGCAGAGCTGGACGGCAAAACAACGTTCCCGTTTACCAGCGGGCAGAATAAGTACGATTTTATTGATCTGGATGAACTGGCAACCATGATTGTGGCGGCCAGCGTGCAGAACAAGGTCAACGGCATCATCAACGTCTGCACCGGCCAGCCGCGGACCCTGGCTGACCGTGTGGAGCAGTTCCTGCGGGATAAAAACTATAAGATCAAACTGGATTACGGCGTTTTCCCGGACCGCCCGTATGATAGCCCCGGCGTTTGGGGCGACCCCACCAAGATTAACGCAATATTAAAAGATGCAGGTTTGGCATAACGATAGCCGGAAAGGGTGACAGAATGAAACGACTGGGTATTTTTTTCTTTTACGAAAAAAACGGTGATGTGGATGATTTTATCACCTATTACCTGCGCGATCTTGCCCGTAACCTGACCGAGCTGATCGTTGTGTGCAACGGCAAGCTGAGCAAGCAGGGCCGCGCGGCATTTGAAGAATTTACCGATCAAATTATTGTGCGCGAAAACAAGGGCCTGGATGTGTGGGCCTATAAAACCGCGCTGGATCATTACGGCTGGCAGCGTTTGAGCGAATTTGACGAAGTGGTCATGACGAACTCTACCCTGATGGGCCCTGTGCGCCCCTTGAAAGAAATGTTTGACGCCATGGCCGAGCGCACCAACCTTGATTTTTGGGGCCTGACGATCCACCATGGGGCGGAGGGCAACCCCTTTAAGGGCAAACATCTTTATAATTACCTGCCGGTGCACATTCAGTCCCACTTTATTGTCTACCGCAAAAAGTTCATCCAGAGCAAAGAGCTGCAAAATTACTGGGATACCATGCCCATGATCGAAAGCTATACCGACTCTGTGCAGCGGTACGAATCGGTGTTTACCAAACAGTTTGCCGATAAAGGCTACCAGTGGGATGTCTATGTCAACACGGACGATCTGAAAGAGTTTACGGATTATCCGCTGCTTGTCTGCCCCACGCGGTTGCTGCGGGATAAAAAGTGCCCGCTGTTCAAGCGCCGCAGCTTTATGCATGATTTTGAGGCATACCTGAATGATACCGCCGGGGAGCCGGTGCGGGAACTGTACGCCTACCTGCGGGACCATACGGACTACCCGCTGGAGCTGATCTGGAAAAACATGATCCGCACCATGCACCCTTATGATTTTACCCGCAACCTGGGTCTGACCCGCCTGATTCCGGAAAGGGTACAGGATGAGGCCTGCGCCGCTGCCGTGCGCAAAAACCGCCGCATTGCGCTGTGCATGCACCTGTATTTTATGGATATGCTGCCCCAAAGCTGCGCCTTTGCCGCCAACATGCCGCCGGAGACTGACGTTTTTATTTCCACCAACACGCCGGAGAAAAAGCAGCAGATCGAAGAAGCGTTCCGCACCTTGCCGTTGCATGCCGTTACCGTAAAGGTGGTCGAAAACCGCGGCCGCGATGTGGCAGCGTTCCTGTGTGACCTTGCCCCGCAGATCCGGGAGTATGATTACGCCTGCTTTATGCACGATAAAAAGGCCATCCAGACCAAACCCGGAAGCGTTGGCGCCAGCTTTGGCTATGTCTGTAACGAGAATATCTGCAAAAACGCAGACTATGTGCTGAATGTGCTGACAGAATTTGAAAAAGACCCTTATCTGGGCCTGCTCTGCCCGCCATTCCCCACGCATGGCGTGTATTTCATGAACATGTGCTCCAACGGCTGGGGCCCCAACTTTGATAATACCAAGGCCCTGATGAAAAAGCTGGGCATTGACCGCCCTATTTCCGGCGAAAAAATGCCCATTGCCCCCTTTGGCAGCGTATTCTGGTTCCGCGTAAAAGCATTGGCTCCACTGTTTGACCACGGCTGGAAGCACGAGGATTTCCCGCCGGAGCCGCTGCCGCAGGATGGTACCATCAGCCATGCCATTGAGCGTATCTATCCCTTTGTGGCGCAGGGGGCAGGGTATTACCCCGCCCAGGCCATGAGCGCTGATTATGCCGTTGCCCGCTGCGATTCCATGCAGGCGTACGCAGGTGGTCTGATCCGCCCGCTTGCCCGCGTGTTTGACTGCACCACCTTTGGCAGTGCCGCTGCCAGCGCCGGTGCTTTTGCCGCGCGCAAGCACTGGTTCGGTTTTGGAAACTATGGCCCGTATGAGAATTCCAAGCGCCGCCGCGCCCGCAACTGGCTGCGTAAGCGGATGCCGAAATCCGCTTACGAAAACATGATGCGCGTTAAGCGTACGGTGTTGGGCCCCCATGACGTGACCTATGAGGATTAAGCCAACCGCTATGAAAAAACGGCTGATTATCTATTTCAATTATCACCCCAACGGGCAGGCTGATGCAGCCTGCCGCTTTGCTGTACAGCAAATGGCCGCAGTGGGGCAGGTGTTCTTTGTCAATAACGGCCCCTTGCAGCCGGAATCCCGCCAGTGGGCGCAAGGCTGCTGCCACACTGTGCTGGAGCGTGAAAACACAGGCTTTGATGTGGGGGCCTACCGGGACGCTGTTTTGCAGACCGGCCTGGATATGCTGCTGCAATACGATGAAGTGGTGCTGATGAACTATACCCTTGCCGGGCCGGTGGGGGATGTAGCTGCCATGTTTGCTGCGATGGATGGGCGCCCGGAGCTGGATTTCTGGGGCCTGACCCGCCACTATGCTATGCGCAGCCACCGCTTTGGCGGGGCAAAAGCCCTGGTGCCGGAGCATATTCAATCCCACTTTGTTGTGGTGCGTTCCCGCATGATGGCAGACTTTTTTGCTTACTGGCAGGCGGCCGCCCTGCCCGCCAGCTATGAAGATTCCGTCCGCCTGCACGAAACGCAGTTTACCGCCCACTTTGCCGCCCTTAGTTACCGGTGGGATACCTTTGTGGATACAAAAGACCTGGCAAGTCTTTTCGTCAACCCCATTATGGCCTGCCCCAAGCTGCTGCTGGCGGACCGCGGGTGCCCGTTTTTCAAGCGCCGCAGCTTTTTTACCCCCTATGCGGATGAATTGCGCCGCACAGACGGCCAGGCCGCTGCAGAACTGTATGACTATCTGAAATCCGAGACTGATTACCCGGTGGATGACCTGCTGCGCGCACTTCTGCCGGTGCAGCCGCTGGCTGCCATGGCGCAAAACCTGCACTGGCATTATATCCTGCCGCAAACGGCGGGGGAGTGTGCGCCCATTTTGCTGAATGCCAACACTTTGGCAAAAGGCTGCGCCCTGCAGCCGGATGCCGTCTACTGCCTGCCGCTGCCGCGTGCTGCCGGGGTGGAGGGCTATTATTATGCCCGGTCTATGCCAACCAGCCTGCAGCTGGCCCAGGCGGCAGAACTGTTTGATGCCCACCCGCTGGTAGGTGTGCTTGGCCCGGCTCTGCCGCTGTATGCGGGCTGCGCCACCGAAAAAGCCCGGCGCTGGCAGCAGCAGAAACCTGCCGTACAGGCAAAACTGTCTGCACTGGATTGCCCACTCCCTCTGGATGAAACCCCGCCGCCGCTGCCCAATGGCGGCTGTCTGTTGGTGCGGGGGGCGGCATTCCCGCAGGGGCTGCCGCCGCTGCAAACGGAGTCGGATTTCTGGCTGGTGCCGTTGCTGGCCCAGTATAACGGCTATGCCAGCGCTACATTTGAAACCGCCGCTCAGTGTGCGGCCCGCGCCGATGTGCTGGATGCCGCCCTTGCTGCCCAGCGCGGCGTTGGCCCAGTATTCCGCCTGATGGGCCGCACCGTCAAAAATGCCCTGCGCAAACGAAAGGAGAGTGCCCGGTGAAAAAACAGCGCCTGTTTTATCTGGACCTCATCCGCGCTGTGGCGCTGGTGTGCATTCTGGTCATTCATTTCAATGCTGCCGTTACCGGGTATTTTACACTGCCGTCCAAACTGTTCGGCAGTGTGCTGCCCTTTAACATCTATTTGGGGGACTTTGGCTCCTCGCTGTTCTTTATGGTTTCCGGCGCGGCGCTGCAGTATACCAGCCCCGGCCAGGGAAGAGAGCCGCTCAATCTGGCGCGCTTTTACCAAAAGCGTGCCAAGGCGGTGTACCCCATGTTCTGGCTGGCGTGGTGTATATTTTTTCCCATCCGTTTTGTCACAAAGCCGGGGTATTATGCCGCAGCCAAAACGCCCAGCCTGCTGCTGACGGTCCTGGGGCTGGATAATTTTGCCCAGGCCGCGGGCTTGGTCACGATGGATTTTGCCTGCGTGGGCGAGTGGTTCCTGGGCAGTATCCTGTTTTTGTATTTGCTGTTCCCACTGCTGCGCTGGGGGCTGCGCAAACAGCCGCTGCTGACCTGGGTCGTAGTGCTGGCGGCCAGCCTGCCGGTGCATTACATGGGGTGGGATGCCCGCCTGGTAGCAATCCATATCCCGGAATTCCTGCTCGGCATGGCGTTTGTACACTGGAAGCGCCCGGCGCACCTTGGCGTGCTGGCCGGGTGTGCGGTGCTGCTGTTTACCCCCGCTGCGGCGGATGGCAAGGTGGCCTGTGCGCTGTTCAGTGCCGCGGCGTTCATTCTGCTGGCCGCACTGGGGGGCTGCATCCACTGGGTGCCGCTGCAAAATGCGTGTGCGCTCCTCAGCAAGTATTCTTATGCGGTCTTTCTGACCCACCATGTCATCATTCTGCGCCTGGTGGATAACTTTGACCTGGCCGCCATGACCCGGCGGGATACCGCGCTCTTGTTTGGCGTTTACCTTTTGGCCGTTGCCGCGGCGTCGGCAGCGCTCTTCCGGCTGGATGCCTGGGTGCGCAGCAGTGCGGTAAAGCTGGCTGCTAAACCGGAATAACGTGCCCCATAATTTGCATTAAGATGAAAATGCCTGCTTTGCTGCGGGCATTTTTTCTGTGGTGAATTATGATCGAAATATCGCAGCGCCGCGGACACCTGTGCGGCAGAACCGGCAGGGAAAGCCCTGCTGTTTCACCCCCGGAACAAGGAAAGAATCAAAATTATTTCGGCTATGACTGTACAAAAAAAATCCTGTACGTTATAATACTAACAAAACCATTTGATCGCAAACCTAAAACGATATACCATAACTAAAATTGGAAAGGGGCGCATTTTCCGTGGAGCAGTTTTTCGTCAGCCTTGACAAGCTTGCGCGCGAATCCCATCTGACCGTTGCCTACACCCCCAAGGATCTTGACCAGTTTAAGGTCTATACCGCCGAGGTTTACCGCCCCGGCATCATGCTGGCCGGTTACTATCAGTACTTTGACCGCACCCGGATCCAGATCATCGGCCTGACTGAGCTTTCCTACCTGAATGAGCTGGACCCGGAGATCCGCCGTACCCATCTCGAAAAGCTTTTCTCTTTCCAGCCGCCGGCAGTCATCCTGACCCGCGGATTTGAGCCGTTGCCGGAAATGATGGAGTTTGCCCAAAAGTACGGCGTGCCACTGCTGCAGTCGGCTGAGATGACCTCCCCGCTGATGAGCTCCCTGATCCAGGCACTGAGCACCGAGCTTGCCCCCCGCATCACCCGCCACGGCGTGTTGGTGGAAGTATACGGCGAAGGCATCCTGATCCTTGGCGACAGCGGCGTTGGCAAAAGCGAGACGGCCATTGAGCTGGTCAAGCGCGGCCACCGCCTGATTGCGGACGATGCTGTGGAGCTGCGCAAGGTTTCCAGCAGCAAGATCATGGGCATGGCACCGGAGAACATCCGCCACTTTATTGAGCTGCGCGGCATCGGCATCATCAACGTGGCGCGCCTGTTTGGTATCGGCGCGGTCAAAAACAGCGTTGAGGTGGAAATGGTCATTGAGCTGGAAGCCTGGGACCGCACCAAGAATTATGACCGCACCGGCCTGGAAAGCAACACCTATGATATCCTTGGCGTTAAGGTGCCCAGTATGCTGATCCCCGTTATGCCCGGCCGTAACCTGGCCGTTATCCTGGAAACTGCAGCCATCAACAACCGCCAGAAAGAGATGGGTTATAACGCGGCGCAGGAACTGCTCAACCGCCTTGGCTTGCAGAACGATGTAAGCGGGTTCTGAGCCTGGCTGTAAATTATCATTTTATCACTAGAAACGGAAGTACCATCTGTATGCAGATCATTGCGGATCTTCACACCCATACTTTAAGCGCTACCCATGCATTTAATACCTTAGATGAAATGGCCGCCAAAGCCGCCGCCCTCGGCTATGCGGCGCTGGCCATTACCGACCACGGCCCGGCTATGCCGGATGCCCCGCACATGTGGCATTTTGCCAACCAGACGGCTTTGCCGCTGGTACTGCACGGCGTTGCGATGATGTACGGCGCGGAGGCCAATGTGATGGACACAAACGGCGGGCTGGATTTTGCCCAAAGCCGTTTGCGGGCGCTGGATTGGGTTGTGGCATCCATCCACAGCCCCTGCATCCCCGGTCTGCTGACCGAAAAAGAAGCCACCCGCCTGTGGCTGGCTGTGGCCGAAAACCCTTATGTGGATTGCATCGGCCATTCCGAGCAGCAGAATTACCGCTATGACTATGACCTTGTAACCAAAGCGTTCGCCAAAAACCATAAGGTTGTGGAGCTCAACGGCAATTCCGTCAATGTGCGGCGGGATGGTATCCCCAACATGAAGCTGCTGCTGGCCGCCTGCCTGAAAAACGGCTGCCATATTGCGCTGGATACCGACGCCCACAGCACCACCCAGCTGCAAGGCAACATGCCCCCGCTGCTGGCGATGCTGGAAGAAATGCAGTTCCCGCAGGAACTTGTGGTAAACGCCACGCGGCAGAACCTTGTAAATGAGCTAAAACTGCACGGCCGCATCTGTGCAGAATATATAGGAGGAGAAATCTTATGAAATACACCATTGGTATCGATCTTGGCGGCACTACCATGACGGCAGGCCTTGTTGACGAAGCTTACAACATTGTGGGCAAAATTACCCGCCCGACCCGCCTGCCGCGTCCGGCGCAGGACCTGGAGCAGGCACTGGCAGATTTGTGCCGTGCTGTTGCCAAAGACTGCAAGATTGATTTTGCAGATGTCAGCTATGTGGGCATCGGTACCCCGGGCAGTGTGAATTTTACCACCGGCTTTGTGGGCTATAACACCAACTTCGGCTACTATGACTGGAACCTGGGGCCTGACCTGGAAGCTCTGCTCGGCTGCAAGGTCTATGTGGAAAACGATGCCAACGCAGCAGCATTTGGCGAATACATCGCAGGCGGCGCAAAGGGCTTCAAGGATGCCGTTGTTATCACGCTGGGTACCGGCATTGGCAGCGGCATTATCCTGGGCGGCAAGATTCTGCGCGGATTCAACTTTGCTGCTGGCGAGATGGGCCATACCGTGATTGTAAAGGGTGGACGCAAGTGCAACTGCGGCCGTTACGGCTGCTGGGAACGTTATGCTTCCTCCCGCGCTCTGTCGGAGGATGCCCGCGAAGCGATGACCCGGCACCCCGAGAGTATGATGTGGAAACTGGCGGGGGATATTGACCATGTGAACGCCAAGATCCCCTTTGACGCGATGGAAGCCGGCGATGCAACCGCCAAGGCTGTTGTGGATAATTGGATCGAATATGTTGCCTGCGGCATTTCCAACGTGGTGAATACCTTTGAGCCGGAAGCCATCTGCATTGGCGGCGGTGTTTCCAATCAGGGAGAAACCCTGCTGGCACCCATCCGCAAGTATGTGGAGGAAGAAACCAAAAACATTACCACCGGCAAAATGCCCGCTATTCGTGCCTGTGTGCTGACCAACGATGCCGGCGTGATCGGCGCGGCAGCCCTGGCAAATTCTATCTGAGCCGTTTGTGAGGTTTGCTTATGAACGAGCAATTTCTTGCAGCTTTGCAGGCAGAAAACCTGCCTGTCAGCCTTGATGAATCCCTGGGACGGCATACAACGTTCCGCATTGGCGGCAATGCAGACTTTTTTTGTGTGCCCGCCACGGTAACGCAGCTGACCCGTATTCTGGAACTATGCCGCCAATATCAAGTCCGCACCTATTTGCTGGGCAACGGTTCCAACACGCTGTTTTCGGATGCAGGGTTCGGCGGGGCGGTTATCTGCCTGACGGGGTTAAACTCCCACTTTTCCATGCAGGCCCAGCCGGATGGCAGCACCAAGGTGCTGGCCCCGGCTGGCATGATGCTTTCCGCTCTTTGCAACACCGTCCAGAAGGAAAGCCTGGCCGGGCTGGAATTTGCCTTCGGCATTCCCGGCACGGTGGGCGGGGCTGTGTATATGAACGCGGGCGCTTACGGCGGAGAAATAAAGGACGTGCTGACAGCCGTTACGTTCTTGGACGAAAACCTGCATCTGCAAACCCTGCCTGTGCAGGAACTGCAACTGGGTTATCGCACCAGCATTTTTGAGCGGTGCTCCTGGTGCATCCTGGAAGCGGAATTTACCCTGCACCCCGGTGATGCACAGGAGATCCATACCGCCATGCAGGAATATATGCGCCGCCGCAAAGAAAAGCAGCCGCTGGAATACCCGTCCGCCGGCAGTACCTTCAAGCGCCCTGTGGGCCAGTTTGCCGGCAAGCTAATCGAGGACTGCGGCCTGCGCGGTTTCCGCGTGGGCGGGGCAGCCATCAGTGAAAAGCACTGCGGCTTTGTGGTCAACCTGGGTAATGCCACCTGCGCGGATGTTGTCAGCCTGACGGAGCAGGTGCGGCAGATCGTGCTGGAAAAAACCGGCTGCACCCTGGAACGCGAGATCCGCGTGGTGGAATAACCATGCCGCATCTTGATGCTTGCCAGGCAAGGAACGGTATTCCGCCCCGCTGAATGAGAGAGGAACAACAGGATGAACTTTTTGATCGTAACCGGCCTTTCCGGCGCAGGCAAGTCCATGGCGGTCAACGCGCTGGAAGATATCGGATTTTTCTGCATTGATAATATCCCGGCGGGCCTTTTGCCCCGTATCCTGGACTTTGCCCAGCAGGGCGAAAACCAGCTCAGCCGCGTTGCGGTCGTGATGGACATCCGCGGCCTGCATTCTGTTCAGGAAACCAATGAGGCACTGGAAGCGCTGGACGAAAAGAAAATGCCTTATGACATCCTGTTCCTGGATGCCAGCGATGCCGCCATCCGCCGCCGCTATAAAGAGACCCGCCGTGTGCATCCCATGACCATCAGCGAGGGGATCCCGGTCAGTGAGGCAATCACCAAAGAACGGCAGATATTACAGCCCCTGCGGGAACGTGCAAAATATGTGATCGATACCTCTTTGCTTTCTACCGCACAAAACCGGGAACGTGTTTCCAGCCTGTTTTTGCAAAAAGGTCAGTGTGCCATGTCTATCAACGTGGTTTCCTTTGGTTTCAAATACGGTCTTCCGCAGGAAGCGGACATCGTGTTTGATGTGCGCTGCCTGCCCAACCCGTTCTATGTGCCAGAGCTGAAAGAAAAGACTGGCCTGGACCAGGAAGTGGTGGACTATGTGATGAAGTTCCCTGAATCGCAGGAGCTGCTGCGCCGGATAGAGAGCTTTCTGGAATATGCGCTGCCGCTGTATGTGAAGGAGGGCAAAAGCCAGCTGATGATCGCCATTGGCTGCACCGGCGGCAAGCACCGTTCTATCACTTTTGCCCGCAAGATCGGGGAGTACTGCACAAAGCTTGGTTACCAGCCCAGCGTGCAGCACCGCGATGCCCGCCGCACGGCATGATACATCCCAAATCTCCCGATAAAGAGAGTGTGAACACCAAACGTGAGTTTTTCCCAAGACGTTAAAAACGAGATACTGCACCGCAAAATCGTGCGTAGTTGCTGTGTTACCGCAGCAGCTTACGCGGTTGCCTGCTTTGGCAAGTATTTTGATGACCGCGGCGTGGTTTTGCAGACCGAAAACGAGGGCATTGCCCAGCTGGCACAAAAGCTGTATGCCCGCTGCGGCATTACCGGTACCGTAATTTCCAAGGAGCGCGGCACCGGCCTGATTTATGAGTTCAGCGTAAAAGACCCCGAACAGGTACAAAAAATGCTGAACCTGTTTGGACATACTGGCCGCGAAACCACCCTGCGCATCCGGCCGGACTGCTTCAAATGCCAGAAATGCGGATCATTTTTCATTTCCACTGCATTTTTATGCTGCGGTACGGCAACCGACCCGGAAAAGGAATATAACATTGAGTTCCTTTCGCCCCGGCACTCGCTTTCGCAGCAGCTGGAGGGCATTCTGGCCCAGTATGAGTTCAATCCCCACCGCGCCGTGCGCAAGGGGGCCAACACCGTATATGTCAAATCCAGCGACTATCTGGAAGATCTGCTGACCTTTATGGGCGCGGGCAACGCCGCCATGCGCATCATGGAACAACGCATGTATAACGATATGCGCAATAAAACCAACCGCCTTTCCAACTGCGAAACCGCCAACATGGGCAAAACCGTACAGGCAGCCGTGCAGGTGCGCCTTGCGATTGAGATGCTGGAAGAGGCCGGCGCGCTGGAGACCCTGCCCAAACCATTGCAGCAGGCAGCCCGCCTGCGGATGCAGTACCCCGAAATGCCGCTTGCCAAACTGGCGGAAAAGTTTGACCCGCCTGTCAGCAAAGCAGGGCTTTCCCACCGGTTCAAGCGGATCCAGGAAGCTGCCGCTCGCCTGAACGCCGCTGCATCAGCACAGCCGGAAGAGCAGGAAAATCTTAAAGCGCCGGAACCAGCAGGACAGGACATCGCACCATCTCCGCAATAAACCACGCAAAGCCGCTGCGTAACTGCTGCGGCTTTTCCGCATTTTACCACAGCAGCAAAGGGATACATTATGCCAGAAACCACGCCACACCAACCGCAAAGACAGTTCACCCACCTGCACCTGCATACTGAGTACAGCCTGCTGGATGGCGCCTGCCGTATTGACCGCCTGTTTGACTATATCAAACAGCTGGGCCAGACCGCCGTTGCCATTACCGACCACGGCGTTATGTACGGCTGCGTTGCCTTTTATGATGCAGCCAAAGCCGCAGGCATCAAGCCGATCATTGGCTGTGAGGTGTATGTTGCCACCCGCACCCGCTTTGATAAGGTCAACCGCATTGACGGCAACAACCACCTGATCCTGCTCTGCAAAAATGAAACCGGGTATAAAAACCTGATCAAAATGGTATCCGCCGGTTTCTTGGAGGGCTTTTATTCCAAGCCGCGCATTGACCATGACCTGCTGGAGCAGTACCACGAAGGCCTGATCTGCCTTTCCGCCTGCCTTGCCGGTGAGGTCCCTCAGGCGATTCTGGCAGGGGACTATGAGCGCGCCAAGCAGATTGCTCTTTACTATAACGATCTGTTCGGCCAGGGCAACTATTATATTGAGCTGCAGGACCACGGCCTGGAAGAAGACACTACCGTTCTGCCGCAGCTTATCCGCCTTTCGCGGGAGACAGGCATCCCCATGGTTGCCACCAACGACTCCCACTACATCACCCGCGAGGACGCCAAGATGCAGAGCATTCTGCTGTGCATCCAGACCGGCAAAACCGTCAATGATGTGGATCGCATGGAGTTTCAGACCGAGGAATTCTATGTGAAAAGCACCGATGAAATGTATGACCTGTTCTCCATGGTGCCGGAAGCCTGTGAGAACACCAACAAAATTGCAGAACAGTGCAACTTTGACTTTGTGTTTGGCGATACCAAGCTCCCGTATTTCAAAGCTCCGGACGGCATGGAAAACCAGGAATACTTTGAAAAGCTCTGTTATGAGGGCTTGGAACGCCGCTACCCCGGCAAGATAACGGATGCCTTGCGTGAACGCCTGGAATACGAGATTGGCGTGGTTAAAAAGATGGGGTACACCAACTATTACCTCATCGTGTATGACTTTATCAATTACGCCAAAAGCCGCGATATCCCGGTCGGCCCCGGCCGCGGCTCCGGTGCGGGCAGCCTGGCGGCCTATTGTGTCGGTATTACGGACATTGACCCCATCCGCTACAGTTTGATTTTTGAACGCTTCCTGAACCCGGAACGTGTCTCTATGCCGGACTTTGACGTTGACTTTTGTTACGAGCGCCGCCAGGAAGTGATTGATTACGTCAACCGCAAGTATGGCCGTGACCATGTGGCACAGATCGTGACCTTTGGAACTATGGCCGCCCGTGCCGCCGTGCGCGATGTCGGCCGCGTGATGGGTATGCCGTACCAGGACGTGGATAAGGTGGCCAAGCTGATTCCTACTGAACTGAAAATGACGCTGAACCATGCGCTGGAGGTTTCGCCGGACCTGAAAGCAATGTATGACGCTGAACCCCAGGTGCATGAGCTGATCGATACCTCGCTGAAAGTGGAGGGCATGCCGCGTCACGCTTCCACTCATGCGGCGGGCGTTGTGATTACCCGCGAACCGGCTACCGAGTATGTGCCGCTTTCCACCAACGATGGTCTGCCGGTTACCCAGTTCAACATGGTGGAAATTGAGCGCCTTGGCCTGCTCAAGATGGACTTCCTTGGCCTGCGCACCCTGACCGTTATCCATGATACCGAAGCCGCCGTGCGCCTGCATGAACCGGATTTCCGCATTGCCAATCTGGATTATGACGATGCCGCTACTTATGCTATGCTGGAACGGGGCGAAACAGAGGGCATCTTCCAGCTTGAATCTACTGGTATGACCCAGGTGCTGGTCAGTATGCACCCCCGCAGCCTTGAAGACGTCATCGCCCTCATCTCGCTGTACCGCCCCGGCCCCATGGATTCTATCCCGACCTATCTGCGCAACCGCAGGGAGCCGGATAAAGTCACCTATAAAACACCCCAGCTGGCCCATATCCTGGATGTTACCAACGGCTGTATCGTTTATCAGGAACAGGTCATGCAGATCTGCCGCGAACTGGCAGGCTTCAGCTTTGGCCAGGCTGATAACGTGCGCCGTGCCATGAGCAAAAAGAAGCATAAAGTCATGGAAGCCGAGCGAGAGCACTTTGTGCATGGCTGTACTGAGCCGGGCAAAGAGTGCGCCGGGTGTGTGAAGAACGGGATCCCGGAAGCCGTGGCCAATGAGATCTATGACGATATGGTCAGTTTTGCTTCTTATGCGTTCAACAAATCTCATGCGGCCTGCTATGCTTATGTGGCATTCCAGACAGCCTATCTCAAGTGCCATTACCCGCGCGAGTTTATGGCTGCGCTGTTGACCAGCGTACTGGACAGCACCGCCAAGGTGATTGAATATTCGTCCGAATGCCAGCGCCTTGGCATCAAGGTTTTGCCGCCGGATATCAATGTATCCCGCGGCGGCTTTACGGTGGACGGGCAGAGCATCCGCTTTGGCCTGAACGCCGTCAAAAGCGTTGGCCGCGATTTGATTGAAGCGGTCATCAAAGAGCGCGAAAGCCGCCCATTCCGCAGCCTGTACGATTTCTGCAAGCGGATGCGCAGCAACATGCTTAACCGCCGTGCGCTGGAAAACCTGATCAAAGCCGGTGCCTTTGATACCCTGGAACCCAGCCGCCACGGCATGATGGAAAGCGTGGAAACGGTACTGCGCATTGTTGAAAACGATGCCCGCCAGAATCTGGATGGCCAGCTGGATTTGTTCAGCGCCATGGCCGGTGCCGAGGAAGCCCCCCAGAACGATGATTATCAGGTGCCCAACCTGCGTGAGTATGATTCCGGCGAGCTGCTGAAAATGGAAAAAGAGGTCTCGGGCCTGTACCTGTCCGGCCACCCGTTGGATGCTTACCGGGAAAAGATCGAAAAAATCTCCACCTGTACCATCGCTCAGCTGCAGGGAGAGAATGCCAGGGATTTTGATAACCAGACGGTTACCCTGGTATGTACCGTGGTCAAAAACAAGATCATGACCACAAAGTCCAATACGTTGATGGCCTTTACTACCATTGAAGATCTGACCGGCACAATGGAGCTGTTGGTGTTCCCCCGCGTGCTGACCAGCTGCCGTGCGTATTTGCAGGAGAACGCCGTTGTTGTCACCACTGGCCGCGCTTCCGTTAAAGAGGATGAAGGCACCCGCCTGATCGTGGAAAGCGTACTGCCGGTCGATGGTTATGATCCATCCCAAAGCTTTGGCCAGAACCGTTCCCAGCGCATCAGCGCGGCAGCGGGGGATACGGCTGCCCAAAGCATATGGCTGCTGGTGCCCTCGCGGGAATGCGCCCAGATGCACAAGGTGGAAAACCTGCTGCAAAATATTTTTGACGGCCCCACACCCGTATATTTCAAATTTGAAGATTCCGGCCAGCGGGTGCGTGCGCCGCAAAGTATGTGGGCCATGGATCACCCGCTGCTGCGCCAGGAGCTGGAACGCATCCTGGGTGCTGACCATGTAAAGTTCACAACGGCACAAGCGGCAAAATAAATCCATGCACTTTGCGCGTTTTATCCATAAAATTGGGCCGCTGGTATGGTATAATAGCAGGCAGGGGAGTATGTTAAAAAATAGGCAGGTTGCCCGGTGGTACGCCGGAAAATGCCTGCCGGGGAAAACCAGTTTTGCGTTTTCTTCATTGGGCCGCTCTGCGCGGCTCAACTATAACAGGAGGACATTTTTATGGCTAAGGAAATCAAAACCATCGGTGTACTGACCAGCGGCGGCGACGCCCCTGGCATGAATGCAGCGGTACGCGCCATTGTCCGCGCAGGCATCTCCAAGGGCTACCGCATGATGGGCATTCAGCGCGGTTATAACGGCCTGATCAACGGCGAATGCTACGAGATGAACGTCCGCAGCGTGTCGGAGATCATCCACCGCGGCGGTACGATTCTGTATACTGCCCGCTGCCTGGAGTTCAAAACCAAGGAAGGCCAGGCCAAAGGCCTTGCACGCTGTAAGGAACTTGGCATTGATGCCCTCGTGGTCATCGGCGGCGACGGTTCTTTCATGGGCGCCCGCGCATTGGCGAACCAGGGCATTCCCTGCGTTGGCATTCCCGGCACCATTGATAACGATATTGCCTGCAGCGAGTATACCATTGGCTATGATACAGCCATGAATACCGCGGTAGAAGCCATTGATAAATTGCGTGATACCACCCAGAGCCATGACCGCTGCAGTGTTGTTGAGGTTATGGGCCACCATGCAGGCTATATTGCGCTGAACGTCGGCATTGCTACCGGTGCTTTGGCTGTGCTGCTGCCGGAGCGTCCGTTCGACTTTGAGCGTGACATTCTCCAGCGTATGCGCCAGACCCAGGTTACCGGCAAAAAGCACTTCATCATCATTGTGTCGGAAGGCGTTACCGATGCCCAGACCCTGGCCAACCAGATCCAGGCTGCAACAGGTGTTGATTCGCGTGCAACTGTTCTGGGCCACATCCAGCGCGGCGGTTCACCTACCGTGCGTGACCGTGTGAATGCCTCCCTGATGGGTTACCATGCAGTGGACCTGCTGGATAAGGGCATTTATAACCGCGTGGTTGCCCTGTCCGGCGGTAAGATCGTGGACTATGATGTCAACGTGGCGTTGTCGATGCACAAATACCTTGACCCGATGGAGATCGAAGTGGCACAGGCGATTTCCATCTGATGCGGTAAGTCCGTGCGGCCCTGTATATGGGCCGCATTTTTTTGTGAAGGTGCATATTTTGCGCCGTGCAGGCAAGAATTTTCGCATAATGAAAAAAAGTTCTTGCATTTTGCTGCACCTTGTGCTACTATACTATAGCAATACACACGCATTGCGTTGTTTTTTTGTGCCTTTTTTGCCGTAACACGTAAAAAGGTTAGAAAACAAGTACGCGATGCGGAGGGTAAAAAACTAAATTTTGGAGGAAATTAACTATGGCAGTCGTATCTATGAAACAGCTTCTCGAAGCCGGCGTGCATTTCGGTCATCAGACCCGCCGCTGGAACCCCAAGATGGCGAAGTATATCTTCACCGAGCGCAACGGCATCTATATCATCGATCTGCAGAAGACCGTGAAGAAGCTGGACGAGGCTTACAACTACGTGAAGGAAGTTGCAGCTGAGGGCGGCGACATCCTGTTCGTTGGCACCAAGAAGCAGGCTCAGGAGTCCATCCGTGACGAGGCTCTGCGCTGCGGCATGCACTACGTCAACGCTCGTTGGCTGGGCGGCATGATGACCAACTTCCGCACCATCCGTAAGC
>ERZ772831.1183-NODE-1183-length-25497-cov-6.418796_pt1 | contig 25497 bp, 19 predicted proteins | sample MGYA00580858_ERZ772831 | MGnify/ENA primary metagenome ERZ772831 (study PRJEB29015, sample SAMEA2737694) | human gut metagenome | biome: human gut; feature: human-associated habitat; material: faeces | place: China | collected 2012 ... | reverse complement strand
GTTTTAAGCGTAGTGTTTGGCATTTACGAACCGATTATGGCATTTTTGTCAAACCCTAGGGAGGCGCTTTCACAATACGGCAGACTTTTGTTTCCGGTGCTCTTGGGGGCAGCGGGCGGATTTTTGCTCTCTGCGCGTGCGATCGGATTTTTCCTGACACGCTATGAAGTTTTGTCGGTGTGCCTGTTTGTCGGGCTGATCGTCGGAATGCTGCCGTCGATGTTTCGGGAGGCAGGAGAAAAAGGAAAGAGCAGATGGGATCTGTATGCGCTGGCAGGGGCGTTTTTTACGGTACTGATCCTTTTGAGTCTCGTGCGCCGGATCAGCGTTTCGATTCCGCAGGGGCTTTTTGGAAATCTGTTCTGCGGCTTTTGCGTGGCGCTCAGCATTATTGTGCCCGGAATGAGTTTTTCTGCACTTTTGATGCCGCTTGGGCTCTATACGCCGTTTATGGAAGACGTCGGAGCAGTGTACCTGCCTGCGGTTGTTCCGGCGGTGCTGAGCGCAGGCGTGACGATGGTGCTTCTGGCAAAACAGATCACGCGGCTTTTGGAACGACATTACTCGGTCGTGTTTCATGGGATCATCGGGATTGTTTTGGCGGCGACGCTGGTGATTGTGCCGTTTTCTGCGTTTGGAAATCCGAAAACGTCGGCAGTGAGCCTGCTTTGCCTGACGGCAGGCGCCGGGACTGCGCTGCTGTTTTCCATGCTGGGGGAAATGTAACGAGCGACGCTGTGGGGCGGCAGCCAGTTTTTTTATGTATAGGAAGCGCAGCGTGCGGCGTATGTTGACTGAGGATGGGCGGTGCGCAGCATTGTGGAAAACGGGATGTCGAAGGAAAGTTTATCCTTTTTTAATATTTAATTCCCGACTGGTATATTGCATTTTGGGCGGAATGCAGTAAGATAGACTGGTATCAGAAGAGAAAGCCGCAAACCGGCGGCGCCCAGCTGACCCTGATCCCGAGATTCGTGATCTTCTCCCAGTTGGGCTGGATGAACACCCATCTGTCCCTGATCGTTCCGAAGATCATCGCAGTATCCTCTACTTTCATGCTGCGTCAGTCCTTCCTCGGAACGCCCGATGAGCTGCGGGAGGCGGCACGTATCGACGGCGCCGGTGAGTACCGTGCCTTTGCACAGGTTATGCTGCCACTAGTCAAGCCCGCCATCGCAGCGACCGCGACCGTACAGTTCCTCGATGCCTGGAACAGCTACCTTGATCCGCTGGTATTCATCTCCAACTGGAAAAAGTGGACGATTCCTTTGGCATTGAACCAGTTCGTAGGTTCCGAGGTAACCCAGTACAACCTGACTATGGCAGCGTGCTGTCTGGCAGTCGTTCCGGTATTCATCGTGTTCCTCTGCGGGCAGAGATTCTTCCTCAAGGGATTGTCCGTAGGTGCCGTAAAGGGATAAATGATAAACAGAACAGAAAATATATGAATATAAGTATGCAGGCAGGAGGGGAGAGTTCTCATCTCCTGCCTGCTTTGCGATCGGAGCAGTATTTTGATCCGGAAAAGGAGATTATTATGTCAGTACATAAGGAAGAACGGCATTATGAAGTCGTAGTCGTCGGCGGAGGAATGGCAGGTGTCTGTGCCGCCATCGCTTCTGCGAGAAAAGGCGTAAAAACAGCGATCGTGCAGAACCGCTCCATGTTCGGCGGTAACGCCAGTTCGGAGATCCGTATGCATATCGTTGGGGCAAACGCCCACGGATCCAAGAAAAATCTCGGAGAAACCGGCATTTTGCTGGAGATCTTATTGGAAAATAAGCGGCGCAATCCCTACGCATCGTTCCCGGTATTCGATTCCGTGATCTGGGAAAAGGTACATTTTCAGGAGAATCTGGACGCTTATCTGAACACTGATATGGACGATGTCATCATGGACGGTAAAAAAGTTGCTGCCATCATCGGACACCAGAACACCACGGAGACGGAATTTACGATCTACGGCGATATCTTCGTCGATGCCACCGGTCACGGCACACTGGCGACCATGGGCGGCGCCACCGGACGGATGGGCAGCGAGGGACGCGACGAGTTCCACGAGCCGGATGCACCCGAGGAGCCGAACGATGATACGATGGGCAATACGCTGATGTTCTCCGCTGTGGATCGCGGTGAGCCGGTGAAGTTCATCCGTCCCGACTGGGCATATCAATATACCGAGGAAGACCTGAAATACAGAGAGCACGGCAACAGCATCGGCTCCCATATGGAGGGCGGACAGCTGACGAAGTTCGAGGAGGGCAGCGGCAGACTGCCGCATTTCTCCAACGTGGACTCCGGTTACTGGTGGATCGAGCTGGGCGGACAGTATGACGACATCATCCGGGACGGCGAGGTCATCCGTGATGAGCTGTTGAAATGCGTCTACGGTGTCTGGGATCATCTGAAAAATGTCGGCGATCACGGGGTGGAGAATCTGGATCTCGACTGGGTCGGCATCGTGCCGGGCTATCGGGAGAGCCGACGGATCGAGGGCGATTATCTCCTGAATGAAAATGATGTACTGGAGAACCGTATTTTCCCGGATGCCGTCGCTTACGGCGGCTGGCAGATGGATCAGCACGTCCGGGGTGGTATCCGTGATCTGGACAAGATCCCCTCCCGGATCCTGAATTTCACCGGATGTTATACGATCCCCTGGAGATGCTATTATGCGAAGGAGCTGGAGAATGTCATGCTCGCCGGAAGAGATATCAGCACTTCTAAGATGGCATACGGCACGACGAGAGTCATGGGTACCTGCTCCATCGGCGGGCAGGCGGTCGGTACGGCAGCAGCCATGGCGGTACAGGCAGGAATAGAAAGTGCAGAAAGCTTTGTTGATGCGGCAACACTCGATACTGAGGATAAAATAGCCGATGCAGTGAATAAATATACTGTATTCGGACGTGTGACACCAAAGCAGAAAAAGCAGCTTGTAAAGGCTTTACAGGCTAAAGGTCATACAGTTGCGATGACCGGAGACGGAGTCAACGATATACTTGCCATGAAGGATGCCGACTGCAGTGTGGCTATGGCATCGGGAAGTGAGGCGGCAGCCCAGGCAGCCCAGGTTGTCCTTTTGGACTCTGATTTTGCACATATGCCGGATGTGGTATATGAGGGACGCAGGGTAGTAAACAATATCCAGCGCTCAGCCAGTCTGTTTCTTGTGAAAAATATATTCTCACTGTTACTTTCACTGTTTTCAGTTATTCTTATGGTTACGTATCCGCTTGAGCCGGCACAGGTATCGCTCATCAGTATGTTTACCATAGGAGTACCGGGATTCTTATTGGCACTGGAGCAGAATAAGGACAGGATAAAGGGGCACTTTATCACCAATGTCATGCTAAAGGCACTGCCGGGTGGACTTACGGATGTAATAGCTGTCGGAGCGCTTGTCGTATGCGGAGAAGTATTTTGTATATCAGATGCAAGCATAGGAACGATAGCGACGCTTGTACTTTCGGTAGTGGGCTTCATGATTCTCTTTAAAATCAGTGAGCCACTCAATGGAATGAAATATGCTGTTATTATCGGAAATATAGCAGGTCTGGTATTTTCGGGTTTCTTCTTAAAGAAACTGTTTGCACTGACAGATTTGTCAAATATATGTATTCTTCTCATGATAGTGTTTGGCTTTGCGGCTGAGTCACTGTTTAGGAATCTGACACTTCTGGTTGAGAAACTGAGAGGCTCATACGAGAAAAAGAAGGGCTTCAATGTCTGATATTAAAAATCTGCATGGCACCATAGGTGTGTGGCAGCTTAGGACCAGGTGCCTTTCTTGATGGGCACGACAGATTTTTACAGTTCGCGCAGGTATTACAGAGCTCTTTGATATTTTTCTGCTTTTGTGAGTCAAGCTTTATTATGAGGGCGGCTGTCTTAAGTGGCTTGAGCATATTTGAACCGGTGAGATGTATGCCATCAGGGCTTACGTGCTCAAAAATCTCAGGCAGCAGCTCAAGCGGATATTCATCGCCTAAAAATGACAGCTCAATGGCATAAAGAGAGCTTTCTTCTTCGACAGCCTTTGCAAACTGCTCATATGCGTTTGACAAAAGCATGAGGCTTAAACAGTCTGCTATGTATGCTTCCTCAAGCTGCTCATGGTTTAAATACAGCTCTGACAGCTCGTCTGCACCGTTTCCGAGTGTCACGAGACCGTAGGCATAGTGTGCCAGTGATACCCCGGGCAAATCCTGTTTTATGGAATAGTATGCGAAGGCATCCACCAATGGAAGCATTGCGGTGTATATTGCCCGGATAAGCGGTAGCTTATCGTTATCAAAATGAAACCGGCTGCAGAATTCTTTCCAGTCTTTAGATGATAATTCAGGTGTGATTTTGCGTTTCATGGTTTTTTGGTTACATCATCGGATTCTTTATCATCAGAACCCTTTAAAAGTCTGTATACAAATGAATATGCCCAGATAAGCACCGGGATAATGATAGTTGCGGCAACGGCAGCCTTCCAGTAGCGCATGTCACTTGTGTGATCGAGCACAGTGGCAACAAATGCCACAATATATAAAAGTAATAAAAGGATGGCGCCAATCAGTGCCAGAATACGTTTTGTCTTTTTCATGAATTGTTCTCCGTGGTTTTTGAATAGTTATTTAATAATTATAATATAAAAAAACAAAATTGACGTCAAGCTGTTATTTTGGTATAATACATCCATATGTGAAGTTGAGGCTGTTTGGCCTCATATCAGTTTATAAAAGATAAAGGTGGTAGTAAAAATGGCTTTATTAGAAGAGTGGCACAAGATTGCCTACAATGACAAAGCAGATCAGGGAGAGTTACAGCGTTTTTGGCAGCATTATTTCCTCTTGGAGAAGGGTGTATATGAGAAGCTCCTTGCAAATCCGGATGAGGCAGTAGAGGGAACAGTCAAAGAGCTTGCTGAGAAATATGAGTTATCAATCATGGAGATGACAGGCTTCTTAGACGGAATCAATGACAGCCTTGTCACACCAAACCCAATCGAGGAGATGGATGAGGACACAAAGGTAAGCCTTGCATTCGATAAAGAAAAGCTTTATAAGAACATGGTAGATGCAAAGGCAGACTGGCTTTACAATCTCCCGGCATGGGATGAAATCTTTGACGCAGAGACAAAGCATGCGCTTTACCTCGAGCAGAAGAAGTCAGGAACAGTGGTAGTAGGCAAGAAAATCGGCCGAAATGACCCATGTCCATGCGGTTCGGGCAAGAAATATAAAAAATGTTGCGGAAAAAATGCATAAAGTACTTTACAGATTAGAAAAATAAGTATATTATCATTTTTTGAAAGGAACATTAGCATAATAACAATACGTTGAAGAGCACAGTAAGTATATTAAAAGCAGCAGAGAGGGAAGCCTTGAAAGACGAGAATCAAAGTCCAAAGAGTGGTGAAAGCTCCCCGGTGGATGATATACCGAACACCAGCTTGGAGTGGCTCCAATAAAGCCCGGTGACACCGTTATAGTCAAATGAGTTTCTGTCGGATACAGACAAGCAGTATGTTTTCAGGCGGAAAGAATGTGGGTGGAACCACGGTAACAAAGCTTATCGTCCCCGATGTCGCAGCAATGCGGTGTCGGGGATTTTTATATTAAAAATAAAGGAGAGATAACCATGAAGATAACATTGAAGGATGGCTCATCAAAAGAGTACAGCGAAGCAAAAAGCGTATATGAAATCGCAAAAGATATAAGCGAGGGACTTGCAAGAGCAGCCTGCGCAGGAGAGGTTGACGGAGAAATTGTTGACTTAAGAACAGTTCTTGACAAGGACTGCACACTCAATATAATCACAGCAAGTGATGAGGAAGGACTTCGTGTTATCAGACATACAGCATCACACGTGCTGGCGCAGGCAGTTAAGAATCTGTTCCCGGATGCAAAAATCACAATCGGACCGGCAATTGACGATGGTTTCTACTATGATTTCGATTCACAGCCATTCTCAAGAGAGGATCTCGATGCACTTGAGGCAGAGATGAAGAAAATCATCAAACAGGGTCATGAGATAACAAGATTTACACTCCCTAGAGAGGAAGCAATCAAATTCATGAAGGAAAAGGATGAGCCATACAAGGTAGAGCTTATCGAGGAGCTTCCTGAGGGTGAGGAGATTTCATTCTATGACCAGGGTGGATTTGTAGATTTATGTGCAGGACCACATCTTATGAGCACAAAGGGAGTAAAGGCTTTCAAGCTCACAGCATCATCAATGGCATACTGGAGAGGTGATTCAAACAAGGCAAGACTCCATCGTATCTACGGAACAGCCTACAATAAGAAAGAGGATTTAAAGGCACATCTTGAGAGAATGGAGGAGGCTAAGAAGCGTGATCACAATAAGCTTGGCCGTGAGATGGAGCTTTTCACAACAGTAGATGTAATCGGACAGGGACTCCCGCTTATGATGCCAAAGGGCACAAAGATGATTATGAAGTTGCAGAGATGGATTGAGGACCTCGAGGATAAGGAGTGGGGCTATGTGCGTACAAAGACACCACTCATGGCAAAATCAGACCTGTACAAGATTTCAGGACACTGGGATCATTATCTTGACGGCATGTTTGTTCTCGGAGATCCTGAGAAGGACGGCGAGGAAGAGGTTATGGCACTTCGCCCGATGACATGTCCGTTCCAGTATTATGTATACAAGGCAAAGCAGCACTCATACAGAGATCTGCCTTACAGAATGGGTGAGACATCCACACTGTTTAGAAACGAGGATTCGGGAGAGATGCACGGACTGACACGTGTCAGACAGTTTACTATCTCAGAGGGTCACAATGTTATCCGTCCTGACCAGTGTGAGGAGGAGCTCAAGGCATGCTTCAATCTTAACAGATATGTCCTTAAGGTGCTGGGACTCGAGAATGATGTGACATACCGTCTTTCAAAATGGGATCCAAAGAACACAGAAAAGTATTTAGGAGATGATGAGTACTGGAACTCAACACAGGAGGTTCTTCGTAACATCCTTATTGAGGAAAATGTTCCTTTTGTTGAGGCCGATGGCGAGGCTGCATTCTACGGACCAAAGATTGATATCCAGGCCAAGAACGTATACGGTAAAGAGGATACCATGGTAACAATACAGCTCGACTGTGCTATTGCTGAGAATTTTGATCTGTACTATATTGATCAAAACGGCGATAAAATCCGTCCATACATCATCCACCGTACATCACTCGGCTGCTATGAGCGTACACTTGCATGGCTTATCGAGCACTACGCAGGCAAGTTCCCTACATGGCTCTGCCCTGAGCAGGTAAGAGTACTTCCTATCTCAGAGAAGTATGCTGATTATGCTAAAAAGGTAGCAGATGAGCTTAAGCGCAATGATGTCGATGTGACAGTTGACAACAGAGCTGAGAAGATCGGATACAAGATCAGAGAGGCTCGTATGGATAAGCTTCCATATATGCTTGTTGTCGGAGCTGACGAGGAGGCAGACGGCACAGTATCGGTAAGAAGCCGTTTTGAAGGAAATGAGGGTGTTAAGCCACTTTCAGATTTCATCGACCAGATTTGCAAGGAAATCCGTACAAAGGAAATCAGAGTGGAGCTTCCGGAAGAGGAAAAACACAGATAATTAATTAAAAAGCATAAAAAAAATCAATCAGGACATACTAGCCTATGCATAAGCAAAGGAGGCAAAAGTATGACAAGACTTGATTGTAATGTTGAAAAATGTGCGTATAATGCAGATAACTGCTGTAAGCTCAGAGAAATCGATGTGAAAGGAACTAAGGCAAAGAAAGCCTGCGATACACAGTGTGGCAGCTTTTCAAACAAGGCCTGTGACTGTGAGGTATCTGCAGAGTTAGCTATTCACAAGGAGACAGATGTGCACTGTGATGCGGCAAAGTGTAAGTACAATGATCACAATAGCTGCATGGCCAATCAGATTGGCATCAAGAAAAACTGTACACCAAACAAGTGCAGTACAGAGTGTGCAAGCTTTGAGTGTCGGGCGTAGACTAAGAGACGCATAATGACAGTTGCCCGGAGTATCAGGTTTATGGTGCTCCGGGTACATATATTTTCGTAATTTGTGATTGCTGCTGTATATATTATGGTGTGACAGACAGCAATTACAGTCAGGAAAGGAAAAATATGGATTATAATATAAATTTCCCACATCTTCATATATATCTGCAGCATGTGATAAAGAGCATATCAATAGGAAGCTTTGGTATTGCGATGTATGGCATAATAATAGCATGTGGTATGCTTGCGGGGCTGGGCGTGGCCTGCTATGTGGCTAAAAAATCAGGACAAAATCCTGATACATACTTTGATCTGGCACTTGTGGCAATCATATGCTCGGTGATAGGCGCAAGAATATACTATGTGGTATTCAGGTGGGATTTGTACAAGGATGACCTGCTTAGCATATTCAATATCAGGCAGGGAGGACTGGCAATTTACGGAGGAGTGATAGCAGCAATTATCACCACATTCGTTTTTGCAAAGGTCAGAAAGCTGTCGTTTCCACTGTTGTGTGATACGGCGGGGCTTGGACTGATACTGGGACAGGCGATTGGCAGATGGGGAAACTTTTGCAACAGGGAGGCATTTGGCGATTATTATGACGGACTTTTTGCCATGCAGCTTCCGGTATCAGCTGTCAGGACATCGGATTTGACTGAAAAGCTTATGTCACATACAACTGTGATAGACGGAGTGGAGTATATCTCGGTGCATCCTACATTTTTGTATGAATCCTTTTGGAACCTGTGCTTATTTATTTTGTTGATGCTTTATTTTAAGCACAGAAAGTTTGACGGAGAGGTGTTTCTTCTATATTTATTAGGCTATGGTATAGGAAGATTCTGGATAGAAAGCCTGCGTACAGACCAGCTTCTCATCCCGCATATCAATTATCCGGTGTCTATGGCACTTGCTGCCACTTTGGTGGCAGTATCAGCCATATGGATAGGTATTGTCAGATATAAGCAGATGAAAATGGGCAAAATGGTGGACACTCCACCACAATCCACCACTAAAGAGTAAATTTCATATGTATTTTATAAAAAAGACGCAAAGTCCACGAAAAGACTGAGCGTCTTTTTTGTTGCTTTTTTATGGGAATTTAGCTTAAAGCCTTGATTTTGTGGGCTGTTAGGTGTAATATTGTAAACAAGTGGTGGAAAGTGGAGCAAAATACCATATAAGTGGAGTGAAGTGGTGGAAAGCTTCAAAATGAGGAAAAGGAGGATGGATGCCATGTTCATGGGCGAATATAATCATTCAATAGACGCCAAGGGCCGTATGATTGTCCCGGCGAAGTTCCGTGAACAGCTTGGTAATGAGTTTGTAGTTACCAAGGGCTTAGATGGCTGTCTGTTCGTCTATTCCAACGAAGAATGGCATCGCATTGAGGAAAATCTTCGCGACAAACCACTCACATCAAGAGAAGCAAGAAAATTTATGAGATTCTTTTTTGCAGGAGCAGCCACCTGTGAGGTGGACAAGCAGGGCAGAATCCTCTTACCGGCGAACTTAAGAGAATACGCAGGTATAGATAAGGAAGTTGTATCTGTCGGAGTATACAGCAGAGTAGAAATCTGGAGCAAAGACAGATACCTTGAAAACTCTGATTTTGACGATATGGATGAGATAGCAGATCATATGGCAGAGCTTGGCATAGGAATTTGATTTTAAATGGAGAGACCACATGGAATTTAAGCATTATTCAGTCTTAAGGGACGAGACAATTGAAAATTTAAACATCCGTCCTGACGGGATATATGTGGATGGTACTCTTGGAGGAGCCGGGCACTCATATGAGATAGCCAAGAGACTTTCGGACAAGGGCAGGCTGATAGGCATAGATCAGGATGCAGATGCCATAAAGGCGGCAGGAGAGAGACTTGCGGAGTTTGGAGACAGGGTAACGATAGTCAGAAGCAATTATTCTGATATGAAGAATGTGCTTCATTCACTCGGAATTGAAAAGGTGGATGGTATTATGCTGGATCTTGGAGTGTCATCCTTCCAGCTTGATACACCAAAGAGGGGCTTTACCTACAGGAGTGAGGATGCACCGCTTGATATGCGTATGGATGACAGAAATGCCCTTACTGCAAGGGATATAGTAAATACCTACAGCGAAAATGATCTGTACCGCATCATCAGGGATTACGGTGAGGACAAGTTTGCAAAGAATATTGCAAAGCACATTGTAGCAGCAAGACAAAAGCAAGAGATAACGACAACAGGAGAGCTCAACGAGATAATAAAGGCAGCGATACCCAAAAAGGTCAGAGCTACCGGAGGTCACCCGTCAAAGAGAACATATCAGGCTATAAGAATTGAACTGAATCATGAGCTTGATGTGCTAAGGGACAACCTGGATGACATGATAGATTTACTTAATCCGGGCGGCAGGATATGTATAATCACATTCCACTCGCTTGAGGACAGAATAGTAAAATCCAATTTCAAAAAAAACGAAAATCCATGTACATGTCCACCGAGTTTTCCGGTATGTGTATGCGGTAATAAATCGAAGGGAACGGTTATCACAAGAAAACCTATCCTTCCGTCAGAAAAGGAACTTGAAGAGAATTCACGCTCGAAGAGTGCAAAGCTTCGTGTGTTTGAAAAGAATGATTTGTAGAATGACAGCAAAAGGAGCAGCTAAATGAATAAAACTACTTATTATATAAATGGGAATGCCGTAAGAGAGCTTGACGAGGCAGCACCGGTCAGAAGACCACAGAAATCGACAAGAGAGCTTGAGGAAATAAGAAGAAAGAAAAACAGAAGAACATCTGCAAGAAGAAATCAGGAGAGAGCACTCTCAATGAACAGGGCATTTGTAGCCTTTCTTACAGCGTGTGTGGCAGCTTCAGCCTTTGTATCTGTTTCACTTATTCAGATAAGGTCAAATGTGACACAGCAGATGAAGGAGGTTGCAGCACTTGAGAGCCAGATAAATGATATGAAGGCTGACAATGATGCCAGATACAAGCAGATTACTACATCTGTCGATTTAAATGCAATCAAGGATGCAGCTATCAACAGACTTGGTATGAAATATGCTTCACAGGATCAGATAGTTTATTACTCAGTTGATAAGAACAACTATATGGATCAGTACAGTGATATCCCTGAATAAATTGGAGGAATCATATTGGCAGCCAGGACAAGAAAAAGACCGGTAAGAAAAATCGGACGCAAAATGAAAACAAAGCTGTTTGCGTTGTTTATGTTAATAGTTGTAGCCATGCTTGGACTCATTGGCAGGCTGATGTTTATTGAATATACAAGCGGAGACGCATATACTAAAAAGGTACTATCATTACAGTCATATGACAGCAAAACAATACCGTTTCAGAGAGGAAATATTGTAGATTCAAACGGCACAGTGCTTGCTACGAGTGTGGCTGTTTATAATGTTGTACTTGATTGCTCGGTTATGACCAGTAAGAAAGAGTATATAACTCCGACAATAGATGCACTGACACAGTGCTTTCCGGATTTAGACAGGGCAACACTTGAGGATTATGCAAATAACAGCAAGGATAACAAATATATTGTACTGTTAAAAAAGCTGTCATATGATGCAATTCAGCCATTTGTACAGCTGCAGGATGCAACAGACGAAAAGGGCAATCTGAAGAATCCAAACATCAAGGGTGTGTGGTTTGAGACAGAGTATCAGAGAAATTATCCGTTTAAAACACTGGCAAGCTCAGTTATCGGCTTTACCTCCGCCGGAAATGTAGGTACAACCGGACTCGAAAACTATTACAATGACACCTTAAATGGTGTAAATGGCAGGGAGTATGGCTATCTGAATGCAGACAATGATTTCCAGAAGACAGTAATTGCTGCACAAAACGGAAATACCCTGTACACAACTATAGACGCAAATATCCAGTCGATTGTTGAGGATAAGATAAAACTGTTCTCAGATACTTATGCAAATAATGCAAGAGAAGGACTTGGCGCAGAAAATATTGCAGTCGTTATAGAAAATCCTAAAAATGGTGAGATACTGGCCATGGCGAATTATCCGAATTTTGATTTGAACAATCCAAGGGATATGAGTGCATATTACAGCGAGGAACAGCTTGCGGCATTTAAAAAGGACAGTACTCAGGAGATGGATGCACTAAATAAGCTGTGGCAGAACTTCTGTGTTACACATACATATGAGCCGGGGTCTGTACAGAAGCCTTTTACCGTGGCATGTGGACTGGATACAGGCACGCTCACTACTGATATGACATTTTTATGTGATGGATACGAGATGTTTGGCGGTGAAAAGGTATCATGCGTCAACCGTAGCGGACATGGCATAGAGACACTTGAAAAGGCACTCATGGATTCATGTAATGATGCACTCATGCAGATGTCATATAAGATTGGTGCAGAAAATTTTCTGTATTATCAGAGTGTATTTGGCTTTGGTCAAAAGACAGGTGTTGATCTGCCAGGTGAGGCAAATACATCAACGCTCATGTATACACTCGACAATATAAAGCCTGTCGATTTAGCGACAAACGTATTCGGACAGAACTATAACTGTACCATGATAGAGATGGTCAGTGCATTTTCTTCACTGGTGAATGGCGGCAATTATTATCAGCCGCACGTAGTAAAGAAAATCGCAGATGACAACGGCAATACAGTAAAGACAATTGAGCCTACACTGCTAAAAAAGACAGTGTCAGAGAATACAAGTGCGACACTTAAAAATTACCTGCAGAACGTAGTTGCAAACGGAACCGGTAAGGTGGCAAAGGTTGACGGATACTCAATGGGAGGCAAGACAGGAACAGCGCAGATGTATGATGAGACAACGCACCTTAGAAAGAGGGGCAGCTATCTTGTATCATTTATAGGCTGTGTGCCTGCGCAGGATCCGCAGCTTGTTATTTACACTGTAATCGACCAGCCGAATGTACAGGATCAGCCTCACAGTAACTATGCACAGAACCTGACCAGAGAGATATTAAAGGAAGTACTTCCGTATATGAATATATACCCTGATGAGGAACAGACCGGTGTAAATGCTGACCTTACGATAACAGGCACAAATCCTCCGACAGGAGAAAAGGTCACACAGGAGGGTGAGCAGGGCGAATAGAGAATAGCCTCAATATTTTTTGCATATATTAGTGTAAAAATATTGAGGCATTTTTGTTTATGATACTTAACAATACGCGCTACAGAAGAAAAATATGCGTATTTTGCAGTATACTGACAGCTGTTCTTATCGCCTTGTGTTTCAGACTGTTTTATCTCATGATAGTAAAAGGCGATTATTACAGTAAAAAGGCAAGTGCGCTTCAGGAAAGAGAGCGTGATATTGCAGGAATACGCGGAGATATAGTGGATAGAAATGAAAGGATAATAGCGACAAATGAAACTGCATATAACATAAGCGTTATACACAATCAGATAACAGACAAGGAAGCAGTCATCTCTGTTTTAAGCAGTGAGCTTTCGATTGACGAAAAGACTATCCGCAGTAAGGTGGATAAGGTTACATCCATTGAAAAAATAAAGAACAATGTTTCTAAAAAAACAGGCGATAAAATACTATCATATGGCTTGGCAGGGGTAAAGGTTGACGAGTCAAGTGTCAGGTACTATCCGCTTAATGAGTTGTTTTCAAAGGTTATAGGCTTTGCAGGAGCAGATGGTCAGGGTGTTGTTGGGCTTGAGACCACATATGATGAAATTCTGCGTGGCACACCCGGGCGGATATACACTGTATGTGATGGCAGAGGTGTGGAGGTGAAGGGCTATAAGGAGAGAAGAGAAGCTCCCCAAAAAGGAGACACACTTGTCACTACACTCGACATAAATATACAAAGAGTATGTGAGAAAAACGCAATGATGGCATATGCACAAAACCTGGCAGACAGTGTGAGTATAATTGCCTTAAACCCTAAAAATGGAGAAATATATGCCATGACCGACTACCCGGAATATAATTTGAATGATCCTTTTTCATGTGAAAACCATGATGAAGCCTGGAGAAACGGATGTGTAAGTGATACATATGAGCCCGGTTCCGTATTCAAGATAATTACGGCAGGAATCGCACTGGAGGAGGATGTGGTGAGCCTTGATGACCGCTTTTACTGCCCGGGATATATTACTGTGGAGGACAGACGCATACACTGCCATAAGAGAACAGGACATGGAAGTGAGACCTTTGTGCAGGGAATACAGAATTCATGCAATCCGGTCTTTATTGATTTAGGTCTTAGAATAGGCAGTGAGAGGTATTATGCTGATTTCATGAGGTTTGGTCTGCTTGATAAGACAGGTATTGATTTGCCGGGAGAGGCCGCCACCATAATGCATCAGCCGGATAAGATAGGCCAGGTGGAGCTTGCAACAATCTCATTTGGACAGTCATTCCAGCTCACACCCATCGAGCTTATGACAACAGTATCATCTCTTATAAATGGTGGTAACAGAATTACTCCTCATATAGGTAAGGAGATTCATGGCACCGAAGGCACGGTAAAAGAGGTGCTGTCCTTTGAACAGACGTCAGGTATATGCAGTGAAGAGACCTCTGATACACTGCGAAAGCTTTTGGAGGGCGTGGTAGCAGAGGGCTCAGGAAAAAATGCAAAGGTTGAAGGTTATGCGATAGGAGGAAAGACTGCTACATCGCAGACACTTCCGAGAAGTGACAATGTATATATAGCCTCGTTCCTTGGGTTTTATCCGGTGGATGATCCGGCACTTATGGTGCTTGTGAAAATAAATAATCCAAAGGGCGGTGCGTACTATGGCGGAACAATCGCTGCACCGGTTGCAGCTGAAATATTTAGGGAAATCATACCGTATGCACAGGAGATAGGAGTGTGTAACTGATTTACGGGCTCTTGCGAAATAGAACTAAATAACGTATACTATAATTTAATGATTAAGGCAGTCGTTTGGACAATTTGATTTGTTAAACATATCCATACGGATGGCTGCAATAAAAGATGGAGGAATAAAAATGAGCTTACAAGGAAAAAAGGTACTTGTTGTCGGAACAGGAAAGAGTGGCATTGCAGCGACAGAGCTTTTGTGCGCAAATGGCATCGATACAGTATTGTTTGATGGAAATAAAGAACTGGATTCAAAAACACTTTATGAGAAAGCACCAAAGCTTAAGGAGGTGCCGCTTATTTTAGGCGACCTGACAGATGAACAGATTGATGAGTTTGATGTGGCTGTGCTAAGTCCGGGAGTACCAACAGACATTCCTATGGTCAATTCCTTACGTGACAGGGGCGTTAAAATATGGGGTGAGATAGAGCTTGCATACACATTTGGGGCAGGTGAGATCATCGCTATCACAGGAACCAACGGAAAGACGACCACTACAGCTCTGACAGGTGAGATAATGAAGAATTACTTTAAGGATGTGAGAGTGGTAGGAAATATCGGAATCCCTTATACATCAATGGTCACAGGAAGCACCGGTGAGACAGTAACGGTTGCAGAGATTTCAAGCTTCCAGCTCGAGACGATAGATACCTTCAAGCCACATGTAAGCGCAATTTTAAATATCACACCCGATCACCTGAATCGACACCATACTATGGAAAATTACATCAGGGCAAAGGAGGATATCACAAAAAATCAGACAGCAGATGATTACTGCGTGTTAAACTACGAGGACGAGGTGCTTAGAGATTTTGCAGCAGAGTGCCCGGCTAAGGTTATATTTTTCAGCAGTAGGTCTGAGCTTTCAGAGGGCTTTTATCTGGACGGAGACATCATCATATACGCACACGACGGTGTACGCGATGAGGTAATTGATGTAAATGAGCTGAATCTCCTCGGAAAGCATAATTTTGAGAATGTGATGGCAGCGTGTGCCATGTCTATAAGCTTTGGGGTACCGATGGATAAGATTGTCGAGGTGCTTAAGGTATTTAAGGCAGTTGAGCACAGGATAGAGTACGTGACCGAAAAGCGTGGAGTCAGATTCTACAACGATTCAAAGGGCACAAATCCTGATGCAGCCATTCAGGGTATACGTGCCATGAACAGACCGACACTTCTCATTGGCGGTGGATATGATAAGCAATCGGAGTATGATGAGTGGATAGAGGCCTTTGACGGCAAAGTAAAGGAACTTGTGCTTATCGGTCAGACTGCAGATAAAATCGAAGAGTGTGCACACAGACACGGATTCATGAATACTGTAAAGAAGGATACGTTTGAGGATGCAGTAAATTATTGCTATGAGCATGCTGTTTCAGGTGATGCAGTGCTCTTATCACCTGCATGTGCAAGCTGGGGCATGTTTCCTAACTATGAGGAGCGCGGACGTATCTTTAAGGAAATAGTAAAAGGATTTAAGGAGTAAATATTTTGGCAGGAAAGCGTAGAAGAAGTAGTAAGAATAAAGAAAAAAAAGAAAAAGGAATACCTTATTTCGACTACAACCTGTTGTTTATAGTTATATTTCTGCTCTGCTTTGGTCTTGTTATGCTATATAGCTCGAGTGCATACACATCGGCCATCAAAAATCATGACAGCATGCACTATCTTAAGCTTCAGATACGAAATATTGTACTGGGACTTATACCTATGGTATTTCTGGCAAAGGTCGACTACAGATATTGGAAAAAGCTTGGCTTTTTTGCGTATATAGCATCGCTTATACTGTGTGTGCTTGTGTTTGTGCCAAAAATAGGCTCAAGCTCACATGGTTCATCGAGATGGATTGGCATAGGACCAATACAGTTCCAGCCTTCAGAAGTGGCTAAAATTGCGGTCATACTGTTTATGGCTATGATTATAGACAAGATCCCCAAGCAGTTTGATAAATTTTTAAGTCTGGTAAAGGTGCTTGCTATGCTTATTCCGCTCATAATAGTTGTTGCAATCAGCAATCTGAGTACGGCAGTTATCATCATAGGCATTTCGGTCTGTATGCTGTTTGTCGCAAGCCCAAAGTATCTGCAGTTTATTATTGTAGCAGTGGCGGTAGTTGTGTTTGCAGTGGCGTTTGTCATGCTGGCAGGCTATAGAAGTACACGTATTGAGGCATGGCTGCATCCGGAGACTGCGGGAACAGACGCAGTATTCCAGACTATGATGGGACTTTATGCGATAGGCTCGGGCGGATTGTTTGGAAAAGGACTTGGAGAGAGCTTACAGAAGCTTGGCAATGTGCCGGAGTCACAAAATGATATGATATTTACAATTATTTGTGAAGAGCTTGGACTGTTTGGCGCTATCTGCCTTATTTTACTTTTTATACTGCTTATATGGCGTATGATGGTCATTGCAAACAATGCAAGGGATTTGTATGGCTCACTTTTAGTGATTGGTGTGATGAGTCATATTGCAATCCAGGTGATACTGAATATTGCGGTAGTTACCAATTCACTTCCAAATACCGGTGTTATTCTGCCGTTTATCAGCTATGGAGGTACGTCAATCATATTCCTGATGGCGGAAATAGGGCTTGTTTTGTCTGTGTCAAGAGGCATCAGGCTTGAAAATGTGTAGATTAAGGCGTGAAATATAATGATTAAGAAAAAAAGAAAACATAAAAAGAGATTAAAGCATTTTTTTATGGGACTGCTAATTACGATAGCAGTGCTCGCGATACTGTTTCTCATTGCACTTAAGCTGTTTACGGTAAAAAGGGTAGTTGTCGAGGGCAATGAGCTTTACGACCAAAAGACTATAGAGGATGCGGTGCTTAATGATAAGTACTCATGGAACTCACTGTATGTCTATCTGAAATATAAGGTAAAGGATACTAAAAAAATACCGTTTATTGATACAATGAGCATAAGCCTGGATAGTCCGCATACTCTTCATATATCAGTTTATGAAAAAGGAATGCTTGGATACATATATATTCCGGGAATTAATGAGAATGCATATTTTGATAAGGATGGCTTTGTGGTGGAAACATCCTCTGACACGGTGCCGGGTGTGCCATGTATAGACGGCATAAGCTGTGACAAGGTAGTACTTTATGAGAAGCTGCCTATTAAGCAGACTATGCTAAAAGATATCCTTGAGCTTACACAGGGATTAAAAAGGCAGGACCTTGTGCCGGATTCTGTGGATTATGGTGCGCAAAATGCACCGGTAGCCAAGTATGGTAATGTGAGTGTGATAATTGGTGACACTACAAAGCTTACACGTAAAATAGAGAGGCTTAAGGCTATCATGCCATCGCTTGAGGGACAGTCCGGTACACTACATTTAGAGAGCTGGACGGAAGAAACAACAAATATTGTGTTTGACAAGTCAGAATAATGTAAAACTAAATAAAAAAAATCATATTTTATAGTTGATTATTTTGGAGAAAAATTATATTATAGAATAAATGAGTTTAAGAATATTCGATATTTTTATATAGAAAATTAAATTTTGGGAAAGAAAGAGGAGGAATCACCTTGCTTGAGATAAGAACTAACGAGGCTGATAACAGCGCAAAGATTATTGTCATTGGAGTCGGAGGAGCCGGTAACAATGCAGTTAACAGAATGATTGATGAGAATATTGGTGGAGTAGAGTTTATCGGTATCAATACAGATAAGCAGGCTTTACAGCTTTGTAAGGCTCCTACACTTATACAGATTGGAGAGAAGCTTACAAAGGGACTCGGCGCAGGTGCGCAGCCTGAGATCGGTCAGAAGGCCGCTGAGGAGAGCGCAGAGGAGCTTCAGGCAGCAGTAAAGGGCGCTGATATGGTATTCGTCACATGCGGTATGGGAGGCGGAACCGGTACAGGTGCAGCTCCTGTTGTTGCAAAGATAGCAAAGGATCAGGGTATACTTACAGTTGGTGTTGTTACAAAGCCATTCAAATTTGAGGCAAAGCAGCGAATGATTAATGCGGTTTCAGGAATAGAGAGACTTAAGGAGAGCGTTGATACACTTATTGTCATTCCAAATGATAAGCTTCTCGAGATAGTAGACCGTCGCACAACAATGCCGGATGCACTCAAGAAGGCAGATGAGGTATTGCAGCAGGCAGTTCAGGGAATCACTGATCTTATTAATCTTCCTGCACTTATCAACCTTGACTTCGCAGATGTACAGACTGTCATGAAGGACAAGGGTATGGCACATATCGGTATCGGTAGTGCACAGGGGGATGATAAGGCTATCGAAGCTGTTAAGCTTGCGGTTGCTTCACCTCTTCTTGAGACAAAGATAAATGGTGCAACACATGTCATTATCAATATCTCAGGAGATATCTCTCTTATGGATGCAAACGATGCAGCAAGCTACGTACAGGATCTGGCAGGAGAGAATGCCAATATTATCTTTGGTGCCAAGTTTGATGAGAGCATGACTGATCAGGCTTCTATCACTGTTATTGCTACAGGACTGGAGGATGTTTCAGAGAAGATAGATATGCCGGGCAAGCAGGCAGCGCCTGGTGCAGGAATGGCAGGCGGTATGCAAAACCGTATGGTATATCCGAATCAGACAGCTGCAAGACCTGTTTCAGGCATGGGAACACAATCCACAGCCACAGCAGGACTTCACACAACAGCAACAAGCGGACTTCATACAGCTGCCCAGCCACAGCAGACAGCACCTGCACATGCATATACAGGTATCCAGAAGCCACGCCAGCCTGAGAGCACGGTTAAGCCTGTAGAGATTAATATTCCGGATTTCCTTAAGAATTCAAGACGATAGTTTATAGGACATGCAGCTTTTGGGCTGCATGTCTTTTTTGCTTATTGTCGACATATTACGGCACTTAAAAACCTGCTTTTACGCTATTCTTGTCTGTGAAAGTGAGGTGAAAAATTATCTATGCATTTTATCTCGATATTTTTCTTCTTCGTACATTTATCACCAATTGTCTCATACTTATATTTGTCATATATATGCTAAAAATTCCATTGATCGGGAAGGTGGTACGTCTGATTGCTTCTGCAGTGGGTGCATCGGTATGTGAATGTGTACTGCTTCTTCTGGCAGGCAGCTATGCGTTTTATAAATGGACCTCTGTTCTGGTGGTCGTACCGCTTGCGGCAAGGCTTGCAATAGGCAGACAGGCTGGCAGAAAAATCCCGTTTCTAAGACTTTTTGCACTATGTATGTTTGTAACAGTGCTGACCGGAGGCATAGTAACAGCTCTGGACAGCTTTTTCAGCTCTGATGCGACAGTTATGATATGCTGTGGTTTTGTCATATCATACATAGTGTTAAAGTGCTTCTGCGAGCGAAGTAATGAGAGCAGAAGACTATATAGGGTCACACTCCTAAAGGATGGTAAAAGAGCTTGTGCCACAGCTTTGTATGATACAGGCAATCTGCTAAAAACACAGCCCGAGCAGCTTCCGGTACATATAGGCGGCAGTGCATTGTTTGATATTGTGGGAGAAGATGTCAGCTTTTTTGATGTGCCGTACAAGAGCCTGGGTAATGATGGTGGAAGCCTTAAAGTGTGCGTATTTGATGAGATGACAGTCATGAAGGGAAATAGTAAGCTGATTTTACATAATGTGCTGGTGGGAAGAGCATCGGATAGTTTATTTGAGGACAATGCATATGATATGATTTTGAATGAAGCTGTTTTTAGTAATAAAACGGGTATGGAAAATACTCTGGGGAAATAAGCCGGACACAAATGAGGTGTTTTACATAGGAGGGACGGAGGTGCTGCCGCCTCCGCTTGAGACAGATGAGGAGAAGTGCTGTCTGATTGCATTGGTGGATAAAAATGTGGCAATGTCAAAGGAACAGGCAAAAAAGCAGCTTATAGAGCACAATCTAAGGCTTGTGGTGTATCTGGCAAAAAAATTTGAAAACACGGGAGTATGCGTGGAGGACCTTATATCAATTGGCACAATCGGTCTCATAAAGGGGATAAACACATTCAATCCTGAGAAGAAAATAAAGCTTGCCACATACGCATCCAGATGCATAGAAAATGAGATTCTTATGTATCTGCGCCGCAACAACAGAGTGAAGCTTGAGGTATCCTTTGATGAGCCACTAAACACGGATTGGGACGGAAATGAGCTGCTTTTATCAGATATACTGGGGACGGATGAGGATGTCATATATAAGGATCTTGAGACTGAGGTTGAGATTTCACTGCTAAAAAAAGCCATGCTGTCATTGAACGAGCGTGAGAGGCAGATAATAGAGCTTCGATTTGGAGTAAACCGTGTGGAGAATAAGGAGCTGACGCAGAAGGAGGTGGCAGACATCCTTGGAATTTCACAGTCATACATATCAAGGCTCGAAAAAAAAATAATAGCAAGATTGAAGAAAGAAATACAGAAAATGGCATAAGTGTGGTATAATATTTTTATCATAAAACAGAATAGGAGATGGTAGTATGGTATTGGAATTTATCGGTGCTGACAGAGAGGTTACTGGAAGCTGTCACTATCTGACATTTGGGGACACACATATACTTATTGACTGTGGAATGGAGCAGGGAGCTGATTTGTACGTGAATCAGGAGATACCGGTCAATCCTTCACTCATAGACTATGTGTTTGTCACACACGCACACATTGACCACTCAGGTCTTTTGCCGCTCATATACAATCATGGTTTCAGGGGCACCATTTTTGCGACAAAGGCGACAACAGATTTATGTAACATCATGCTAAAGGATTCTGCACATATTCAGGAATTTGAGGCGGAGTGGAAGAACAGAAAGGCAAGACGAGCCGGAAGACCGGAAGTGACTCCTATGTACAATGTGGAGGATGCACAGAATGTCATGCAGCACTTTACACCGTGTGATTACAACAGTGTGTATGAGATATGTCCGGGGCTTAAGGTGAGATTTGTGGATGCAGGTCATCTGCTTGGTTCATCATCCATTGAGATGTGGGTGACTGAGGAGAATGTGACCAAAAAGATTGTTTTTTCAGGCGATATCGGAAATCACAACAGGCCGCTCATCAAGGATCCGCAGTATGTGGACAGTGCTGATTATGTGGTTATGGAATCTACATATGGCAATCGTCTGCACGATACGCCGCCTGATTACGCGGTGGAGCTTGCAAAGGTCATCAATGCGACCTTTACAAGAGGCGGCAATCTGGTAATCCCGGCATTTTCAGTGGGCAGGACGCAGGAGATGCTCTACTTTATCAGGCGTATAAAGACGGAGAATCTGCTGCCGGAGCATCCGAATTTTGAGGTTTACATCGACAGCCCCCTTGCTGTTGAGGCAACAAATGTATTTCATGAGAATATATCGGACTGCTTTGATGAGGAGGCTATGGAGCTTATTTCGGCAGGCATCAATCCAATCAAGTTCCCCGGACTTCGTGTGGCAGTATCATCGGATGAGTCAAAGATGATTAATTTCGATAAGAAGCCAAAGGTTATCATCTCAGCATCGGGTATGTGTGAGGCCGGACGTATCAGACACCACTTAAAGCATAATCTTTGGAGAAGTGATTCAACAGTTTTATTTGTAGGATATCAGGTTCCGGGAACACTTGGCTATGCACTTTTAAACGGTGCTAAAAAGGTGAAGCTTTTTGGTGAGGAAATAGAAGTAAGGGCAAGCATAGTAAATCTGCCGGGGATCAGTGGACATGCAGACAAAAATCAGCTTACCGAGTGGCTTGGCGCAATAAAAAACAAGCCGGAGCATGTATTTATAGTCCATGGAGAGGAATCCACAGCAGAGTACTTTGCAAACCATGTGCATGAGACCTTCGGCTATGATGCAGTGGCACCGTACAGTGGTGATGCCTATGACCTTATCACGAATCAGAAGGTGGCAGATGGCTCCCGCAAGCTTGTGGAGAAAAAGGCTGTATATGGCATGGCGAGCAGAGAGAAGACTATATTTGACCGTCTGGTGGCAGCAGGACAGAGACTTGTATCTGTTATCCAGAAGTGTCAGGGCATGGCGAATAAGGATTTGAGCAAGTTTGCAGACCAGATAAATGCGCTGTGTGATAAGTGGGATAGATAGAATGTAATCACAGCATATCAAAGTAATAAAGCAAAAAGGGAATGTGTGGGCAGTCAATCGCATACAACATATATGCAACACTGGGACACACAAATCCCATATTTATGGGCTTTTTAGGATATCAAAACGTTAACAAAGAGATAATTCAACCGAATATCGAAAAAGAGCAACAGACCCCGAAAATCCTGTATTTTCGGGGTTTTATTTATATTCTGAAAATCTATCAGACACCTTCAAAACACACGAAAATGTTCCGGTAACTAACAGGTAACACATAGAAATGTGCCTATCGCAGAGATTGCTAAAGCAATTGGAAAGGATGCATAATATATAAGAATTGGCATACAACAAGGAATATTAAAATTTGGAACAGCAATGAAAGTTGGAAATTCAAGAGAATATAGTTATTATTGTCCAGATAAGAAGGTGTGGGAAGAGACAGGATACTTTAATAAAAATATGTGATACTATTTTTGTGTAAGAACTGTGATATATGTACATAATGAGAAGATGAAGAAATAGATGTAAATTTAATAGCCAGGAAAATCAAAGGGGGATATGCGTTAAAAACGCGAGAAAACTAATAGGGATTTGACTATAATTCAGATTTACATGAAAGGGGATTTGCGTTATAATTGTGGCGAAAAGGTGGATTTATGCATGGATAAACCAGTTTTTTAAAACAAAAGATTACAAATGGGAAAACGGAATTTATTATATTCCAATGTATATGGTACCATTTTTATAAAGATTTTTTAGAAACGTATATATTCATCAGGCAGCAAGTGGTTAAAGACGTAGAATAATAAACTTTTAACGGAGACACGCAGCTTTAAAATTTGTATATAGATGAATAAAATGCAGTGTATGAGGAGAATGTAATGAGAATATCAGATATTATGAGATTAGGAAAGTCTGCCATTATTTTTGCCACTGTTGTAGTGGCTTTTTTGGCAATAATCTGGCTTTTAGGCTACAAAATGATTTATAAAAAAATATTGCATGGTAAAAAACAGATTTCAATTGGCAGAATAGGACTGGTGTGTGTACTTGCAGTATACATTGTTGTTGTCTTTTATGTGACATTGCTAAGAGGAGGTATTGGTTTTGGGGGATTTGAGTACCGGGCTAACTTTAAACCATTTTCTTCGTACAAAGAGGCCTGGTACAATTTTAGTGCACAGGAATGGAGAAATCTGATACTTAATATATGTATGTTCGTGCCGTTTGGATTTTTACTACCAATTTGTTTTGGAAAGATTAAAAGAGCGTGGAAAATATATTTGTGCGGGTTTGGGTTTGCACTGTTTATAGAGGTTGTGCAGCTTATCACGGGACGAGGTGTATTTGAAACTGACGATATCATAAATAATACGATAGGTGCAATGATCGGATATGGATTATTTTCGGTTGCAAGACTGATATTTGTGGCAGTCTGTTCAAGGAAGAAAGTCCAAGATAATACAAATGAAGTCAGTGGAGTGGCACATGATGAAAATGTTTGTGAAAGACAGAACATTTCCATAAGAAAATGTCTGGTGGCACAGCTTCCGCTTGCGTTTACAATTATAGCTTTTGCAGCTGTTTTTATTGTATACAATAGTATGGAATATGGTAATCTTTCAATCAATAATATTTCAAATCAAAATGTGGATGTCTCGATGGCAGATGGTGTGAGTCTGGCAGATGAGGCAGATCCGCTTGATGTATACACAATTCACAGGGCTACAGAAGATGAGGCGAGGGAGCTTGCCGACGGGTACTTTTCAAAGTATGGTGTTTTAATAGATGACTCAAAAACAGACATATATGATGATACTATTATTTTTTACAGTACCAGCCTTGATGATGAGGGCAGTAACCTGAGTATCTGGTGCGATTACGAAGGACCAACAGTAAGTTTCACGGATTTTTCAAATATAGATGATGAAAATTCGTATGCTGACGCTGGACTTTCAGAGGAATTTGTCAGAGAAAAGCTGGAAAATCTAGGAGTGGTTATTCCCGAAAACGCAGTTTTTGCACCAATCGAGGAATATGATGCAGGAAACTATAGGTTTAGAAACGATGGAGAAATTCTTGACGATGGCTTGTATTATAAGGGAACGATAGAATGTTGTATTAATTCGTCAGGTAAAATTGCAAATTTCAGAGACTCCATGATAAAATATACGCCTTATAAAAAGGTAGATGTTATTTCAGAAAAAGAGGCTTATGACAGGCTATGTGCAGGAAAATTTTATTTCCCGGATTATGATAAAGATGAACAATTATCTGATTTAGTTGTAAAATCAGTGAAGATAAGTTACACACCGGATTCGAAGGGATATTATCGTCCGGTTTATGAGTTTGTGGCAAATGCAAATCAGGATACAGGCAAGAGAGAAATAAGTATAATGGTAGATGCTATGGAAATTTAGGGAGGAATAACTTACAAAAATTAACTGACAGCTGCATTAGGTCTGGTAAAAAACAAAAGGGGCTGTAAAAAAACTCCCCTGACAGAAAATCGCCCAGACCGTGAGGTCTGAGCGATTTTTTGGTATAATTAATTATGCTA
>ERZ772831.1181-NODE-1181-length-25517-cov-34.617823_pt1 | contig 25517 bp, 19 predicted proteins | sample MGYA00580858_ERZ772831 | MGnify/ENA primary metagenome ERZ772831 (study PRJEB29015, sample SAMEA2737694) | human gut metagenome | biome: human gut; feature: human-associated habitat; material: faeces | place: China | collected 2012 ... | reverse complement strand
ACAAAGACATATAAACTCAGCTTATTTCCAATTGATAACATTTCCATCAGAATTGAAAGCTACTATGGATATAAATGAAGCTGTCAAAGATGCTGATGTTGTCATAATAGCTGTTCCTACCTTTGCTGTCGCTTCAACTACTGCACAAATAAATAATTTGATAAAGAAAGATGCAATCCTGGTAACAGTATCCAAGGGATTCGATCCAAATACTCACGATTTGATGGGTGATATCATCAAAAAGAATCTCACAACATATCATCCTATAGTCGTCTTAGCCGGTCCATCATTTGCTATAGAAGTTGTAAAAAGAGAATTGACGACTGTTACAGCAGCTTCTTATGATGAAAAGGCTGCTGAAACAATTCAAAAAATATTCTCGAACGATTATTTTAGAGTTTACACAAACGATGATGAAATCGGTGCTGAAATTTGTGGTGCAATGAAAAATATAATCGCTCTAGCTAGTGGAATATGTGCTGGAATGGGTTATGGGACCAACGCCAGATCTGGTTTGATCACTAGAGGACTGGTCGAAATGTCGCATTTCGTAAGAAAACTTGGTGGAAAAGTCGAAACCATCTATGGTCTTACCGGTGTAGGGGATTTAATATTGACATGTTCTTCAATGGAATCTAGAAACTTCCAAGTAGGAAATGCAATTGGAAGAAGTTTAGATGCCAAATCAGTATTGGCTAACAACAAATTGACAGCCGAAGGTGTCAAAGCTTCACAAATCCTCCATGAGAAAGCAAAAAAATACAAAGTCGATATGCCTATTTGTGAGGCTGTCTATCAAACTTTATACGAAAACAAAAATCCTAAGGATTTAGTGCAAGAATTGATGCACAGACCTTTAAGATCCGAAAAATATCTAGTAGAAGATTAAAATGATAAATAACGGAAGCGGAGAAAAAGAAAACCTATATGCCACTGCGGTAGTGGCAAAACCTGGAAAAAAAGCTTTGGCTTATTTTCTTGACTATTGTCTAACACTAGTTTTTTCCATTCTTCTCTTCGCCTTGTTCGATTTGATTTCCCTTGCTGTTCCATCATATACAAATTTAAAAGATGAAACTTCAAAGGCTCAGACAAATCTCTATCAAATAATCTATGACTCACATCTTTCATCATATGATGATGGAAATGTTTTTATGTCTGAAGATAAGATAGTAGAAAATTATGTATATGGAATCGTTTTGTCTTCGTCTTCTGATGAAACATTGAATAAAATGAATCAGTATAAAGACAAAGAAAAGATGAATAAAGAAACAGATAGGATTTTCTACTATTACAACAATTATAGAGTTGAAAATAAGAATTTATTCGAAGGTGATTCATACATTGGATATGAATATTTAAATAAAGTTTTTTCAAAAAGCAAATCATATTTTGAAATTAAAGATGGTTACCCTATACTAAATATAAATTCAGTTACCTTATTGAACGATTATATTCTTTATTCAAAGAATGAAAATGGGAAAATAATATACGATAGTATTAAAACTGATTATAGGAATGCCTATAAAGATTGTATGAGTGATATTCAAACATCGAAATCTTATAAGGAAACATTGACTAAATTCAACAGTGGAAAAAATACAATATTGATGACAAGAGGGTCTTTTTTGATCATCGGCTATATATTAGCCACTGCTATTAGTTATATTTTGTTTCCATTGATTTTCAAGGATGGTAAAACAATAGGATTTAAAGTCTTTGGTTTAGCGTTTACTACTATAGATGATGAGCTAGTAAAGATATCATCAATACTAATTAAATCGCTACTGATGTTAATAATGGGATTCTCTGCCAATTCATTATCCTGCTTTATCTTGTTCGGAACTCAAGGAATGTACTTATTGACACTTAACATATGGGGATTTATCAATATTTTATATGTTTCTATTTTCAGTCTATTATTAGTAATAGTTTCATTCTTCTTGATGATATTTAGAAAAAACAACCATCAAACATTGAGTGAAACAATTTGTATGATCGTCGCTAAAAACACTAAAGAATTCAAAATAGAAAACAATGTAGTGACAAAAGGAGGTGAAGATGATGGAAAATGAAACGATTGAACTGACATATGAAAGAGCAACATTAGGAAAAAGAATCGCAGCTTTTTTAGTAGATGCATTTTTATCATTGTTAACCGGTGCTATATTTCTATTACTTACTTTTTACCTTCTAAGCGTCTCTCCTTTTATGAAAAGCATCTATCAGCAAAGAGATGATATTCAACTGAATTCTCATCTCTATATCAAAAATGATTCTAATAATATCATCCAACTGAAAGAAAGCATATCTAAAGACACTGCTTTGACAATAAAAGAAAAAAATAAAAAATATGACGATGCTTTGACTTATTTCTTTGACTCTAATTTATTTTTTAATGAAAATGAAGGAAATGAAATATATAAAAATTTAAAAGAAAATGCCAAAGGTGATGATAATAACAACTTATTCAATAATGATGGAATCGAAATTTACGATGATTCATTGCATAACGATTATTATTTAAGCTTTTATGAAGATTCATATCAAAAAGCTTTAAGCTACATGTCCTGGAATAACGAATACAGAAATATAAATCGACAATTGTTATTGATTGATACTTTCTCGGTCTTAGGAACATTGTTATTTCCTTTTTTGATTTTCAGCTATGTCATTCCACTATTCAATGTTAGAACGAGGCAAACTCTAGGAATGATGGCCACAAAAATTGCTTTGATAGATGTTAATGGTCTCAGCGTAAAATGGTGGAAATTCACATTGAGATTTCTTTTCTTCTATGTAATCGAGTTATGGGGGAGTTTGCTGTCCTTCTTTATACCTTTTATAGTCTCATTGACCATGGCAGTCTTATCTAAAGCACATCAATCCCTATCCGACTATATAACCAATACTTATATGGTATCCATCGATGAAAAATCAATATACAAGGATGTATTCGAATATAAGCTAGCTCAACAAAACACCACTAAGAGAAGCTTTATTCAGAACGATATATATACACCAGAAGACAAAAAGAAGGACTAGAAGTCCTTTTTTGATTTTGAAACCGACTATCAAATAAGATTTATTGTTTAAAGTGCTTACAATATCTCTGCCATTTTAAATATCGGCAATAATTAAAGTATAATAAATTGGAAATAGGGGTAATCTGGTTCATGGAAATCCGACTAGACGGTTTGACTAAGAAGTTTGAAGGAAATGCTAAGAAAAACATTCCTGAAACTATTGCAGTCAACAATTTAAAAATCACTATCAAGGATGGTGAATTGATGGGTCTTTTAGGTCCATCTGGTTGTGGAAAGTCTACAACTCTTTACATGTTGGCAGGATTGAAAGATCCTACCAGCGGTGAGATTTGGTTCGATGATGAAGATGTGACTCATTTAGCTGCCGAGAAGAGAGGTATTGGTTTGGTGTTCCAAAACTATGCCTTGTACCCTCATATGACAGTCTACAAGAATATTGCGTTTCCTTTGACAAATCTTAAAGTCCTGGAAAACAAGAAAAATTTTATTGTAGAAGAAGGCAACAAGATTATTGAAATTTTGAAAGATCCGGCAAAATTGATAGAGACTATAAAAGGTTCTGCCATTTCTGGTGTCATCAAGAAAAACAGCTCTGTATTTGCTATTTGTGAGAAATATCACATATCTCAATACGTTGCAAAGAAGCTTTATTCCTTCAATCTTCATGTAGAGAAAAATCCTGTCAATAAAGCCAATAGCTTAATCTCCAAATATGAGCAAATCATAGTAAAGGAAAGAGCAAAAGAGGCGAATAGAGGATTTGGAATCACAGATGAAGGTTTGATTATAAAGGATGGAAACTTAGTCAAGGTTGTGAGGAAACTCTCCAAAGATGAGATTGACTCAATGATTAGAGAAGTAGCAAGACTTGTCCAAATCGAAGATTATTTGGAAAGAAAGCCTGCTGAACTATCCGGTGGTCAACAACAGCGTGTCGCCATCGCTCGTGCCTTGGTCAAGAAGCCTAGAGTTTTACTTTTGGATGAGCCTTTGAGTAACCTAGATGCAAGACTTCGTCTTCAAACACGTGAAGAGATCAAAAGAATTCAAAGAGAGACGAAGATTACAACAGTTTTCGTCACTCATGATCAGGAAGAAGCAATGTCTATTTGTGATGATATAGTCGTCATGAGAAATGGTGTAGCTATGCAACAGGATAAACCTCAAGAGGTGTATAGAAATCCTAATTGCTTGTTCGTCGCAAAATTCTTAGGTAACCCTCCTATCAACGTATTTAAGGGAAGAATCAAAGACCATAAGGTCATGATTGGAAACGAAACGATACTCACTTCCGACAAATTGGCTGATAACAAATCCATTTATATCGGAATTAGACCTGAAGGATTCCTCTTCGGAAACCAGATAAGTGAAGAAGAGAAAGTCTTGACATTGAAGGTAGATCAAATCCAAACAATGGGTAGAGACTTGTCCTTGATTTGTTCCAGCGAGAATCATGTAGGAAAAGAGAAGATAAAGATTATCATCGATTCTGATTTGAAGCCTACAATAGGCGATATGAAGTTTGGAATTCGCCCTACCAAGATTTTCTTGTTCGACGGTGAGACAGAAAAGAGAATCGAGTTCTAATCTATGGAAAGAAAAAACAATTGGAAGGGTTGGCTATATCTAGCTCCGGCATTGATACTTCTTGGAATATTCACCTTATATCCACTTTTGAACACAATTGCCATATCATTCATGAAAAACTACGACTATCGTTCTGGTTCATTTGATGGATTAACATTTTCAAACTATGGAATAGTCTTGGGTATCACTGAAGTCGTACCTGGAATAGAGGCTTCAAAATACACCCAATTTATTCAATATGCTTTGCCCAACACTCTGATTCTCACAGCTATAACTGTACCAATCTCAGTCGTCTTGGCCTTATTGATAGCTATTGGAATTAATTCAATCAAATTCATGAAGAAGTTCCTACAGACTGTCTTCTTCTTGCCGTACGTCACTAACGTAATCGCAGTAGGTATGGTCTTCTCGTTGATGTTCACTACGGGTGGATTAATAAACAAATTATTCAATTTGACGACAAACTGGGTTTTAGTCGGTGCGAATAGATTCAATTCAATGTTCGTCTTATGTCTTTATATTATCTGGACAGCCTTACCTTATAAGATTCTTATCTTCTTAAGCGGATTACAAAATATAGATAAGCAATATTATGAAGCCGCAAGATTGGATGGTTCTCCAAAGTGGAAGACTGTTTGGAAAATTACAGTTCCTCTACTCTCTCCACAGATTCTATATATTTCAATCACTTCATTCATTGGAGCTTTCAAGGAATATAACGCTGTAATCGGATTATTCAACAGATCCTATACTGCTGACGGAAACGTCCATGACTTATATACGGTCGTCTACTACATCTACGATCAACTATCAGGAAGCAATCCCCATATGGATAGAGCTGCAGCTGGAGCTGTCATCCTGTTCTTGATTATATTGTTGTTTACATTCTTGCAGATGTATGTCTCCAAAAAGAAGGTGCATTATTGATCATGAAACAAGTAAACGTATCAACTCACCTTACATTGGTGATTCCAAACAAGCAGAAAAATGTCAAGCTTACTCAAAGAAGAGACAATGTTATGCATATCATCGGATTGGCCATAACATATATCCTCTTGATAGCAGCAGCAATTATTGTCTTGTTCCCATTCTACTATATGATCGCCGCTTCATTCATGACAGAAGATGAAGTGAGAAGCGGAGCCTTCTTCTCTACCACAAATATCATAGAGAACATTTCATATAACTATTCGATGACTATAAACAATCCTTCATTCAACTATTGGCAGTTGGTCATGAACACATTGATTGTCGGATTAATGACTACATGCTTTGGATTGTTGGTAACAATCCTAGCGGCTTATGCCTTCGCTAGATTGAAGTTCAATGGAAGAGACTTTGTCTTCATGATATTCTTGGCAACCATGATGATTCCAGGTGAAATGATGGTCATCACAAACTATCAAGCCATGTCAAACCTCGAATTGATATCAGCAAATCAGACAAGAATTCAAGCATACTTAGCTATGTCCTTACCCTTCATTTGTTCAGTCTTCTACATATATTTGTTAAGACAAACATTCAAACAAATTCCAAATGAGTTGTATCTCGCAGCTAAAGTCGATGGAAAGAGCGATTGGACATACCTTTGGAAAGTGATGGTTCCTCTCGCCAGCCCTACACTTCTAACCATATTCATCCTTTCTTTGATTGGAAGCTGGAACGCTTACGTTTGGCCTAACCTCGTAGTTTCAAATGACAGCTTTACTTCTATATCTGTGGCATTGAGAAGTGCTGCTCTTCAAAAGGAAGTCCAAGATGGAATATTTGAAACTCAATATTCATGGCAGATGGCTGCAACGGTTCTCACTGTTGTACCATTACTCGTATTGTTTATAATATTTAGGAAGTATATTATGCGTGGTGTCGGAAGAGCCGGAATCAAAGGTTGATCCGGTTCTAAAGACATACGTGTAAAGACTAGAAGATAATAGTTGACAGCAATAAATTTCCAGGGGGATAAAAAAATGAAAAACATTGCTAGACGTTCTCTTATGTTGTTAGGCTTCATCGCCTCTTGTTCTACCGTCCTTGCTTCATGTCAGGTCAACAATGGCTCCAAGATCGAAGATATCAAGAATTTGGATACTTCCATCACATGGTGGAACAACTACAAAGAGCCTGAAAACAAGGAGGATTTCAACAAAACTTCTTATTCAGAATATATTTTCGAAAAAGAAGTTATCGCTGAATTCAACAAGGTTTATCCTAACATCAAGGTCAACACCAAGTACATAGGATCCTATAGCGAAATAGGTAAACAATTGAATTCATCAATCAGTGGTGGAAACACTCCTAACATCGCTTCAATTTATGGCGACTATGTTGCCGGATTCATGAAGGCTGGTGCCACTTTGGTTATGGATAACTACATTTCCAATTCCGATTATGGATTTGGAAAGTCTGTCGATGCGGATGGAAACATCATCGATGATGCCTCCACTGCTCAAAGCGATTTGAACCAATCTTATTTGAATGGAGAAAAGAACCAATATTCTGATGGCAAGTTCAACTCAATGCCATTCTCCAAGTCTGGTGAGACTTTAGCGGTCAATCAATCAGTCTTCGACAAAGAAGGAGCTGGAAAAGCTGGAACTGATTCTGCTGATAAGAATGGAAATGCTTCATACATCGCACCTACCTCTGCAGCATCAAAGGCAAAATATTCAGTTCCTACCAACTACAAAGAGTTAATTGCTACCGCTAGAAAGATGAAGGAAGATTATCCTAGCTTGTTTAGTAACCAATACGACTCCAACCATTATTTCAATGCAATTCCTTTCTGTTATGACTCTGCTGAGAACATGTATATTTCCTTCTCAGAGATGATGGGAATTCCTTACACGTCCAACAAGTCATCCAATGTTGCTGACCAAGTCTTGTTCAACAACGATCAGGCTAAAGCATTGGTAGTACAACTTAAGAAGTGGAACAACGAAGGACTTATCTGCACACAGAATCAACTTCCTATTTCCGAGGGAACATATCACCAATATTCTTCAACCATGATGGCCCAAGGAAAGATCTTCATGTGTATTACATCCACAGCTGGTGCAAGATACTTTGCTAACACCGACTATAAATCTGGAAAAGGTGGATACACAGCTTCTATGAACGAAACTCCTGCCATCGATGTAAATTGTTTCGATAATGCAAAATCAGCTCCTTCGACTGCTAAGTCCAAGGTCATCGCTCAAGGACCTTCACTCACCTTCTTCAAGAAGAATGACGAGAAGCAAAATGTCGCTTCATTCTTGTTCTACAAGTTCTTAACCAACACTGAGAACTCTGCTAGATTGGCTAAGCAAACTTCTTACTTCCCTATCCGTACTTCTTCATACAAGACTGAGACCATCAAGAATATTCTTGCCAAGTCCACTAATGTCATAGATGAGAATACCTCTTACAGCGATAAGGTTTCCACCTATTCTGCTCAAACATTCAGCTTAGGAAGCAAGTACACCTCCGAGAATCGTTGGTACAGCTCACCTGTATTCGATCTTTCCGCAAAGTGCCGAACTGCAGTAGGAAACATCATCAACACCGTCTTCAACAATCACGAAGCAACAACTGATGAGGAAATTACCACTTTGGTAAACAATGCCTTCGCCACTGCCTATACAGATGTCGTTTCCAACGGATAATTAATTTAATTCATAATAAATTGATTCGTATTAGTTAGACAAGGATTCCATATGAAAAAAAAGCAAAATGAAAACAAAAAGATTTCTTTGAAAGAACTCTTAAACCAGGAAAAGCCACTCCTCGAAGAGAAGAAAAATAAAGAATATAAAGAACTCTTGTTCAAAGAACAGGATGTCATCTTAGAGAAGAAAAATTCATCACTCGCAAATCTCATGCTGGGACTGATTTCTCTCATTATCGGTGGAGTATTGTTGTTCCTTAGTTTTAAATACGATGTCACCAGAACAAAAGTGTTTAATCCTAAATCATTTGAATTCATTTTGTCTTGTATCGTATTAGCTAGTTGCCTCTATTTTCTTTCCATGGCAATAGTAGGATTAGTTAGCTATAAAACTAATTACAGAAAAATCAGAAATAAAATAGAGCAATCTAGAAGTCTAAAGTAAAGAATCAATTTTGATACTTGACCGCCAATTGGCGGTCTTTTTTATTTGGAAAGTATTTTCAAATTAATATTTTCTTTCAAAAAAAACAATTAATGCCTATAATACTGAAGCAAAAAATCTATGGTTTCAACTATAAGAAACATAAGATTCCATTCTTTCTATGCAAGCAAACATACTTTTAACGGAGAAAGTAAAAAAATGAGAAACTTTTCAAGACGTCTTTTTATCATGTTGAGTTTGATTGCCTCATGCTCAACTGTTTTGGCATCATGCCAAGTCAGCGATGGAAATAAAATAGAGGATATCAAGAATTTAGATACGACCATAACTTGGTGGAACAACTACATAGAACCAAAAGATCCTGCTACGGCAAATAAAACTGGCTTTGCTGAATATTTCTATGAACAAGAAGTAATAGAAGGATTCAACAAGATTTATCCTAACATCAAAGTCAAAACAGTATACAAAGGAAACTATGCAAAAATTGCTAGTGAGATAAACACAGCAATCAGCGTCGGAAATCAACCTAACATAGCTTCAGTTTATGGAAATAGTGTCGCTGGTTTCTTAAAGAACAACGCCACATTAAGCTTAGATAGCTATGTGACTAATAGCGATTATGGATTTGGAAAAGGAGTCGACGATAATGGAAACATAGTCGAAGACTCTTCGACATCCCTCGATGATATCAATCAATCATATTTGAATGCTGAGAAAAGCCAGTATCAAGGTAATCATTACTACTCTATGCCTTATTCAAAATCAGGCGAGAGTTTGGTGATAAACAAAGATGTTTTCGAAGCTGAAGGAAGTAAAGCCGCTGGATCTGATGCCTATGACTCAAAAGGAGCATTGGCATACAAAGCTCCTATATCTAGTTCAGCAAAGAAAAAGTACAACGTTCCTACCAACTGGAAAGAATTGATTGCAACTGCCAGACAAATGAAGATAGATTATCCTGATTTGTTTAGTACAGAGAATCAATACAATAGCGATGGCTTATTCTACGCCGTTCCATTTTGTTATGAATCTTCTCAAAACATGTTCATCTCCTTTGCGGAAATGATGGATATTCCTTATTCATCTAACTCTTCAAGCAATGTCAATGATCAAATCTTGTTCAATAACGACAAAGCTAAAGAATTGGTTGTCCAATTGAAAAAATGGAATAACGAAGGTCTTATCTGTACACAAAATCAACTTCCAAAAACCAGTGATGTTTACCATGAATATGCATCATCGATGTTAAGTTACGGAAGAGCCTTCATGGTCATTGTCTCTACAACCCACGCCAGATACTTCTCAGTGACCAATAATGAAAATGACAAGGGCGGATATATAGCATCGATGGAAGAGACTCCTGTCATCGATGAAAATTGCTACGATGGAAAAACTGGGGAAGTAACAAACTCGAAATCCAAAGTCATTTCACAAGGACCTTCATTGACCTTCTTCAAAAAGAATGATGAGAAACAAAACTTGGCTTCATTCTTATTCTATAAGTACTTGACCAACACTGAAAACTCTTCAAAGCTAGCAGCTCAAACTGCCTATTTTCCAATTCGTAATTCATCTTATAATAGTGAAGCAATTCAAAATATAGTAAGCGACGGAAAAAAGGAATTGACAGAAGATAATTCCTATCAGGAAAGAATCAAAACTTATACAGGTCAAGCATTCAACTTAAACACTACATATACTCAAGAAGACCGCTATTTCCTATCTCCAGTCTTCGATCTATCAGCCGATTGTAGAACAGCCGTTGGAAATATCATAGATACGATTTTCAACAATAAAAATATTAAAACAGATGAAGAGATTAGAAATGCTGTAGATGCTGCATTTAGTAATGCTTATAATGCAGTAATTACTCAAGCAAATAGCTAAAAATAATTTTAGATGGAACAAAACCGCTAAGTTAGCGGTTTTTTAGTATAAATTGTCTTAATCTAAGCTTAATAATCTATGAAATTTAATAGAAACAATTTATACTAACATTAAGAGGTTAACAAATGAAAAAGACATTTTTAAAATCAATATTACTATCGACATTAACCCTAGTATCTCTTTTCAGCTGTGGTGATGGTTTCAAATTCATCTTCTCCGGTTTAGATAAGCCTTCTAAAGATAATACAGAATTGACACATTCAGCTGACATCAATGAAAATAACACATCCAGACAAGATGATAAAAAATCAAATTCTGATGATCAAAGCAATATAGATGACGGAAGCGAATTCACCATATTTTCAATAAACGATTTTCATGGAAAAATTGAAGCAACTAACGCATACAATGGCTTATTAGCACTTCAAGGCGCCATAAGAGGAAATCCTAAATACACTGAGGATTCACCTATAGTTTCTGCTGGCGATATGTGGCAAGGAACATATGTATCTGGATTTGATAAAGGCGAATCTTTAACGAAGCTAATGAATGATTTTCCAATCTCAGCTATGGCTTTAGGAAATCATGAATTCGATTGGGGATTTAAAAAAATTGAATCGAATCAAAACGAAGCTAATTATCCTTTTCTTTGTGCAAATCTAATTCAAAAATCCACCAGGAAAAGACCGGATTCTATCAAAGACCACATCGTTTTGGATATAAATGGATTTAAACTCGGTGTAGTCGGTGCTATGGGTGCTGAACTAGAAAGCAGCATCAAGAGTTCAAGGATAGAAGATTTTGAATTTTCCAACGATACAAATCTTTTAAAAGATGCAATCACTTCTTGCGAAGAAGAAGGTGCTAAAAGCACCATCCTAATTTTACATGACGACAAAGACTCTACCTACACAAATACAATTCAAAGCTCTAAACTAAATTTCAAAGGAATATTTGGTGGTCATTCTCATAGTTTCCAATTGGAAAAATCTAACAGTATCATTCCTTATGTTCAAGGCGGATGTGATTCAAATGGATATTCTTATATGACATTTAGTAAAACCACAGGTGCTTTGAAAGATATCAATTACGTTAATGTAGATTCATCGATGGCATCGAATGCCACAATGGATTTAACACAAAAAACAAACAATTTAATCAATTCCATTCCTACAATCATATACGGAGAATCAAAAGGAAGATGGAACAAAACTAATACGACAAACTTTGTATTACAAGCCATGTTCTACGCAGCTAAAAAGAATTATCCCGACAAGAACTATACGACAAAAACATTGGTTGCATTGCACAACAACTCAGGAATTAGAGGTAGCTTTACTTCAGGTCAAATGACCAATAAGACAGTTCAAACTATATCTCCTTTTGATAACGTAGTTACAATTCTTCCAAATAGAGAAGTAAACGGAACTTTGTTAGAGACAGTAGGAAGTGGCCAAAAGAGGCCTTATTGCACGTCATATCCAAATTCTTCGAGTTGGACAACTAAAAGAACTATGGATATAGTCACTATTGATTTCTTGGTAAGCGACAGATATTCAGCTGCACTTTCACCTACCAAACCCACACCTGCAATAAACCTTGAAAACGATAAAGGTGAAGACTATATAATCTATGATGTTGTGGCAGATTACATTAAATATCTTTGCCAAGATGGAAATGTGATCAACGCAGCTGATTATAATTGAGGTGAATAAATAGAAATGAACACTTACGGGGAAGGAAGAGAACCAGAATTTCCATCCAAATGGAAAAGGCTCGGTGTAATGGTGATCGACTTCTTCGTCGGTGTCATTTTTGCTTTTCTTTTTTTTGGTGCTGTCGGATATCCGATATACATGAATTTGCCTTCGACCACACAAGCAAAAGAGAAACTAGAAGCAAATTCCAAAGAGCTGACAAATATAGCAGATGAATCAAAGCTTCAAATAGCAAAAGATGGAGCATTACTTTCGATGGAAGAAACAGGCAAAATCTATTTAACCTCTTTATTAAAAACATCTTGCTTTAAAAATAAAATCCCATACCAAGAATTGGATTCATCCAATCAAAAAATAACCATAGATATAAAAGAAGAAGATACTTTTTTGAATTTAGATAATGATAATCTAGGTTACTATTTTCTAAAATTCAAAAAAGAGAACAATATTGGTGATTACATCAATGATGGAACGAATTATCAAGACAAGGAAAGACTTTATTTGAATAAAGTCATTCTTAAATTAGATAGCGAAAATAAAGATATAGTAAATGATTACTTCGATATCGATAATGATGTCTTCTATTTAAACAAGCAAAACACATCATGGTTGATGGACTACTTATCCTTCAGCGATACTAATTCATCTCCATCAAATGTCTACACAAAACTACAAAATATTTTTCAGTTTGGAGCAAATAAAGGAATAAAAGAAGTAGAAAATAATTATCAAAGATATAAAGACATTTATAACGAGTTTATAAATTCATATAATTCGTATAGCTATGGATTTGTATGGACTATGATCATTTGTTATGTTCCAGGTGCTTTGGTGACATTCCTTATCTTTCCTCTTTGTTTCAAAAAAGGAAGAACTATCGGATATAGATTCTTCAAGATGGAAACCATCAGAATAAACTGGGACGATTTCTCAATTCCTTTATTGATAGTAAGGTCTTTAGTTCAAATGATCATAGAATCCTGGATGATAATATTCATTCCAATCTTTATGGGAAGAATGGATGTCTTGACCGTGAATCTTTTTGGAAACGTAAATCTATTTATGATTTGTCTATTCACATTTATGGTAACAATCGTATCGCTAATATTCTTTGCTATAAATAAGAACGATCAAACAATTGCTGACCTATCTTGTCAATCGATAGTTGTAAAGACAGATAATGACTATAAGGAATCTGACTTTAATGTTTCAAACGGAGAACAAAAGAATGGAAAGAACTGAAATTGTTGAATCTTCTGACATCGAATATCCTAAAGCTAAGCTTTATAAAAGATGGTTCAGTGGATTAATAGATATAATCCTTACATTATTTATAGGATTTTTGCTTTATGGAATAACTGCTTTAGTGACCAATTATGTCCCATCATATAAAGAAAACAGCCAGACTAGACTTAAATTAGAAATTGAATCAGGCCTTTATGATTCTACAGGAAATTTGATTTTAAACACATTGGAAGATAGCAAGGATTCTTATGATTCCAAAAAGACATGTCTTTCAAAAGCAATAGATGGTTTCTATTCTAATTCCACCTTCTTTGATGACGATACCGCCATGAATCAATATAAAGGTAGAAAGGAAAATGCCATTGACAAAGATGGAAATAAGTTGTTTGTTTTAGATTCGAATTCAAATCTAGCAGAAGGAAATTTGAAAGCTGAGACTTACTACGATTTCTATGTCTATGAGATAAGCAACTACTCCATTGCTCTATTATCATCTAGCGATTTATTTCAAACCACATCTAGAGTCATTGTTTTAACTAGTGTCATCGAGATGTTCATATGTTTTGGAATCGGTTATTTCATCTCGTTCAATTTGATTCCAATGTTTTTAAAAAGAGGAAGAAAGACATTTGGGATGTATCTATTCAATTTATCAGTACTAACTGATGAAGGATTGGTCGTGTCTGGAAAGAAGTTTGTAGCCAGACAATTGTTGATATTCTTCATCGGATATATTCTAGATATATTCACGGTCTTCATTCCTTTCTTGGTGTCTATGGCTATGATGCATTTGTCGAAAAGAGGTCAGGATTTCTTCGATTACGTCTCAGGAACATACATTATCGATTCCAAGAATAGAGAAGTATATATGTCGATTGAGGAATATAACCAAGCAAACAAAGTAAAACAAATGGCAAGGATTGAAAACAAAGATTATCAACCGAAATCTGAACTACATTAAATTTTGGAAAAGAATCTTTAAAATCATAGTTATATATTTATATATATTTAAATATCTTGGTTTATACATAACATCGATGTTAAAAAGTCTTAAATTAAGGAAATGATTGAAAATTATTAAATGAATTTTCTTTCTTAAGTGATATTATTAAATTGGTGTTATGACGAATGTCTATCTGTTGTGAAAGGTCAACAACATGGAAATCAAAATCAAGCATTTGACGAAGAAGTTTCCTGCAGACCCTAAAAAGCACATTCCAGACACGATTGCCGTAAATGATTTAAATATCGATGTCAAGGATGGTGAACTTTTAGGTTTGCTAGGTCCATCAGGATGTGGAAAATCCACTACACTCTATATGTTAGCTGGATTGAAGGATCCTTCAGATGGAGAAATTTGGTTTGGTGATGACGATGTGACGTTCTTACCCTCTGAGAAAAGAGGTATAGGATTAGTTTTTCAAAATTATGCTCTATACCCTCATCTCACGGTTTATGAAAATGTAGCTTTCCCCTTAACTAACTTAAAAGTCAGCACAACCGAGAAAGCCCTGGATTTAATTCAAATCAACGCACTTCTAGAGATTTTAGAAGATCCTTTGAAGATTGTTGAGTTGATGAAGAATTCTAAACACAAGGGTAAGATTTCAAAAGAAGGTTCTATCAGAGCATTTTGCTCTCACTACCACGTGGTGACAAGCTTAGCTAAAACTTTATTCTCTTATCGTTTGGACAAAGAGAATGATGATGAATCCATAAAAGCTAAAGCTTGGAAAATCAGCTCTAAGCTCAAGAAGAAGAAGAGCAAGATAGAGGCTTCCTATGAAAAGAAGAACATCAAGATTGATGAAAGAGGACAAATTTTGGATTCGACCGGAGAACCTAAAAAAGCTTTCCGTCGTTTGACAAAAGATGAAATCGATGCCTTGGTTCAAGAGACTTCGAGATTGGTTCAAATAGATGAATATCTCGATAGAAAGCCATCCGAGCTTTCTGGTGGTCAGCAACAACGTGTTGCCATCGCTCGTGCTTTGGTCAAAAAGCCCAGAGTTTTGCTCTTGGATGAGCCATTGAGTAACCTCGATGCCCGTCTTCGTTTGAAAACACGTGAAGAGATAAGAAGAATTCAAAAAGATGTAGGAATCACTACAGTCTTTGTCACTCACGACCAAGATGAGGCTATGTCTATTTGTGATGAAATAGTCGTCATTAAAGATGGTGTCGCTCAACAAATAGGTGCTCCGCAAGATATCTATAGAGATCCTGCCAACCTATTCGTTGCAAAATTCTTAGGCGTTCCTCCTATCAATGTATTCAAAGGAAAAATCAAAGATCATAAGCTTTATGTCGGTGATGAAGCAATCTTGGATACAAAAGCTGAGGATAACGATGACGTATTTGTAGGAATTCGTCCAGAAGGAATAATTCCTGGATATAACGGTAGATTCACCTTGAATGTCGAAAGAATCCAAACACAAGGAAAAGATACATCCTTGGTTTGCGACCACCAAAGCTACTCTGGTGAAGAAGCTTGTAAGTTCTTGGTCGATTCCGACCAAAATGTCGGACTTGGAAAGAAACATTTCATAGTTCGTCAAAATAAGGTTTTTGTCTTCGACGGCAAGACCGAGAAGAGAATAGCTCTTTAAGGAGAAGCCAAAATGGACTCGAAGAACAATTGGAAAGCCTGGCTTTACCTGGCTCCTACCATAATCCTAATGGCTATCTTCACGTTTTATCCAATCCTAAATACACTGATTCTATCTTTTCAAAAGAACTACGATTCCGCACTTCAAATGAGCGACGGATTCACCTTCGACAACTATTTGGAAATCTTGATGATAAAGCCTAAGGTTACCACTGCGGCAGGTGTGAACATCTATATCGAAGACTTCGTGATGACTGCTCTTCCCAATACGTTGATACTCACATTTATCACAGTACCTGTCTCTATCATATTAGCACTTGCAATAGCTATAGCCTTGAACTCTGTCAAATGGTTGAAGAAGATACTTCAAACTATCTTCTTTATGCCTTATGTCACAAACGCCATCGCTATCGGTATGGTCTTCTCAGTCATCTTCGATAACAATGGTGTCATAAACTTCTTGTTCGGACTAGGGAATAAGGCGTGGATATACGCAGGTACATCAGGTGCGGCTCCTACATATTGGTCTGGGTTATTCGCAATATGTACCTATATCGTATGGCACTCCTTACCTTACAAAATTCTGATATTCTTAGGCGGATTGCAAAACATCGACGCTCAGTACTACGATGCTGCAAAAATCGATGGTTCATCCAAATGGAAAATAGTAAGAAAGATAACAATTCCTCTGCTATCTCCTCAAATAGTCTATGTCATGATAACTTCATTCATAGGTGCATTCAAGGAATACACCTCAGTGGTTGGATTGTTTGGAAACGAAGGTAGCTTCTCAACTCAGGGAATGCCTAAATCGATGTTGACTGTCGTCTACTACATCTATAACCAGATGAGCAATACGACGACTCTTCAATATGCTGCAGCATCTGCAGTCGTCTTGTTGATAATCATATTTATCTTCACGATGATCCAGAACGCTTGGTCTAAAAAGAGGCTGTACTACTGATGGAAAATAAATTGAACAAAATCGTGATGCAAAGGCCGGTGGAAGTCTTGGCAAACTCCGATCTCTATACTTATAAGGGTGAAGAGAAGATTGATGACAACTCCCCTTTAATCGTAGTATCCGAAACTAAATCACTCCACCTAGTCATCAAAGATGAGGGAATGTCTGTACAATCAAAGAAAGTCAAAACTAAAGTGATTCATGTAATCACCTTGATATTGACTTATGTCTTCTTGATAGCCATGGCATTGCTATTCATCTTCCCATTCTATTGGATGATCATCACATCATTCAAATCCGGTGCTGAAATCAGAGGATTTCTTCCTGGATATGAAGGTGTGCAGACATTCTGGCCTATAAACTTTCAAAACAACTATGCAAATTTATTCGAAAGATTTGATTTTGGAACTTACCTATCGAACACATTGATAGTTGGTGTCTGTACTACTATTGGAACTGTATTGACTTGTATTCTCTCAGCCTTCGCCTTTGCTAGATTAAACTTCAAAGGAAAGGAAACAATGTTTGCCTTGCTATTATCTACCATGATGATTCCTGGCGAGATGATGGTCATTACAAACTTCGTCTCAGTTTCTAGATTAGGATGGTTGGATGGAAGTAGAAGTGGAGCCTACATGGCTATGATCATTCCATTCATGACTTCAGTTTTCTATACGTACTTGTTAAGACAAAATTTTAAGCAAATTCCAAACGAATTGTATTTGGCTGCTAAAGTAGATGGAAAGAACGACTGGCAGTATTTGTGGAAAGTAATGGTTCCCTTGGCTATGCCATCATTGGTTACAATCCTAATTCTCAGCTTGATGGGAAGTTGGAACGCCTATGTCTGGCCTAACCTCGTCACAGCCGGTCATAAAGAATATGCTTTGATTTCTAACGGACTTAGAGATTCCTTCCAAACAGGAACAGACTTCGACGAATACGGAAGACAGATGGCGGCTACAGTGTTAGTAACACTCCCCTTGCTCATCATCTTCATGATCTTCAGAAAATATATTATGCGTGGCGTTGGTAGAGCTGGTATTAAAGGCTAATAGAAAAGGATAAACAAACATGAAAAATACAAAATTATTTGTAGTCGTTTCTTTGATTGCTACTTTGACTGGATCTTTAAGTTCTTGTGGAAACGAAACAAAGACTGGAAGTAAAACTATCGAATTTTGGCATTGCTTAGGTCACGATAAGACACGTAACCTCGAAACATTGACTACAAAGTTTAATGAAGATCATAAGAACACTGATGGCTATCAAGTGAAACTTGTAGCTTTAGGCGGTTCCTACGATACTTTGGATGATTATGTGAAGAAACAGTTGAATGCAGGTAAGACACCTTCTATCACCATGGGATACCCCGATTCCTTCTCAGGATATATGGGAAGCCGTGGAGTAGCATACTCACAGATCTTAAATCTTGATGATTTCATAAAAGACGATTCTGACTTTGATTCATCCTCTTTCGTGTCCGCTTATTGGGATGAAGGAAAACATTATCAATACGAAGGAACTTGGTCAGTTCCTATGTATAAATCAACCGAAGCCATGTATTACAACATCGGTGAATTCCATAAGACCAACTGGTACAAGACAAACAAAGACAAGACAGAAAATAAAACCGATGTGAACGGAGGTTCCTATACTGTCGCCTTGGGTGATCCTAACACTTGGGATTGGGAAACTTTGGTCACTGCTTGTACAGCCATCAAGGAAGAAAAGAAAGGTCTCTCTGAATTTTATGCATTGGGATATGATTCCGACTCCAACCTCTTCATCTCTCAGATGAAACAAAGAGGAATCCAATATACCACTGCTTCTGGAAATACTCCTGACGCTCACTATTCCTTCTATAACGACGCAAAATCAAAAGCTGATCTTAAGGAATTGACAACTGAAATTTACGATCTTACTTCCAAAAAAATAATGGCTACAAAAACAACCTACGGAAGTTACAGCTCAGACTTGTTCTTGCAAGGAAAGGTTATGTTTACTATCGGTTCTACCGGAGGATCCGCATATAACGATCCTACTGGATTGAATTGGTCCGATGGTGTAGGATTAGCAAAGGTTCCTGCCTACAAAAATAACCAACAATATATCTTGCAAGGACCTTCAGTATGTTTCTTCAACACTGATGATTCCGCTAAGGAGAAAGTCGCTTGGGAATACTATTCTAAATATCTTTCAAATGATCAATTAAATGCCGAATTGGCTTTGGAAAACTCATACGATCCAGTTAGATTGAATTCTTATGACAGCAAATCATACTCTGCTTGGACTGCTATGGGACTCGATGAAAATGGAAATGACAATCCTAACAAGCCGTTGAAATATCGTATTCCTAATCTCACAAAGACCTTGAGAGAAAACTATTTCACCTCGCCTGTCTTCATCGGATCATCTGCTGCCCGTACGGAAATTGGAAACATTCTCAATTATGTCAACCAAAAGAACGGAGACATCGATCAAGCTATCGAAGAGGTTTACCACAACAGTGTTCTTGCTTCTAAGTAAAGAAAGGTAAAAATACAAAATGAAAAACAAAAAGTTATTAGTCAGTCTTCTATTAGTAACTTCTTCCTTAACATTGTTGGGAAGCTGTGGAAACAATAATACTACATCCACAATTTCAACTCGCTCTATCGATGATTACGATGTCGTAGGCCAAACAAAGTTGAATTTAGATGATGACTTGTTCAATACTTTGATGACCAACAAATCGACTTCCGCCTACGATTCAAAGTTGATGGACTTCAACAGAGATGGTGTTGAAAGAATGTTGACCAATACTGACTATGCACCTAACGATGCTGACGATGTTTTCACAAACTATGTCGATGGAGATACGACTCAATTCACTTCCTACAACGGAAACTACACTGTCAAAGTCAGATATTTAGGTGTCGACACTCCTGAATCCACTTCCGAAGTCGAGGAATGGGGAAGAAGCGCCTCGCTTTTCAATAAATCCATCTTGAAGAAAGCTAAGTATGTCATAGTTCAATCTGCAGGCTCTGCAAAGACTGGAAAAAGAGCACCTGCCGATCTCGATGGATATCAGCGTTCCTTGGCTTATGTTTGGTATAGCAACGAAGACAATCCTACTAAGGAAAGCTTTAGAAACCTCAACCTCGAGTTGGTCTACAACGGATACTCCGGATTCAACGCACCTTCGGATGATATGAAAGAAGACTTCTATAATGCTTTTTCCAATGCTTATGCCATCGCTCAAGAGTATAAGAAGAACAGATTCTCGGATGAGAAAGATCCTAACTACGATTACAATCCCGCTCAAGTCTTACCTTTAGACATGCTTTATGATGAGACTTATTATGTCGATCACTCCGACCCAGAAACCAACGGATTTTACTCTAGTTTCTGCGACAATAAGACCTGGTACTCATTTGATGGATACGTCACCAGAGTAGTAGGAGGTTCAGCTTTCTACATTCAAAACAAAATCGGAGATAACTACTACGGCTTATATGTCTTCACACTTAGAACATATGAACCTGTCCAAGTAGGAAACTGGTTGAGAGTAACCGGAGTTTTGGATTACTACAGTGGAATGTATGAATTGAAAGGTGTCTCCTATAGTTTCTTTAACCATGAAGATAAAGATATCAAATATTTGGACGAAAATGGAAATCCTACCGAAGATGTTACTAAAGTGAAGAAAGAGACTGTCACACCTATCAAAGCAACTTCTCAAGATATCTACGATTTGAAATATCCTTCCTGCTTAGTAGAATTAGTCGGAGATGGAACAGAATCCGACAAAAACAAAGGATTGATATTCCAAAAAGCTAGCAATAGCTATGGCGATATCACTTATGGTGGAACCCAGGAAGTAAACACCTATAACGAAGCATATCCTTTCTATAACACCGACAACTCCATGGTTTTATTCGGAAGATACGGAGTCAATTCATCGATTGGTGGAATCGGTGCTTCTGATGCAAGTATCGTCAGAGTCAAGATCAATAGAGATGCCATCATAAAAGGAAACTACACTACAGAATCCTATGTTTTTGGAAGCGATGATGAACATGTGACAGTCACCGAAGAACAAGCGATATGTTCATATAAGTTCTTCTGTGGTGGAGAATCTTACTATGTACCTGGTTCAGAGACAGAAAAACAAAATGGAATGGATATGAAAGTATCCAATGCTAGATATGCAAAGATGTTGAATGCATCAAGCAGTGCAACCATTACTAAAGGTTTGTCTGTGTACAAGAACACCTATAAACAACAAATAGCTAGAAAAATTATCGGAATGTCCAACAACTATATCTCTAGTGGTGGAAATAACAAGCCTTCTATCGAAATAGTAAACACTAAAGATTTCAACGAATTAGAAGATTACGTAGCCTAAGGTTAAATGATACAATTCGACCATAAAGGAGAAAAAGACATATGGATGAAACAGAGAAAAGAAAACAAAGCCATGACCTACATAATAAAGGCAAAGCTTTATTAGAGAAACAAAGAAGTGGGGCTTGTAGCGTTGTAATCGGTGTCATTCTTATAATAATAGGGTGTATTTTCCTACCGCTTTCTTATAAAATGGTAAGGAACAAGATACAAGGAATCGATACTTCCTCTCTTGCATTCATCCTGATGTGCATATGCCTGGGTATTGGAGCATTGCTCCTAATATATGGAATTATCAGGATATTAGTCTCTCTTAAGAAAAGACGTAAAGTCAAAGCCGAGATTAGACAACTTCAAGATGTAAAAACAAAATAAAGGAAAAATGAAAAAAATGAAAAAATCCAAGTCATTGTTTGCTGCTATTCTTGCCGTATTATCTATCGGATTAGTCTCTTGCGGAAATGAAAACAATCCATCACAACAACCTTCCAACAATCCTACTACTCCTTCCAACAACTCTCAAACCCCTTCTGTAAAAAACTCTTACACCTTCGATGTTAATGGTGAATTGAAAGAGGGAATGACAGTCACATTGATTTTCAAGAACAATGGCTCAGCTATAGCTGATCAAAAAGGTGTAGTCTACTCCGTAGATGATGCTTCTAAGGCCACTGTTTCTGGAAATAAGATCACCTTCACTGGAAACGGATCTATCAAGATCACAGCCACTTACAAAGGTGAAACAATCGAAAAAACAGTAGAAGTAGCTGAGGGTGAGCATATCTACACCATAGCCGAGGCTAAGGCTGCTAGTAGCGATATGAATAACTTAATAAAGATGAGAGGAAAGGTGACAGCTTCTTTAGGAAAGTCAGCCTACATATCCGATTCAACTGGTGGAGCTTATATTTACAACTGGTCATTCAATAACGCCGATACAGCTATTACTAACAAGTCATTCACTGTCGGTCAAACAGTTGATATCACTGCTTTTATCGTTCACTCTACCAATGGAGGAGAAAGGGGACTTCAAATAAGCAACTGGAATTCCGAGAAAAAAGAAAGAGTAAGTGGAACATCCGCTATAGTTTCTACCACAGAAGTCGAGGCCATGAAACCTATCGAATTGGATGAAGCTGGATATAAAGCATTGACTTATGATAAAGTAGGAAATCTCTACACATTCGAAGCTGAATATGTGAGCGGAAACCCCAAAGACAAAGGAGTAAATGTAAAATTTAAGTTAGGAAACACTGACATAGTTTTAAGAACTGACAAATTTGACCCCGCTTCACCTTCCGACACTTTAGTTGCTGGAAAGAAATACAAGATTACAGCACCTTTATCTTGGTTCAATGGTGCACAATTCGCATATGCTTCTTCCGGTGTTTCTATTGTAGAAGCTGATGCAAAACCTTTGGAAGTTTCATATACTGGAAATGCATATGTTGGAAAAAAAGTTACCCTAGAAACAACTGCTAGCGGAGTTAAAGTAACTGAAGGTGTAACATACACAATAGAAGAAGGAAGCGATTTAGCTTCACTTGAAAATGATGTCTTGACCATTACTGGTGAAGGAACTATCAAGGTAAAAGCCACTTATGTCAAAGATGGTAAAACATTGACTGCTGAAGTAACCATCAATGCTACTGCCCTTACTCTTTCTAAGCTTTCAGAATTGAAGTCAATGACTTCAGGAAAAGTTAAATCACGTGGTTATGTCATGGGTTATACCGGAACTCCTAGAAGCGACTATGGACTCTACGATAAAGTATTTATCGCAGATGGAGAGGATTACTTTATTCTTTATAAGGTTCAACCCGAGCAATTAACTGGAATTAAAGTAGGTGATTTAATTGAGTTTACTGGAGATATATCTCACTATCCAAATGGATCAGTTACCACTTACGAAACAAAAAATAATGTAATAACAAAGTTGACTGAAGCTGATTCTTCTATTGTCAAGCCAACAGCCACAGAATTGACATCTTCAAGTGCCACTTTTACTTTTGGTCAAGCCAACATTTCCAAAGCCTATAAAATCAATCAGGGTGTAGTCGTTTCTAATACCGAAGACTCAAGTGGAAACATGACTGTCAAGTTTGCTCTCGGTTCAAATGAATATGAATTATTCATGGATTCACGTGATTATGACATTACTAAAGATCCTTTCACTAAACTGACAGTTGGTGCTGTATTTAATGCAAATGTGTTTGCAGCTGCTAGTAACTTCTTCTGCCCTTCAAATATAGAAATTACCAGTCAGCAAGAAGTGCTTACATTGGATAAAAAAGAAGGCGAAATCAACATTCACGGCAACGATAAGACTCTTCAGTTAAATGCCACCTATACTGGATCTAATACAGATCCAATTGTTTGGTCTTCCAGTGCAGAAAGTGTTGCTACAGTCGATCAAAATGGTTTAGTAACTGGGTGTGCTGTTGGTGAAACAACAATAACTGCAAAGAAGAGCGAAACTCTTTCTGTTCAAGCTAAGATTACTGTAGTAGATGATAATATAACTACAGTAACAGTATCTTTCAACTCCGACATTGATGATTTATTTATAGCTGATGATAGTGCAAAAACAGCAACATTAACTACTCAAGGAATCACTTTCTTAATCAAACAAGGGGATAGCGATATTCTTCCCTCTCAAATGAAACGTTATTTAAATAACGGTTCACTTCGTTTTTATCAAGGTTATTCAATGGAAATTAGTGTTGCATCTGGAACTATTAAAGCAATCAGCCCTGATTCCAATTCAAGTAAACCTTTTACAAAAGATAGTATTTCGTCAGATGATTTTACAGTGACAGATATTGATACAGTTTCAATGAAAAATACAACAAGTTCCAAAATATCAATGAAAGCAGTTAAACAAGTTAAAATCAATTCTTTGGAATTTACTTTAGGTAATTAATCATAAATATATTTACTAAATTAATACGCATACAATTTTAAAATTCTATTCTAAAAGCTTTTAACAAATAAACATATAAAAATCCTCCCATATGTACTGCACCCCTCTCACTGGACCAAGGAGCAATAGCAATGATGGATGGATTCCATGGAATCCATCCATCGGCGCCGCTCCAAAGCCATAGGAGGGGCTTTTTAGATGAAATTCACATTCGAGCAGAAACTCACGGCAGTGAAGCTGCACAAGGAAAAAGGAACCTACAAATATCCGAAAGGATATGAAGCCAAAAGCAAAAAACAAGTGTACAGATTCTACGTCCAGTTCTGGGAAGCACAGTATGACCGCAACGGCGAGGAAGGAATCAGGCATGAGTTAAATTCGGCCTATTCGCCCGAGAAGAAGCTTTCAATCATCACTCCCGTTCTGATGGGGGAGATTACCGGCAGACAGCAGGCGATAAGACGTGGCGTGAGGCCTTCGTCTATCGTTCTATGGATCAAAAGATATAGGAAAGACGGGCTGGAAGGCTTAAAATCTTGTCATCCAGGGAGGAAGCCCAAGAACATGCCTGTCATCAGCGAAAAGAAAGAAGAGACTGACAAGACCGTCGCGGAAGACAATCAGGAAGACCTGAGGAAAAGACTGAAGGAGCTGGAACACGAGAATCTGCTTCTCCATGCGGAGCTTGACTACAGAAAAAAATTGGAAGCCTTGGTCGAGAAGAGACTGAAGTCAGAGCGAGCGAAAAGGCCGACGCCGTCGTCTCTCTCCTCCAAGGCAAAAGATACAGGGGAAAAGTAAGGCTCTGCGAGCTGCTTTCCATAGCGAAACTCCAGAAGTCGTCCTACGAATACGCCGTAAAGGCCAAGGCCGGAAAAAAGCCCGAAAAGCTCGATGATATCCGAATAAAAGACGAAATCAGGGCAATCTGGCTGCGTTCGAAGAAGAGATACGGATACCGTAAAGTCATGATCGAACTTAGAAGCAGATATTCGGAGAACATCAACCACAAGAAAGTGCTCAGGATGATGAACGAGATGGGCATATATGCGAAG
>ERZ772831.1179-NODE-1179-length-25520-cov-6.742195_pt1 | contig 25520 bp, 23 predicted proteins | sample MGYA00580858_ERZ772831 | MGnify/ENA primary metagenome ERZ772831 (study PRJEB29015, sample SAMEA2737694) | human gut metagenome | biome: human gut; feature: human-associated habitat; material: faeces | place: China | collected 2012 ... | reverse complement strand
AATCAAAGTACGTGCCCCGTTTCGTCGTCTCGTACCTGAAGCACATCGTCCATCAAGACGAGCTGAACGTCTTCCTGCGCGAATCGAAAGACAAGGTCGGAGTCGACTTTCTGGAAGCATGCCTGGAGTTTCTCGATGCCAAGATCGAAGTAAAAGGCCGCGAGAACCTGCCGGACGACCGCTTGTGCACGTTTGTCTCCAACCATCCGTTGGGCGGACAAGACGGCATCTCCCTGGGCTACATACTGGGCCGACACTATGACGGCAAGGTGAAGTATCTGGTGAACGACCTGCTGATGAACCTGCACGGACTGGCTCCCCTCTGCATTCCCATCAACAAGACCGGCCGCCAGGCCAAAGACTTCCCTAAACTGGTAGAAGCCGGTTTTGCGTCAGACAATCAGCTCATCATGTTCCCCGCCGGCCTTTGTTCCCGCCGTCAGAAAGGCGGAGTGATAGCCGATCTGGATTGGAAAAAGGCATTCATCGTAAAAAGCGTGGAACATCAGCGCGACGTCGTCCCCATCCACTTCGAGGGACGCAACTCCAACTTTTTCTACAACCTGGCAAACCTGTGCAAGTTCCTGGGAATCAAGTTCAACATCGCCATGTTGTATCTGGCCGATGAAATGCTGAAAAACCGACACAAGACCTTTACCGTAACCATCGGGAAACCCATTCCCTGGCAAACGTTCGACAAGTCGAAGACACCCGCGCAATGGGCACAGTATGTAAAGGATATCGTATATAAGTTGTAAGGACACAGAGTTTATAGAAAAATAGGTATGAGTATGGAAGAGATTATAGCACCGGTAGACAAGGAACTGCTGAAAGCGGAGCTGACGGAAGAAAGGCGCTTACGGATGACAAACCGCAGCCATAATCAGATATACATCGTTACGGCACATGAAGCCCCAAACACGATGAGAGAAATCGGCAGATTACGAGAAATTGCTTTCCGAGCTGCTGGTGGTGGAACCGGCATGTCGATGGACATAGACGAATACGACACCATGGAAAATCCCTACAAGCAATTGATCGTATGGAACCCCGAAGCCGAGGAAATCTTGGGTGGATACCGCTACCTACTGGGAACAGACGTTCGGTTCGACGAACAGGGAGCCCCAATTTTGGCTACTTCACACATGTTCCACTTCTCCGAACAATTCTTGAAAGAATACTTGCCTACCACCATTGAGCTAGGCCGTTCATTCGTCACTTTGGAATACCAATCCACACGTACAGACAGCAAAGGTCTTTTCGCACTGGACAACTTGTGGGATGGTTTAGGTGCACTGACGGTCGTCATGCCCAATGTAAAGTATTTCTTCGGCAAAGTAACCATGTACCCCAGTTATCATCGTTTGGGTCGCGACATGATTCTCTACTTCCTGCATAAGCACTTTGGCGATAAGGAAGGGTTAGTTGTTCCAATGGAACCATTGAAATTAGAAGCAGATGAAAACGACTTGGCTGCATTATTCTGCAAAGACTCATTCAAAGAAGACTACAAAATATTAAATGCTGAAATCAGAAAATTTGGTTACAACATCCCCCCGTTAGTCAATGCCTACATGAGCCTAAGTCCCACAATGCGCATGTTCGGTACCGCTATCAATTATGAATTTGGCAATGTAGAAGAAACAGGCATCCTGATTGCTGTCGATGAAATTTTAGCTGAAAAACGTATTCGCCACATCCAATCGTTTGTAGAAAACGAACAAGATGTGAACCGTTTCGTATTCAACAAGAAGGGCTGAAAAGGCGCGGAACATCAGCTAATTTCCGGCAAACTGTTCCCGTTTATTTTCCGATAAAGATCAAGGGCAAAGACATCCGTCATGCCCGAAATATAATCCAATACCGCCTGTATTCTTTCGTAGAATACGGGCGATTTTATGTTATATTGGCTGGATACCCGGTTGATAAGCAGTTTGGAATAAGTTTTTTCAGGCGAACAAACAGCATCAGTCATCAATTCCAGCAGCGTACCGATAATACGAAAACCTGCTAATTCAATATCGAGTACATCGCGCGAGCAATATATTTTCTCAAACGATATTTCAGAGCAAAGATGATAAGCAGAAGCAGGAAGAGGACTAATATGTTTAATCAGTGTACCCTCAAACTTACCCGCCAATATCTGCTTTTCGTTATCCAAAAAAGCTTGGGTACATTCACGTATCAACAAACCGATGACACTGGAACGCAGATAAGCAATCTGTTCGTTGACATCACTTACGATCTTCAGCGTCTGTTCCATATGCGCCTTACGTTCATCGTCAAAATAAGAAAGAAGCAAACTTTTCGTTTCGTCTGTAGTCAATATTTTCAATTTATGCGCATCCTCAATATCCATCATCTGATAACAGATATCGTCAGCCGCCTCTACCAAGTAAACCAATGGATGACGAGCATATCTCAGCGGATGTTCATTCAACTTTATCATGCCCAGTTCCTCAGCAATACGACGGAAACTTCCCTCTTCACTGATGAAAAAACCGAATTTAGATTTCTTTCCCGCCAAACTCGATGAAAAGGGATATTTTACAATGCTGGCCAAAGTCGAATAGGTCAGTACAAAACCACCTGGACGTCTTCCTTCAAACTGATGAGTTAGAAGACGGAAAGCATTGGCATTCCCTTCAAAATGAGTAAAGTCCTCCCACTGCGCCTCTGTCAGTTCACCTTTTAAAATAAGTCCTTTTCCTTCGGAGAAAAAAGTAGAAATAGCCCGTTCCCCTGAATGCCCAAACGGCGGATTGCCTAAATCATGAGCCAAACAAGCGGCTGAAACAATAGAACCTATTTCTGGAAGAAAACTCTGCTGTAAATCTGGTTCCTTAGCCAAGATCCCTTTAGCAACATCGTTCCCCAATGAACGTCCCACACATGATACTTCCAAGCTATGCGTCAATCGATTGTGCACAAAAATACTGCCCGGTAAAGGAAAAACCTGCGTTTTGTTCTGCAAGCGACGAAAAGAGGCTGAGAAGACCAGGCGATCATAGTCGCGTTGAAACTCTGAACGATTCTCGTGACGTTCCTGATGAAATTCTTCCAATCCGAAACGCTTGGCTGACAAAAGGGTATTCCAATTCATCTTAGATTTTTATAAGTTTGACGTTTGAGAAAACAAGAATGCAGTTACTTATATTTAACTGCAAATGTATGACTATTTGCTTCAAAATCCGTACTTTTGCCCATTAAAATAAGTATATAAAATTAGTTAGACGATACCAAATATGCTGAAAGTACAGATTATCAACCGTTCAAAGCATCCGCTTCCAGCCTATGCCACCGAACTGTCGGCAGGCATGGATTTACGTGCCAACCTGTCCGAACCGATGACTCTCGCACCCATGCAACGCTGTCTGATACCTACTGGACTGTACATTGCCCTTCCTCCTGGCCTTGAAGCACAAGTACGCCCTCGAAGCGGATTGGCTCTGAAGAAAGGAATAACGGTGCTCAACTCCCCCGGCACAATAGATGCTGATTATCGAGGAGAAATATGTGTCATCCTGATCAATCTGTCAGCCGAACCATTTGTTATTGAGGACGGAGAACGCATTGCACAAATGGTTATAGCCCGTCATGAGCAAGCCATTTGGAAAGAAGTAGAAGTATTGGATGAAACACAACGCGGTGCTGGCGGTTTCGGACATACAGGTATGTAGAAATCTGTAAACAAAAAACGAATAAATCAAGTAATGAGATACAAACTGAACAAATGGCTGGGAACAATTCTTGCGATATGCCTATTGATGTCATGCGGAATGGTTCGTGAAGGAAACAGAACAAAGATTTCCGCGAGCACAACAACAATAGTCATGGCAGATACTTTGGCTCCAGCCCTCCAACGCAAATATAACTATTTTTTTCTGGAAGCAGTACGGATGAAGACGCAGCAGAAATACGATGCAGCCTTCGACCTGTTACAACATTGTCTACGTATCCGTCCCAATGCTCCTTCAGCACTGTTCGAATTATCGCAGTTTTACATGGCCTTGAAACAGGAAGAACAAGCGGTAATTTCACTGGAAAAAGCAGTGCATTACGCTCCAGATAATTATTGGTACGCACAAGGATTAGTCAATCTCTATCTGCAACAACAGAACACAGAGAAAGCCACTGTATTATTGGAAGACATGACAATACGCTTTCCTGACAAATTAGATCCTATTTACAATCTGCTGGATATCTATAACCGCCAACAACAGTACGACAAAGTGCTGGTACTACTTAACCGACTAGAAGAAAAGCTTGGTAAAAGCGAACAAATCAGTATGGAAAAGTTCCGTATCTACCTGCAACAAGACGATCGTAAAAATGCATTCCGCGAAATAGAGAGTTTAGTGAGTGAATACCCTAATGATCTTCGCTATCAAGTAGTATTAGGAGACGTCTATTTGGACAACAACAAAACAGAAGAAGCCTATACTCTTTATCAAAAAGTACTGACCGAAGAACCAGACAATGCGATGGCTCTCTATTCAATGGCTTCTTATTATGAGAAAACCGGACAAAAAGAACTTTATAACCAACAGCTTGATACCATCTTGCTGAACAAGAAAGTAGAACCAGCCACCAAACTGGAAGTTATGCGCCGACTAATTGTACAGAACGAACAAGCTGGCCAAGACAGTACTCGTATCATAACCTTGTTCGACCGTATCATGGAACAGGAATCTGATGATGCCAACATGCCAATGCTATACGCACAATACCTTCTGTCAAAAGGCATGAACAAACAATCTATTCCTGTACTCAACAAAGTACTCGACATCGATCCGACCAATACGGCAGCTCGTATGACGCTACTGGGCGAAGCTGTTCGTAGCGAAGATTATCAGGAAATCATCCGTTTATGTGAAGCTGGAGTTGAAGCCAACCCTGATATGTTGGAATTCTATTTTTACCTAGCCATCGCCTACAACCAGGCCGAACGGACAGACGATGCCCTTGCGATTTGCCAAAAGGCACTAACACATGTCACCAAAGACAGTAAGAAAGAGGTGGTGTCCGACTTCTACGCCATCATCGGCGACGCCTGGCATACAAAAGACAAGAATGAAGAGGCCTACGCCGCTTACGATTCAGCCTTGATCTATAACCCCAATAACATAGGAGCATTGAACAACTATGCTTACTATCTTTCCTTGGAACGCAAGAATCTGGACAAAGCAGAAGAAATGAGCTATAAAACGGTGAAAGCCGAACCACAAAATGCGACCTATCTGGATACATACGCCTGGATTCTGTTCGAAAAAGAGAATTATGTACAAGCCCGCCTGTATATCGACCAAGCCATGAAGAGTGATGAAGAAAAAAGCGCCGAAGTAGTAGAACATTGCGGCGACATTTATTACATGGTAAACGAAGTAGAACAAGCTGTGAAATATTGGCAGCAGGCACTCGATATGGGCAGCGATTCGGAAACACTGAAACAGAAGATAAAGCAACGAAAATACATCCGCGAACCCAAAAAAAGACTAAATAAAAATGAATGTAAAGAATAAATTCCGTACGCGGCCATTTATGCCGCTATTGTGTCTGATGGCTTTGCTGATAGGCTTGGCCGGTTGTAAGACTTCCCGTCAAGCAGGGAGTAAAAGCAACGAAACCGGCTATCTTTCGTCCAAAGTGACTTTGACCGTGCCTACCAAGGATGCTGTTCTGACAGTTAACGGCACCATGAAACTAAAAAACGGTGAACGGATGCAACTTTCCTTCCTCATGCCAATATTGCGTTCCGAAGTGGCGCGCATTGACATCACGCCCGACGAAGTAATTCTGGTAGACCGCATGGGCAAACGCTACGTGCAGGCCTCACGTCAGGAACTGAAAGGCATGCTTCCCAAGAAAGCGACTTTCCAACACTTGGAGAAGTTACTTTATACGGCTTCACGTCCCGGTGGAAAGAATACGTTGACCGGTAGTGAACTGGGCATTCCTTCGCTGGAGAAAGGAAAAATAGAGTTGACAGACTTTTCCACCAAACCTTTTAACCTGACCCCGACACAACTTTCCTCCCGCTATCAAAAGGTGGAACTTCATGAACTACTTGAAATGTTGATGAGCCTATGAAACGGTTCTTGTGTGCGTTAGCTGGATGCCTTTGTCTGCTGCTGCCTCTGATGGCTCAGTCGAATAAGCTCATCAAAGAGCTGGAAAGTAAGCGCGGCGCTTTGCAGAAACAGATTGCCGAATCGGAAAGCCTGTTGCAAACCACAACCAAGAATGTAGGTAGCCAGCTGAAAGGACTAGCCGCCCTGACGGGGCAAATCGAGGAACGCAAACGCTACATCCTGGCCATCAACAGCGACATGGATGCCATCGATCGCGAACTGGTCTCGCTGGAACGGCAACTCAATCAGCTACAGAAAGAATTAAAAGATAAAAAAACAAAATATGCAGCTTCGGTCAACTACCTTTACCGCAACCATACGATTCAGGACAAGCTGCTGTTCATTTTCTCCGCACAGACCCTGGAGCAGACCTACCGGCGCTTGCGCTACGTCCGCGAGTATGCTTCCTACCAGCGCATGCAGGGCGAAGAAATCCAAAAGAAACAGAAACAAATCAACGACAAGCGCGCCGAGCTGACCGAAGCCCGCAAGGCCAAGGAAAACCTTCTGAAAGAGCGCGAGAACGAGAAAACAACGCTCGAACGGCAGGAAAAAGAACAAAAAGCCCTGGTAGACAGCTTGCGCAAGAAGCAGCGCAGCCTACAGAGCGAAATCAACAAGAAACGCAAGGAAGCCAACCAATTGAATGCCCGCATTGACCGCCTGATTGCCGAAGAAATAGAAAAAGCACGCAAACGTGCCGAAGAAGAGGCGCGGCGCGAAGCTGCTGCCCGCAAGAAAGCGAAAAAAACAGAAAGTCCGTCGGCCACCAAACCGAAAGCCGAGCCGCTAGAGGCATACACGATGAACAAAGCCGACCGCGAACTCTCCGGCAGCTTCGCCAGCAACCGCGGAAAACTTCCTGTGCCTGTCACGGGTCCTTACATCATCACCAGCCACTATGGCGAATACACCGTGCCCGGTCTTAGGGGCGTGAAGCTCGACAACAAGGGCATCGACATCCAGGCCAAGCCTGGAGCTCAGGCGCGGGCGGTGTTCAACGGAAAGGTGGCCGCCGTGTTCCAGCTGAACGGACTGTTCAACATCCTCGTGCGCCACGGCGCCTACATTTCCGTTTACTGCAACCTGTCTACAGCCTCGGTGAAGGCAGACGACACGGTGAAGACAGGGCAGACGCTCGGCACCATCTTCTCCGACGGAGCAGACGGCGGGCGCACCGTCCTCCACTTCCAGCTACGGCGGGAAAAGGAGAAACTCAACCCCGAACCGTGGCTCAACCGCTGATTCAGAGCTCCGCCCCGTCCAGCAGTTCCAGATACAGACCGATAGCCTCTTCTATCTCGCGAACAAAGATGAATTCGTCGGCCGTGTGTGAGCGGGCACTCTTGCCGGGCCCCATCTTCATGGAGGGGAAGGGCATCAGCGCCTGGTCGGACAGCGTGGGCGAGCCGAAGGGCGTGCGGCCCAGCGCCACGGCACGACGCACCAGCGGATGCTCGGGCGGTACGTGCGACGAACCCAGACGGAACGAACGGGCCTGCGGCTGACAGTGAATATGCTTCTTGATTTCTTCGAACAGTTCTTCGTTGGTATAGCACTCGTTGCTGCGAATGTCTACGACGAACGTGCAGCGGTCGGGGACGACGTTGTGCTGCGTACCGGCGTTGACCATCGTCACGCTCATCTTCACAGGGCCCAACAGGGGCGAAACGCGCTCGAACCGATAGTCGCGGAACCAGGCGATGTCTTCCAATACCTTATAAATGGCATTATCACCCTCATCGCGGGCGGCGTGCCCGGAACGACCGGTAGCGATGACATCGAGCACCATCAACCCCTTCTCAGCGATGGCAGGCTGCATTTCCGTAGGCTCACCCACAAGGGCGAAGCTGACAGGCGGCAATTGCGGCAAGACGCTCTCGATGCCTTCGCGGCCGGACACTTCTTCTTCGCACGAAGCCAGATAAATGAGATTGTATTTTTGCGCCGTACGACTCAGCGTGAGGAACGCTTGCAGGAGGCTGACCACGCTGGCGCCGGCGTCGTTGCTGCCCAGACCGTAGAGCTTGCCGTTGGGTTCGAGGCGGGGGGTGAAGGGGTCTTTGCGCCAGCCCTGCACGGGCTTCACGGTATCGATGTGAGAATTGAGCAGCAGTGTGGGCCGCTTCAGGTCGAAACCGGGGCCGAGGCACCAGACGTTGTTGCCTTTGCGGCCGGTCTGCATGCCTTGCTGTTCGATGTATTGCTGCAGGCAGTCGGCGGCACGGGCTTCGTCGCGGCTGACGGATGGAATACTGATCAGCGACTTGAGCAGGCCGACGGCCTCGGAGGTCAGAGTGGGAATGTCGTAGGTCATGTCTTCTGTTATTAGTTTTTTTGCGAATGCAAACTTACGGATAAAATCGGATAAACTTGCAGGAACAAAGGAAGGAAATGTTACATTTTTTTGCAATTTATGAATTAGTTTCAGATAAAACTAATACCTTTGCAGCATATTAACCAATTCACTCAGTCATGGCTTATCATCATTTATCTGTCATGATCCATCGTCAGGCAGAGAAGTATGGAGACAAAGTAGCCCTGAAATACAGGGACTATGAAACGGCACAATGGATTCCGGTGACGTGGGAACAATTCTCCCAGCGCGTACGCCGTGCCGCCAACGCAATGGTGGCGCTGGGCATCGGCGAGCAGGAGAATGTCGGCATCTTTTCGCAGAACAAGCCCGAATGCCTGTACGTCGACTTTGCGGCGTTCGCCAACCGCGCGGTGACCATTCCGCTGTATGCCACCAGCTCGCCGACGCAGGCACAGTACATCATCAACGACGCGCAGATACGCTTCCTCTTCGTGGGCGAACAGTTCCAGTACGACGCCGCCTTCCGCGTCATCGGGCTGTGCCAGTCGCTGCAGCGGCTCATCATCTTCGACCGCAACGTGGTGCGCGACGCGCGCGACACGACCTCCCTTTACTTCGACGAGTTCATGCGACTGGGTGAAGGCCTGCCGCACAACGAGGTGGTGGAGGAACGCACGGCGAAGGCGTCGCCCGACGACCTGGCCAACATCCTCTACACGTCCGGCACGACGGGCGAACCGAAGGGGGTGATGCTCCACCACGCGAACTACCTCGAGGCCTTCCGCACGCACCACATCCGCCTGCCGCAGGTGACGGACCAGGACGTGTCGATGTGCTTCCTGCCGCTGACGCACGTCTTCGAGCGAGGCTGGACGTATATCTGCCTGGAGCGCGGCGTGCAGATCTGCATCAACCTGCATCCGCAGGACATACAGACGACGATCAAAGAGGTGCGCCCCACGGTGATGTGCAGCGTCCCCCGCTTTTGGGAGAAAGTGTACCAGGGCGTACAGGAACGCATCGCCCAGGAGACGGGAATCCGCCGGACGATGCTGCTCGACGCCATCCGCACGGGCCGCGAACACAACCTGCAGTACGTCCGCCTGGGCAAGACGCCGCCCCTGATGCTCCACCTGCGCTACAAGTTCTACGAGAAGACCGTCTACGCCCTGCTGAAGAAGACCATCGGCATCGAGCGCGGCACGTTCTTCCCCACGGCCGGCGCGGCGGTATCGGACGAGGTGTGCGAGTTTGTCCACTCCGTGGGCATCAACATGGTCGTCGGCTACGGCCTGACGGAGTCGACCGCCACCGTATCGTGCTTCCCCGCCACGGGATTCGTCATCGGCTCGGTGGGCGAGGTGATGCCCGACCTGGAGGTGAAGATCGGGCCGGACGACGAAGTCCTGCTGCGCGGACGGACCATCACGCGCGGCTACTATAAGAAACCCGTTTCGACGGCCGAGGCCATCGACAAGGACGGATGGTTCCACACGGGCGACGCCGGACGCCTGGAGGGCCGCACGCTCTACCTGAAGGAGCGCATCAAGGACCTGTTCAAGACGTCGAACGGCAAGTACATCTCGCCGCAGGCGCTGGAGACGAAGTTCATCGTAGACCGCTACATCGACCAGGTGGCCATCATCGCCGACCAGCACAAGTTCGTCTCCGCCCTCATCGTGCCCGCCTACGACCTGCTGGAGCAGTATGCCCGCACGCAGGGCATCGCCTTCGGCAGCCGCGAGGAGCTGGTGGAGAACGAAGCCGTCCGCACCTTCTACCGCGACCGCATCGACACGCTGCAGCAGCAGTTTGCCCACTACGAGCAGGTGAAGCGCTTCACCCTCCTGCCCCAGCCCTTCAGCATGGAGCGCGGCGAGCTGACCAACACGCTGAAGCTGCGCCGCGCCGTCGTCGCGCAGAACTATCGAGAGGTCATCGACCGGATGTACGAGGAATGACGGGGGCGGAAGGTGCCCCAGGAAGGCGGAAAAACGTTTCCCGGCCGGGAAAAGCAGCTTTTGAAACCGAAAAATGGTTTTCCCGACCGGGAAATGCACTTTTTGAAACCGAAAAATGGTTTTCCCGGCCTGGAAATGCATTTCTTGAAACCCAAAAACGGTTTTCCCGGCCTGGAAATGCATTTTCTGAAACCGGAAAGAGGTTTTCCCGACCGGGAAACGATAAAAAACATTCTTTAAACCATTAAAAACTACAAAACTATGGGAACCTACACTTTGATTAAGGACACTTCTATCAAAAACTACAACAAAGCCGAACGCCTCAACCTCCTCAAACGCTTCATGGCCCTCATGCCCGGCACGACGCAGGGCGGCGGTGGCGACGACGGCGACGGAGAAGGCGGATCGCCCCTGAGCGCAGCCACCGAAGGCGTGCCCGCGCTGAACATCAGCGCCGAGCAGGTGGAACAGATGAACACCCTCATCGACCAGATGAGCGAACTCACCATGCAGGCCACCTCGGCCGCCGAAACGCCCGAAATGCAGCAGCTCGAGGCCGACCGCGACGTGGCCGCCAACTACATCGTCCGCCGCATCGCCGACTACGACCGCCTCCCCCTCGCCACCGAGCGCGAAGCCGCCCGCCGGCTGGAACCCGTCGTACGTCCCTACGCCGGCATCGCCTCCCTGCCCGTCAGTCAGGAAACCGAAGTCATCCGCGGACTGGCCGCCGACCTGGCCAAGCCCGACCTGGCCGACGACGTCACCACCCTCGGCCTGGCCCCCTACATCGCCGAGATGCAGCGCCTGAACGAAGCCTACGCCCAGCTCGCCGCCCAGCGCGACAAGGAACGCTCCGCCCGCACCGGCACGCCGGACTCCAAGACCCTCGCCGCCCAGGCGCAGGACCTGCTGGACGACATGTGCGCCCTGGCCAACGCCAGCAGCCTGCTCGAGCCCTCGGACGAGGCCACGACCTTCATCCGCGAGGCCAACTACCTCTTCGCCCAGGTGCGCACCGCCTACAAGCAGCGCTCCAAGGGCACGACGACCGCCGACGGCGACGCGGCCGACGACACGCCGGCGCCGGAAGCGTAAACCTCTGTGTGTTGAAAGTTTGATTGGACTGTTGGAGATATGGGCGGAAATCCCTTTCTTTGCAGTCCAATCAAACTGCAAACAACATGAAGAAACCCGGCCTGTTCCTCCCCCTCCTCTTCGCCGCCCTCCTCGGCAGCTGCAACCCCGACGTATTCATCGACTCGTGCGCCCCCGCGACGGACCAGCTTCAGGTGCCCGCCGACGGCACGGCCGCCACCCTCCGCTTCGGCAGCGGCGGCTGGTACGTGCGCGGCCTCTTCCTGAAAAAACAGGACCTGTACGAAGAAATCCGGGGCGACATCTACGACGCCGACGGCACCCAGCTCTACTTCGACGTCCCCTTCCACTTCAGCGACCTCGGACGGGCGAAGTACGTTGCCAGCTATCCGCAGTTCTCGCTCACGCTGGAGCGTACGGCCGACCGCGAACTGCGCCTTTCGGACGCCGAAAACATCGGGCTGGAGACGTGCCGCCTCTCCCTCGGCGTGGGCAACGAGTACGAATACCGCGAAGTGGAGCTGCTCCTCGAGCCCTCGCCCCGCTACCGGCTGGACAGCATCGTCTATTCGCTGGATTCCTGGTACTTGGAGCAAGACAGTGCAAGAACAGAGCGAATGATGATCTCTCCCACCAATCTTACGGACAATCCCTGGAAATATCCGCTTCATCCTTATGACAGCTTCCGCCGAAGTTTCACCTTCAGAGGCGGCGACGAGTGGAGCCCCGGCATCGACCCGTCGCAGCTCCAGATGTTCGGCACCGAGATGCCCGTCGTCCCCGTGCCGCGGCTGGGCAAATACGACCAGCCCGCGCTGCTGGGCGACGAACTCCCGCTCTCGGGCGAAACGTATGATTTCCCCTTGTCCGACGAATGGCTGGCCGTGACAGACACCGTCGTCGTCCCGCCCGGCAAGGCAGTAGAGTGCGCCGTGAAGTGCTGGTTCCATTATACGGGCATCCCCTACAAGATTTATGCCAGCTGCCCGCAGACGGGCCGCCGCCGTTTGCTCGAAGGCCGCGCCGACCTCTACGACCCGCAAGGCTATTCGCTGACAACCACCGTGCGCGACGTGAACATCCAACAGTAACCTCTTTTCCCCCGACTCCCCGACCATGAAACAGACTTTGCTCTCCAGTTTGCTGGCAGCCCTCCTGCTGCTGCCCCCTACAGGCGCCGCTCTCCACGCACAGACGGCTGCCGACACCCTCCGCCACCGCCCGACACACGGCATCGGCATCGACCTCCGCCCCGGCTACGTCTTCCCCACCGCCGGCTTCTTCCGGGGCGACAACGCCGCCCAACGTCCCATCAACACGACCTTGGGCGTCCACCTGAAATACGCCTTCCGCTTCTCGCCCCAGTCGCGCCTGGGCCGCCTCTATCCGTCGGCCTATCAGGGCATCGGCATGGCCTGGAACACGTTCTTCAACGCCGACGAGGTGGGCACGCCCTCGGCCATCTACGTCTTCCAGGGCGCACGCATCGCGCGGCTCACTCCCCGCCTGACGCTGGACTACGAATGGAACTTCGGCGCCTCCTTCGGCTGGCAGAAGTATGCCCCCGACGCCAACTTCTACAACAACGTAGTCGGCTCACGCATCAACGCCTACATCAACGCCGGCCTCTTCCTGAACTGGCAACTGGCGCCGCAGTGGAGCCTGACGGCGGGCATCGACCTGACGCACTACTCCAACGGCAACTCGAACTATCCCAACGCGGGTGTCAACACCGTCGGCGCCCGTATCGGCGTGATGCGCACCTTCGGCGGTTCGCCGGCCGAAACTTCCGCCTCCACTATTCATGCCGACGAACCCTCTTCGCTGGCCGCGCGCATCAGCTACGACGTCGTCCTCTACGGCTCCACCCGCAAGCGGGGTCTCTTTCTGGACAGCGGCGCCGAGCTCATCCCCGGCTCGTTTGCCGTGGCGGGCCTCAACTTCAACCCCATGTACTGCGTCAACAAATACTTCCGCGCCGGCCTCTCGCTCGACGCCCAGTACGACGAAAGTGCCAACCTGAAGGCACATCATGTCGAAGGCACCAGCGGCGACGGGCTGAAGTTCTACCGCCCGCCCTTCCGCGAGCAGTTTGCCGCCGGCCTCTCGCTCCGCGCCGAGCTGAACATGCCCATCTTCTCCGTAAACGTCGGCATCGGGCGCAACCTCATCCAGCAGGGCGAGGACACGCGCGGCTTCTACCAGATTCTGGCGCTGAAGGCGTTCGTCACGCGCCGCCTCTTCCTCCACGTGGGCTACCAGCTCCACGACTTCAAGGACCCCAACAACCTGATGCTCGGCCTGGGCTGGCGCTTCGGAAAGTTCTGATTGGCGATGAGCGTCGGGCATAAAAAAAGCGGTTAGCCGTCAGTCGCTATACTGACCGCTAACCGCTTACTGCCAATCACTCAATTTTAGTATCCGAAGATATCTTCCGTCGTCAGTTCGATGACCGGACCGATTTTCTTCAGCGCTTCCATATCGAGTTCTTTCTTGTCGCCCAGGATGCCGTAGCTGTACGTGCGTCCCTTGATCCATTTCTGCTGGAAGTCGATGACATCCTGCAGCGTCATGCCCTGCACGTCGTTGAAGAGCTTGATGCGGCTGTCCACCGTCTGACCCAGATCCTGTGCGTTGATGTAGCTCCAGATGACGCTCATCTTCGTGATGCGGTCGGTGCGCAGGCGGGCTATCATACCCTCCTTGGCCAGCTTGAAGGCTGTTTCAGACTGCGGCATGTTGTTGATGATGTCGTTGAACGTGTTGATGGCGTCGAGCATCTTGTCGTTCTGCGACGAAATCTGCGAAATGAAGTAGTAGTCCTCGTCGGCATACCCCGGCTTGTTCAGTCCGGCCCAGGCTGAGTAGGCCAGTCCGCGGCTCTCGCGCATCTCCTGGAAGACGATGGAGTTCATGCCTCCGCCGAAGTATTCGTTGTAGAGCTGGCGGGCAGGCTCGATGGCAGCATCAAACTTCTCGCCGCGATTGGAAATCTGCGACATATAGATGTTCTTGGCTTCGTAGGGAGCCAGGTAAATCTTCGTCTCGGGCGTGGCCTGCTGCTTGAAGTCCTCACCGGCAGGTACGTCCTTCAGCGTGTCGGGCGTGCGGTGCTCCTTGTCGAGCAGAGCCACAAGTTCCTTGTCGCTGCTCGGACCGTAGTACAGGATGCGGTGCTTGTAGCTGTTCAGGCTGTGGATGCGGTCCACCAGTTCCTGCGGATTCATGCTCTTCAGTTCGGCTTCGCTCAGCAAATTTGTTGCAGGGTTCTTCGGGCCGTAGTTCACGTAGCTGATGAGGCGACCGAAGTTGGTGCCCTGGCTCAGCTTGGCGTCCTTGCGTGCCTTCAGCAGGTCGTTGGTCAGGTTGGTATAAGCTTCAGCATTCACCTGTGCGTCGGCCAGCAGCTTCTCGAACAAAGCCATGGCGGCGGGCAAGTTCTCGTTAAGACCGGAGAGAGTAACGTATGTGCGGCGGCTGCCCGGCGATACGTAGAACGAACAGGCCATGCGATAGAATTCGCTCTTCACCTGTTCGGGCGTCATATCCGACGTACCCAGATATTCCAGATACTGGGCGGCGGTACCCAACGCCTTGTCCTGATTGTTACCCATATCGAAGAGGTAAATCAGCTGGAACAGGTCGTTGGAAGTGTTCTGTTTGTAGAGCACGGGCACACCCTTGCCGGTGGTCAGCTGCGTCAGGTCCTTGCTGTAATCCAGGAAGACAGGCTCGATAGGTGTCACGTTCTTGGCCTCGGCCTGCAGTTCCTTCAGGAAGGCGCTGGCCGTGTCGCGGTTCATCACGATAGGTGTGATTTCGGGCTTGGCAATCTTCATTTCGTTAGGGTCTTTGCCCTGACGTTTGTAGATAATGGCGTAGTTGTCGTCCTTCAGATACTTGTTGGCAAAGTCCACGATATCCTGTTTCGTCAGCTTGGCCATGCGGTCCAGTGCAGTCACTTCGTCGGCCCAGTTGCTGCCGTTGATGAACGACTGTACAAACCAGTCGGCACGGGCACCGTTGCTTTCTAACTGGTGCAGCTGGTAGAGCTTGAAGTTGTTGATGTTAGCCTCCAGCAGACTCTCGTCGAAGTCGCCGTCGCGCAATTTCTTCAGTTCACCCAGCAACAGATCTTTCACCTCGTCCAATGTTTGTCCGGCTTTAGGACGTCCGGCCATCATGAAGGCACTGTAGTCGCTCATGGCCATCGGATAGCAATAGGCGCTCAGCGTCTTCTGCTGTTGCATCAGATCAAGGTCAATGAGACCGGCCTGACCGTTATACAGGATTTGTGACAGAATCTGCAACGTTTCCAGCTCTTTGCTGGCCGCACCGGGGAAGCGCCAAGCCAGCGTCACGTTTTCAGCCTCAGGACCCAACACTTCACGCACCACGGGAGCCGTGATATCGCTTTCCTTAGGCAGGTTAAGCTTCGGCAGGTTGGGATTAGGCTGCATGTCGCCGAAATATTTGTCGATAGTGGCAATCATCTGGTCGGGGTCGAAATCGCCGCTGAGGCAGATGGCCATGTTGTTGGGCACATACCACGTTTTATAATAGTTCTTGATGTTGGTGATGGAAGGGTTCTTCAGGTCTTCCTGCGTACCCAGCACGGTCTGCGTACCATAGGGATGATGAGGAAAGAGGGCGGCCAGTGTCTGCTCATACACCTTACGGGCATCACGGGTCAGCGACATGTTCTTTTCCTCGTACACTGTCTCCAGCTCAGTGTGGAAGCCGCGGATAACACAGTTTTTGAAGCGGTCCGCCTGAATCTTGGCCCAGTTCTCCACCTCGTTGCTGGGGATATCTTCAGTGTAGCAAGTCACATCGAAGCTGGTGTAGGCATTGGTACCGTTGGCACCGATGGCGGCCATCAGCTTGTCATATTCATTGGGGATGGCATACTTCGAAGCTTCGTACGACAGGCTGTCGATCGTATGATAGATAGCTTTACGCTCAGCCTCGTCGGTAGTCTTGCGGTAAATTTCAAAGGTCTGTTCGATCTGGTCGAGCAAAGGCTTCTCTATTTCATAATTCATCGTGCCGAAATGATTGGTTCCCTTGAACATCAGGTGTTCGAAGTAGTGAGCCAGACCGGTAGTTTCGGCAGGGTCATTTTTACCACCCACACGCACGGCGATGTAGGTCTGGATGCGCGGTTCGTCCTTGTTGACAGTCATGTACACTTTCAGGCCGTTGTCCAGCGTGTAGATACGTGCCTGCAACGGGTCATTGGGCACGGTCTCGTACTCGTACTTCGTGGAGCAGCTCCACAAAGCCAGGGTCGCCAGCGCGAGGGCAGGCAGCCCCATTCGTTTCAGCAGTTTGTTCATAACATGGATGATATTAAGTTGGATAGTTCTAAGTCATGTGGACAGGCGTTTTTTTGCGGGCTACACTTATTACTTCTTATTGTCCTGCAAATATATGCGTTTTTTTCATGCTTTTGCGCGTGGAACGCCGGTATTTTTCTGTTTTCTGCGTAAATCACTTCTTTCTGCTCAGAACTCTTCCGCTTCTTCCAAATTGGCGAAACGTCCTATTTTCCCATTCTTAACCTCTATCAGGGCCGGATAGATGCTTTCTTTGTATTCCGGGAAGTAAAGATTCAATTCATCGTCCAGCCAGACATTCTTCCGCTCCAGCAGAGTCTTGCCTAATTTGATGCGCAATTCTTTGCGGGAAACGAAATTGGTGAATACGAACAACAGGGTGGAATCGGCCTGGTGTCGGATACAATAGTCTTCGGCTTCGGACACACATCCCGGGCAACCGCCGTTAGGCACCAACACAATATGCCTGTACCTATTCAAGACTTCTCCCGGCAATAGCCTTTCCAAGGCATCTCCCACTTTTTCCTCATAAGGAACAGGCTGCTTGCAAGACACTATTGTAAACGCCAGCATACAGGCCATTCCACCTCGTCGCATCAGTTGTTTCCACATGGCAGTGAATCTTGTTCGAGGACATAAGTCCCCACGCAGTCTTTTTTCTCAAACCACCGTGCCTTGACACAGACATGGCCGCGACCGTCTATGCGGGGCTCGCACACGCCCCTCTTGCTGCGATATTGCTTCAACTCCGGTTTGTCGAGGTCTCGCTTCGTGAGGCAGGTGGTCGGTTTGTAGGTTTGCGGGTTCTCATTAAGTTCACTTCCCGGTATTTCGCTTACCCCGGCGGACAAGACAAGCGTCAAAAGAATGAATAAATATTTCATAATCTGAACCTCCTATGTCGTTATTGGTTTTCTGTATGTTTCCGTTCTACACCCAATATTTGAAACGTCAGGTGATCTTCGTCTTTAAGGTCTGCTAATTGTATATGCAATCCCTCCGGGCTGACGTAGGCGTTATAAGGGTTGTAAGGCTTTCCTTCGGGCAGGCGGCTTTCGCCCAGGTAATGGAAGTCCTTGTCCAGTACGATGACTACCACCGGTTTGTCGTTCAGCGTGCCTTTTCGGTGATTGGGGAACGGCAGGCGGGCTATGCGGTAATACAACTGTCGATAAGGGTCGGCCAGCACTGCGTCATAGGAAGGCTGACTGTAATACCAGTCGGAAATGGCTTCCTCGGGCACATCGTCGGGGAATTTCTGCTTGGACTCGTTGAACGGCTTGATGGTCTTGATGAGACGGCTGCCTGCATATACGGAGTCGCGCTGTCCGGTGGACAAATCGTAAATCCACACATGGTGGTCGGCGGGGAAACTCAAGATGACTTTTCCTGCCCCGGCCAAGTCCATAGAGGGCTGGCGATAGAAGAAATTGCCTCCCCAATCATAGTGGCGGTATTGCTCCGGATAAGGATTCGCATACGAGCAATTTTCCGTACGAATGTCGTACAGTAATGTAACAAATGTGTTATCTGCCCGCTCCAGTGTGGTTTCTGCCAGGAAGCCACCCCCCATCAGCAACGTTCCGGCTTGGGCGTACAGCATCGGCATCCTGCTTTCCAAGTAGGGTGAGGTGAGAAAACGGGTGGTGTCTTCCAGTTGGGCATCCGGGTCAAACATCCGGTAGGTCCGTGCAACAGTTCCTTCTTGGTCAGCCAGTTTTACTTGTCCGCTCGAAGTGGCATAGGTGAAGATGGAATCGGCATTGTGGTAACAATAGCCTTGCAGGTTACCTACGCCATTGGAGCCTTCCAGGTCGAAACGGACGACATCCCGCAGGGTGTCTTGCTTGGCATCATACAGATAGATAGCGTTGGTATGTGGGTTTAGAAAAGAGAACAATGGAATACTGTCATCGGGGATATACCGGACATATTCTATCATGCTAAGGGCTGTGTTATCATCCAGCACATAGGATTTTGTGCCCTTGACGGTGACCTCGCACAAGGACTCAAACTTATCGGCATAGGTGTTACGCACACCGGATTGACCGCAGGAAGCAAATGTCAGAACGGATATAGCCCCACACAATGACCATGTATTCTTTTTCATATTTTATCTTAATTCTATCCTTATCGTCCTGTTGAGCAGGAAGTGTTTCCGCCATGGCAAAAGCCATTATCGCACACAACTAATGATAGAAAAAATACACTTCTTCATGGCGGATACATTTTTTAAGATTTTCAATATTACTTGCAAATGTATGTTGTATTAAGGAATGAAGCAAATAATTTGTTACTTTTTCCCCTTATCAAATATGTTTTTTAAACCGATTTAACGCAAGCGGCAATAAAATGCCACTTGCTTGTATTCCTGTCTTCGGGAATATTGTCTAATTTAGCCTGTGTTGCACTAAATGTTTTTAGCATTCCTCTCCTTGCTGACGAAAAAAATGTCAATTAGTGTTGGGGGGCTTGTTTGTTAACGTGAGGATGTTGTGTGTAATGCAAACTGTAAGAAACTTCACAAGAAACTTCTTTAGCCCTTTTATTTTTGCCATCGGCCTGCAATATAGGCTTTTTTTCTTACCTTTGCACGATGAAATTCAATATTGTTCTTGCGTTTACGTCCGGCAGCATCAACGTCTGCGGGCGGAGACTATTGCGGACACGGACGGAGATATCTCCGTATACGGGCGGGGATATCCCCGCCTAAGCGCTGGGATACAACATCTTGCAAATTATATATAATCAGAATAGGACAATGATAACCATCGAACAACTGAAGGACGTCCGGGAGCGCACCGAAGCGTTGAACCGCTACCTGGACATCGAAGGCAAGAAGATACAAGTGGAGGAAGAACAGCTGCGCACGCAGGCACCCGGATTCTGGGACGACCAGAAGGCTGCCGAGGCACAGATGAAGAAGGTGAAGGGCCTGCAGCAGTGGATCAGCGGCTACCAGGAGGTGAAGACCCTGAGCGACGAACTGCAGCTGGCTTTCGACTTCCATAAGGACGAACTGGTGAGCGAAGAAGAGGTGGACGAGGCTTACACCAAGGCCCTGGCTGCCATCGAGGCTCTCGAGTTGAAGAACATGCTGCGCGACGAGGCCGACCAAATGGACTGCGTGCTGAAAATCAACTCCGGCGCCGGCGGTACCGAAAGCCAGGACTGGGCCAGCATGCTGATGCGCATGTACCTGCGCTATGCCGAGACGCACGGCTACAAGACGGCCATCGCCAACCTGCAGGAGGGCGACGAGGCGGGCATCAAGACCTGTACCATCGAAATCAGCGGCCCGTATGCCTACGGCTACCTGAAGGGCGAGAACGGCGTACACCGCCTGGTGCGCGTGTCGCCCTACAACGCCCAGGGCAAGCGCATGACCTCCTTTGCCTCGGTGTTCGTCACGCCCCTGGTGGACGACACCATCGAGGTGACCATCGAACCGGCACGCCTGTCGTGGGACACCTTCCGAAGCGGCGGCGCGGGCGGCCAGAACGTGAACAAGGTGGAGAGCGGCGTGCGCCTGCGCTACCAGTACAAAGACCCCTATACGGGCGAGGAGGAGGAAATCCTCATCGAGAACACCGAGACGCGCGACCAGCCCAAGAACCGCGAGAACGCCCTCCGACTGCTGCGCTCCATGCTGTATGACAAGGAAATGAAGCACCGCATGGCGGAGCAGGCCAAGATTGAGGCGGGCAAGAAGAAGATTGAGTGGGGCTCGCAGATACGCAGCTACGTCTTCGACGACCGCCGCGTCAAGGACCACCGCACCAACTACCAGACCTCGGACGTGAACGGCGTGATGGACGGCAAGATAGACGGATTCATCAAGGCCTATCTGATGGAGTTCGCAGGAGCGGGCGAGGCTTGATGTAGAAATACTGCCCTACTGGGAAAATAAAATTCTCCAGTCAGAGAATAATTTTTCCCTAACTGGAGAAAAATACGGGACATTTAGACTCTCGACTTTATATCAAAAAGCACTTCTTGAAAGAACGGAGCGAAAAGGCTGCCAACTTATCAAGAAGTGCTTTTTCTATGATGTGATTTCACAGTAATTCTTTGTTGTTGAGCATATTATTGTGAAACCAATAGAGTTGTTGAAACACCTGCTTTCACACCAAGAAACAGACTATCAGCCTTTTGCCTACGCGTGAAAGCGTGAAAGCTATTTTCGGGAAAGACATTTCCATGAAGATGTTTTCCAAGTTTATAAACATCTACTTTAGCGACGTAACTATCTACTTGAGAAACGTAACTACCCACTTTGTCAGCATAATGGTGTAAACCTACCAATGTATGTATTAAGGTCTCTGAATGACCTGTTGCGTAAACACCTCCACGCCGGGATAGGACGTCGGAATCTGTCCGGTCACGTCTTCCAGCAGGGCTACAGTGGGGAGTACATCTGCTTTTGTAACAGTCTTCTTGTCGCTATAGGGTACCACTGCCAGCGTATGTTCTTTCTCTTCCAGCTGGAAACGATAATTCCAAAGATTCTCTTCGTTTCGGTCGGAGTTGACAATGAAGGTTCCCTTCACCATTTCTTCCTCCTTATCCATCTCCGTGGGATAGAAGCAAAGCGTGCCGCTGTATGGGTCTTGGGGATTGTCGAATATCATCCGGTAACCTCCACCTGCCGCTTTTACGGGAATGATGGCCAGCGCTTCCTCGCGGAGGGCAGCCTGCTGTTCTTCCGTCAGTTGGTCTCCTCCTGTAATGAATACGTCCAGACAGTCGATGGCCAGCGTCTGTTTGCTTTGGAAGACCACCACTTTCAGGACAATGGACGCACCCGTTCCGTCGGTCACGGTGACATGTGCCTCGCCCCAGTCCTGCGGATAAAGTACGAAAGCGTTAGAATACTTCATGTCAATTTTCAGTACGGCGGCATTGTCGCATTGTGCGGTGTAGTTGCCGTCGCCGCCCAAGATGGTAACGGCTCCTGCGCTTCCGTCCTCCTCACTCCTAGGGAAACATACATCTACGGTGTTGTCTTCGTCGACCGACTGGTCGAAGCGAAGCGGATTACTCTCTTCGTCGTTACATCCTGTCAGAATAACAGTACAGAGAAATACGAAAAGCATTCCGAGTTGTTTCTGAATTCGTCTCATAGTTTTTTCTGTATTTAGTCTATTATTGTCCGCGGAAAGTTACAAAAGTACCGTCTAACAGGCAGGAGAAGACATCAAGTTTGATATAAACATGGTCCATGTAAATGGTTCCGCCTCCCGGATAACTCAAGGCAATGGAATTCTGCAAATTGTTGGCCCATCGCCAATAGAAGCTGTAAGTTTCTTCCCATACCTCTCCATAATAGTTATATAACAACGATTCGTCGCCCATACCACCGGGATAGAAAATTATCTGATGGTTGACGAACGTTCCGTCTTCCAGCGAATAGTTGGCTTCCCACAGATGATCGCATAGTTCCCAGGTTGTAGCTCCGGTTCCTCCGTCATAGTCACTTTCGCCGATGGAGCAGCCGCTCCCAGCAACCAGCAGGGCGAGGAGGCAGAGGAGGAGGGGCAGGTATCGTTTACGTTCTTTCATGCCATTGTTTCGTTACGGCTGGATATCGCCGACTGCTATCTGATATTCGCGCCACAACTGATCTATGTTGCAGTCTTGCCCCAGGATGTGCTTCACCGCTCCGTCGAACGACCAGGGAACGATCTCCAGCGCGCTCCGGTTGAACTTGCGCAGAAATTCGGCGTCTTTGTGGTCGCGTAGCCAGACGAGGAAGTAACCGGTCGTACGGTATCCGTCCATGTAGCTGCCACCTTTCGGGCGCGCACTGGGGCCTTCGAAGCCTCCGTTGGCTATCCGCACGGCGTCTGCCATGCCCTCGATGAAGGCGCGGAACGTCGGGCTGTCTCCGTAGCTGCCCACTCCCTGCGGCTCCAGCTGGTAGGCGTGTGTCAGTTCGTGGAGCAGTACGCCGCGGGTCTCGAACAGCACCTTGGCCGTGTCGTTCTGGCCGAACGACTGTTCGATGTGGCGGGTGCTGTAGAAGATGCTGACGTAACCGTTTCCGCCGCTCTTGGCCGAAACGCCTTCAATGTCTTCCAGCGTATAGTGTATCTGGTAGACACGGGGGATGCTGTCTTTGGGAGATGTGTAGAGGGTGGCCAGCACGGTGCGGGCCTGTTCCTTGATGTAGCTTTCGGGCTGAGGAATGATGCGGCGGTAGATATCCGACCCGGCGGTTTCGGGCGCCTTGTCCTCGAACAGGACACTTCCTACGTTGTAACGGTCCCATACGGTGATTGTCTGGTCCGGCTGTGGATTGTCACTGGTGGTGCAGGCTGCTGCGTTGGTAAGCAGGCAGGCTACGCATACGAATAAAAACATTAGATTCTTCATAGGTCTGAATTGGTATTATTGAGTTAATGAATAAGGTTTGTCTTGGATGGAGAGACCGCGGCGCTTGTTGGGCGAGGACGACATGCTGAACTCGAAGACACCGCCTTTCATCAGGTCTTCGTGGGTGATGTACATCTTGTCATAAACGGTACCGTTGATTTTCAGCGAACGTACGTAGCGCTTCTTGTCGCTCACTCCGGGCGCTTTGATTTCCAGCGTCTTCCCATTGGGCAACTTCAGCTTCAGGTACGGCAGGTAAGGGGCTCCCAGTACGTATTGGTCGGTACCGGGGCATACGGGGTAGAAGCCCATGACGGAGAATATGTACCAGGCTGACATCTGCCCGCAGTCGTCGTTGCCTCCCAGTCCGTCGGTTGCATTGCGGTACATCTTGTTCAGGATTTCGCGCAGCCAGTACTGGGTTTTCCACGGTTGCGAGGTCCATGCGTAGAGGTAGGGGATGTGGTGGCTGGGTTCGTTTCCATGCACATATCCGCCTACGAGACATGCCTCCGTGATGTCCTCGTTCTGTTCGTAGAATTGCTTGGGCAGGTGCATCGTGAACAGCTTGTCCAGCTTGTCGATGAACGCCTTTTCGCCACCCATCAGCGGGATGAGGCCCGCCACGTCGTGGGGTACGTGGAAGGAGAAGTTCCAGGAATTGCCTTCGATGAAGCCTTCCCCGTGGGTCTGCAGTACATCGAAGTCAGGTTTGAACGAGCCGTCCTTCAGCTTGGGACGTGCAAAGCCGATGCTGGGGTCGAAGAGGTTGCGGTAGTTGAGGGCGCGCTCGCGATAAGTGCGGGCTACCTCCTCGTTGCCGGCTTTCAGAGCCGTCTGGTAGATGGTCCAGTCGTCGTAGGCATACTCCAGCGTCGTGGAGGCCGCGGTGGCACTTTGTTCGAGATCATCTCATCCCGCCTATTCGATCATATAGCCTACGTTCCGCACGGTCCGGATCATGGTCCCGGCATCCCCCAGCTTCTGCCTGAGGGTCCGGATATGCATGTCCAGGGTCCTGGATTCTCCCTCGAAGTCAATGCCCCAGACACGCTCCAGGATGATCTCCCGGGTCACCACGATTCCGGCATTGTGGAGCAGCAGCTTTAAGAGCTCATACTCCTTGAACGTCAGGCTGCAGGGCTGGTCCTTTACATAGACCATATGCTTTTCATCATCCAGAAACACATCTCCCAGACTTAAGAACTTCTCCTCCTCCATGGTCCTGCGGAGCACCGCCTTGACCCTGGCGATCAGCTCCATAACGCCGAAGGGCTTTGTCAGGTAATCATCGGCGCCCACATCCAGGCCCTTGACCTTGTCGATCTCTGTGGTCTTGGCCGTGACCATGATCACCGGGAGCTTCTTGGTCTCGGGACGTCTCCGGAGCTTTCCGACGATCTCAAGGCCATCCTCGTCCGGCAGCATGATATCCAGAAGGACCAGATCTGGCAGCCGCTCATCCAGCTTCTTATAAAAATCGCGGGCACATTCAAAGCCGTCCACCTGGTAGCCGCTGTTTTTTAAGGCAAACATCTCGATCTCCAGAATATTCTTATCATCTTCCACTGCATAGATCAGCGCCATATCCGCTCTCCTCCTGTCCTTTCCGGATAAAGATCCGCCGCCTGGCAGAAACTGCATAGGCGGCTTTCTCTTTTACGCCGGAAGCGTATATTTCTTTCTGTAACTTTCCACCATTCCCTGGAACCGGGGATCGTCGTCCCGCTTTAAGTTTTCCAGATAACCGTGGGCATCGAAGCCATCCCGGTCGATCTCAATGACACTGATGGCGATATTGGAGCAGTGGTCGGACACACGCTCTAAGTTGGTGGAGATATCCGACAGAACGAAGCCCTGCTCGATGGTACATTTTCCCTTCTGGAGACGCTTGATGTGGTTGGCCTTCACACAGGTGTTCAGATCGTCGATGCCCTCCTCAAGCGGCTCCACCAGGGAAGCCTTCTTTACATCGTTGTTCTCGAAGGCCGTAACAGAAAGATCCAGGATCTCTGTAACGGCATTTAAAAATACCTTTAATTCCTCCTCTGCCTTTTTGGAGAATTCCATGTTTTTATCGTGCATCTCCTTGGCCGCTGTCATTAAGTTCATGGCATGGTCGGAGATCCTCTCAAAGTCTCCGATGCAGTGAAGGAGCAGGGATACCGTATGGCTGTCGTTTCTGGACAGATTTTTTCCGCCGAGCTTTACCATATAGGTTCCGAGTTCATCCTCATAACGGTCTACAAGGTTCTCCAGCGCCTCCACGCGCTCTGCCTTTTCTTCTGAAAATTCC
>ERZ772831.1177-NODE-1177-length-25608-cov-5.982155_pt1 | contig 25608 bp, 19 predicted proteins | sample MGYA00580858_ERZ772831 | MGnify/ENA primary metagenome ERZ772831 (study PRJEB29015, sample SAMEA2737694) | human gut metagenome | biome: human gut; feature: human-associated habitat; material: faeces | place: China | collected 2012 ... | reverse complement strand
CACACCAGCGTGCGCGCTGGTTCGCAATGACAGAGCGTTTTCTAACAGCCCCTTCCTTGTGTGCCGTATCCGTAAAAAGAGAATCTCTAAATTTCCCGGAGCCGGAAGCTTGGTGCCGTCCGCCAGGAGAATGTAGTCCAGCTTCTCCAAATCGATGGGCTCCACAAATTCGCTGTTCAGGATTTCAACTCGGCTGCCGTCTTGCATGACGGCGCAGGAGGAGTTACCACCAGAGTAGAGGAAATCAGCGTTTTCTCCCGCGTCGCTGGCAAGCTTGATACGCACTTTACCGTATGCATGTATTTAAGTTGCGTTCGTTTCAGAAATGTGGTACACTGACACTAATAATACGCAGCCAATACTTTTCCTTATACTTTTACTCTGTTGCGAGGAATCTTCCATGGCGGATACATATCAAATCCTGGTGGTTGACGATGACTTCTCGATTGTGAATATTATCGAAACCGCATTGAAACAGGCAGGCTATCAGGTGCTCACCGCCTATAACGGTGAAGCCGCCTGTCAGATCGTAAACACCAGGCACCCACATCTCATTATCATGGATGTGATGATGCCCCAGTGCAACGGCATCATTGCCACAATGAAAATCCGGCAGAATAACAACGTCCCAATTCTGATGTTGTCCGCTAAGGCGGAAGGCTCGGATCGGGTACTTGGGCTGGAAGCCGGAGCGGACGATTATTTGGTAAAGCCCTTCTATCAGCAGGAACTGCTTGCCAGGGTGAAGGCGTTGCTTCGCCGTTATGATGCCCTGGGCTCTATCCGGGAAACCAAATCCGAAAATCAAATTCAGGTCGGCAATATCGTACTGGACACCGCCAAGAAGCAGCTTGTCGTCCGGGGAGAAGCGGTTCGACTTACTGCAACGGAGTTCAAAATTTTGCAAGTGCTGATGTCCAATCCGGGGCGGGTGTACTCTGCAGAGGAAATTTACGAACGAGTCTGGGAAAGCGATGCCTACGCCGTGGAAAATACCGTCATGGTACACATCAGTCGCATCCGCGAAAAACTGGAGATCAATCCAAAGAAGCCGGAATATCTGAGAGTTGTTTGGGGGATTGGATATGTCTTTGAAGCGCCGTAATGGCATCGCCTGTTGCCTGCTCCTACTGGCAGCAATCTGCTGGACCTTTGGGTATCGGATGGTACAAAGCGGCTCAGGGGAAAGCGGTATTGTGGCAGCGTCCTACTCTCCTACAGAAGCTACAACTTATCCTACCAGCATACCGGCTACCCTTGCTACCGAAAACATACCCAATGAAACAACTCCTGCGGACGAGACCGTGGAGAAGACGAATGGCGGCAATAAGTTCCTTGGATTCCTGCTTTGCTTTGTGTCCGCCGCGTCCGCAGGTATCGCCGTTATTGGTTTCTGGCAAACTGCGCCGATTCTCGGACCTGATGGCGTCAGCATGCTTGCAGCCATTGAATGCACAGCATATGACACGCTGCAAAATATGGAATACATTTTGTGGACTTCTACCTTTCTAACCCTGACCACTTATGCAAATATCCTCACGGGTTTCACTGTTCTGTTCGCCCTTCGCGAACTGTGGGGGTGGATACGGGCAAAGTTCTCCTTGTCCTGGTGTTTGGCGTATCGCATTGCGAAACGCTCGCCAAAACCACAGCTATCCTTACTTGTTTTCGTTGGATGGATCGGCATCGGCTATCATTTGATTTGGTTCGGAAGACGAAACGAGGTTTCCTTTTGGAGTCTCATTGCTGCGACGGTATTTTGCTTCCTCTGTTTATGGAACTACGGCGCTGACCTGGAGCATTTCAAACAGCAGCTTAACAGCTTTCAGCGAGGTTTGCCGATCACTGTTGGGGATGGTGCTTTCGCTCAAACGGAAGCCCAACTTCTTGACGTGCAGACCCAGCATGAAGAAGCAGTCCGTACCGCTGTTACCAGCGAACGGTTCAAGGTAGAGCTGATTTCCAATGTTTCCCACGATCTGCGCACTCCCTTGACTGCCATTCTCGGTTACAGTGAGCTCCTGCAAAAGGAAACTCTGTCACCGGAGGGTCAGGAACAGCTCTACCGCTTACATCAAAAAGCGGGCTATATGAGCAATCTCGTGGAATCCCTGTTTGAACTCACCAAGGTTTCCAGCGGCGACATCGAAGCGAAGAAGGAAGAAATTGATCTGATCCGCCTGTTGGAACAGACCACGGGGCTGTTTGACGATCAGCTCACCCAGGCTGGGCTGTCTGTACGGCGCAGTTATGCATCCGATTCCATCCCCGTTGTAACGGACGGAGCCAGGATGCACCAGGTGTTTGCCAACCTGCTGGGCAATGCGATCAAATATGCGCTTACAGGCACCCGGATCTATCTGGAGGTCCAGGAAACGGAATGCAGCTACCTTATTCGCATGATGAACACAGCCTCCTACGAGATGGACTTCAAGCCTGATGAGATTATGCAGCGTTTCGCCCGTGGTGATAAGGCCCGGTCAACAAAAGGAAGCGGTTTGGGTCTGGCGATTGCCCAAACCTATACGGAATCCGTGGGCGGCAAATTCCATGTAGCTGTAGATGGCGACCAATTCAGCGCCATCGTAGAGCTGCCAAAAAATGAAAGAAACTTGTAAGAATTCTGTCGGCTCTTTTGAAAGACACCCTCTGTACTATGGTCGGTACAGGGGGTGCTGTTATGCTTAGACAAAAATCTCTGTCTCTGCAAAAGAGATATGTTTCAGGAGTCGTTCGTCAGATAATCCTTTCTTGGCTGTTTGCGGTAATGCTTGAATATCTACGCCTGCCAGGTGCACTGCGGGATTTGGCAAGGCTGGACGGACTGGCGCAAATGTCTCTTATCCGGGTTATTGCAGTCTTCTGTGGAGGAATGCTTCTTCTGTCCGTAATCTCCCGATTTGTGAACACTGCCAAAGTCGAGCGCTGGGCCGTGGTTGGCATATTTGGAATCCTGTCGATTGCCGCATTGCGGGCATCTTTTACTTGGGCATTCCTTGCGGTATGCATATTAGCCTTGATTTTCCTTGTCGTATTTGGTTTCTGCGGATGGGATGGGCAGCCGGAGCCTGCTGTCAAGCAAAAGCAGGCACATAGAATCTGGCTGTGGATCACCGTGGGATTGTCCATTGCATTCTTCCTGTTCGTAAGCGCCTGGACGGTGGGGCGGGTTTACAGCTTCAGTACGCCGACCTTCGACTTCGGAATCTTCTGCCAAATGTTTTACAATATGAAGGAATCCGGCCTGCCCATGACTACGGTGGAGCGGGACGGTCTGCTATCCCACTTTGCTGTTCATGTGTCACCAATCTACTATGTGCTGCTGCCGTTCTACGCTCTGGCTCCCACACCTGCTGCCTTGGAGGCTCTTCAGGCTGCGGTCATAACTTCAGCGGTGATTCCTCTTTGGAAAATCGGAAAGCACCATGGTTTGACCGGTGCACAACGGATGCTGGTATGTGCTGTGTTATTTCTATACCCGGCATACTCCGGCGGCACCAGCTATGATATTCACGAAAACTGCTTCCTCACGCCTTTGCTCCTGTGGCTGTTCTATGGCATTGATCGAAAGAATGCGGTTGTCACCGCAATTGCCGCGATCCTGACGCTGATGGTTAAAGAAGATGCTGCCGTTTATGTTGCTGTGATTGCCCTGTGGCTCATCGTGAAAACTGTTTTACAGTCCCAGATAATAGATATACGGAATCTCGTCACTGGAATCGTAATGCTTGCCATCTCCCTTGGTTGGTTCTTCCTGGTCACTGGGTATCTGGCGAAAAGCGGTGACGGTGTGATGACCTACCGATATAGCAACTTCATGTACGATGGATCATCCTCACTGCTGACCGTTATCCAATCGGTGATCCTGAATCCGATGAAAGCTGTTTATGAATGCGTAGACACCGAAAAGCTGTATTTCATTGCCATGACGCTCCTTCCGTTCCTTGGGCTGCCTCTGCTGACAAGGCGATACGAGCGATATATCCTGCTGATTCCCTATATACTGGTGAATCTGATGTCTGACTACCAATACCAGCACGATATTTTCTTTCAGTACACCTTCGGCGCTACTGCATTTCTGGTGTATCTTGCGGTGGTGAATCTGGCGGATATCAGGATCAATTGGCAGCGGGTGACTGTCCTCGCAGCCGCGTTTATTGTCAGCGCGGCTTGCTTTTACAAGGTCGTTGTTCCGAAAGCAATCCATTATCCGGTTCAAGCTGTTCGTTATTATGACGTCTATCAGAATATCCGGGATGCGCTATCAGAAATTCCGGATGGAGCTTCTGTGACTGCTGCAACATTTTACACAACGTATCTGTCTCAACGGGAAACCCTGTACGATGTGCGATATTGCTCGCTGGAGCATATGCTGGAAACCCAGTATGTTGTTTTGAAAATGTCTGCTGACAGCGATTTCAAAAAGTATGCAGCGAACGGAGAGGGCAATGGTTTTGAGAACCTGGTCAATCTGTTGGAGGGAAATGGCTATGCGCCATACAAGTCAGTTGAGGACACACTTGTGATCTACCGAAAGAAATAAGCAGGAATGGCATTTCTCCCTAAATTGTATCAATACCCTCTGCCATTTTACGCATTCAAATTGCAAATTTCATACCATAACACAAAAAAAGCGAACCGGTGGAATTGGCCGGTTCGCTCCTTCTTATATTTTATTGCCGGTTACTGCTTCTGCACGCTTTCCGCAATTTTTACCAGTTCTTCCACAGTAAAGTCTGCGCTGCTCAGTGCAAAGCACAGGCCATTTTCCTGGGTGCCCTGAATCCAGACGACATCCGAGTGGGGGGCCAGTTCGCCGACCACCGCCCCTGCGGCGGGGCAGCCCTGGATGGTGTAGGCCTGGGCCGGTTCGCTGCTGCCAATGTGCATCTGGGCCAGTTCCTCCAGGGTGACGGAGCCGTCGGAGACATAGGTCTCGTAGGAGAAAAAGAGTTCCTTGCCGGTCTCCTTGTCAAAGTACCAGCGGCGGACGTAGGCATACCAGCCGTTTTCCAATGGCCAGCCCGTAAAACTGTCCTCCTCCATTCCGGCGGGCAGGGCGGTGATGCGGTAGTCCCCCAGCTCTTCCAGGGCCTCGGTGGCTTTAGAGGCGTTGGTGGGGGTCAGCTCCGGGCCGAGGCCCACGCTTTTGGCAATGGCAACCAGGTCAAGATTGTCATCAGTGGCGAGGGCGTAGGCGTAGCCCTTGGTTTCGTCCGTCCAGAGCAGGGAGTTGCCGTTGAGATACCCCGTATTTCCGTTAATATCCACCGTTTCCGGCTGGCCCGCTCCGTCAAAGCTGCGGCCATAGGGGCCAAGACGGTAATAGAAGGTGTAGTGCAGGAAATTTCCGGCGGCGTTTTCGTAGTGGATTTCCTGCTGGCCGTAGGCTCTGTCGCTGATGAAGGTAATGCGATAGCCCTCCGGCGTGGACTGGGGGTAAATGGATTCCCAGCCATAGTAGGTTCCCGAATCCTGGGAAAGGTCAATGGAATAATCCGGCCCCAGGTAATCCGGGGTTTCGCTGAGGGGCTCTCCGGCGGCGGTGCTTTCCGCCATGGCGAGGATATCCACGTTTTCGTCCATGGTGAAGAGCATGGCGTAGAAGCCCTCCCGGGTGTTTTCCCAGAGCAGTTCCCGCAGGCCGCCGCTGGTGGTCAGCATTCTGGCGGCATCCTCCCCCACAGTCTCGTCCGTCCAGACAAAGGAATCGTGGGGCGGATCGGAAACGGTGTCGCGCAGGTCATAGGTCGGGGAAACCACATAGGTGATTGCTTCGCCTTCGCTGCCATAGTCAATGATCACAACGTCCGAGGCAAAGGAGACTTTCTTCACGGTGTAGCCGTCGGGAAGCTGCTGGGGGTAGTGGGGGGCCCAGATGGCACCATCTTTGCACAAAAAGCTCAGGGGAAGCGGCTGGCCGAAGGCCACGCTGTCCGCCATGGCCTGTAAATTGACGGTCATGTCCTCGGTATCGAGCCATGCGTAGTAGCCCTCCGTCTCATTGTGCCAGGCGATTGTCTGGCCTTCATCCGAAACCTGCATGGTTCCGCTCTGGCCGGAGACGGTGACTTCGGAACTTTCCGCGGAAGCCGACGTGATGCCGTCTCTTTCTGCGGTGGAGATGATATAGGTGATGGTCTGTCCGGCGTCATTGGCAAACTCGATGCTCTGGGTCGTCCGGTCTATAGGGGAGCCGCCGACCATCCGGTATCCGTCAGGAAGCGCCTGGGGATAGCAGTCCGTCAGAACGTTTTTGGTCTCCACGCTGCCGTCCGGGGAAACCGTGGCGGTGGGGACATCATACTGTATGACCTTTGTATGGATTCTGGCGTAGACCGCCACGGCGCACCCCACCAGCAGTGCGGCCAGGGCTATCACGGCGGCAATCAGGACAAGACGCGGTTTCGGGCGCTTGACCGAACGGGGCGTTTCTTCGGTTTTTGCCAGTCTGGCAGATTCCAGTCCGCCAATGGCAAGGAACAATTCTTCACATCGTTTCATACTGCATATCCCTCCTGAATCAGGTGCGCTTTCAGCTTCTTCCGTGTGCGGCATAAGCTCTGGTTGACGGAATCCCGGCGCAGGCCGTAGCGGGCGGCGATGGCTCCGGCGTCCTCCAGGAAGAAATACCGCCGCAGGAAGATGTTCTGTTCCAGCGGAGAAAGGGTGTCCAGGAGCTTGCCAATGGAGCGGGTCAGCTCCTTGGCCTCCAGCGCCGCGCAAACCTCTTCGCCGGTGCCGATGCATTCCGCCAGCTCCTCCAATACCAGTGGCAGCTCCCCGCCGCCCCGCTTCTGGGCGGTAAGATTGCGCCAGCGGGAGAAGGCGAGATTCCGGGTGATTTTCGCCAGAAACAGCCGCAGCACCGCAGGCTTCTTTGGCGGCATGGACTGCCAGGCTTTCAGGTATGTATCGTTCAGGGCCTCCTCTGCGTCCTCCCGGCTGGGCAGGATGGCATTGGCCAGGGAGAAGCAATAGGGGCCGTATTTGGCATCCGTCTGGGCCAGGGCCTGTTCATCCCGGGCAAAGTACAGCGCAATGATCTCTTCGTCGCTCATAGGTGGATTCCTCCAATCTGTGTAAAAAGGCCTTTGCTATATTAGACGCATTTTGTGGGGCTGCGCTGACAGAAAACTGAAAAATATTTTACCATTGAATGGGAATTTCATCAAGATGGGGTGAAAAATGGCTCTGCTGACATTTTTTTGGTCAGCAGAGCCATTTTTGGGGGTAATGCAGAAAGCGGCTTATTGAGCGGCTCTGCGGGTGGAAAGATCCTCCAGGTACCGGTGGAATTCTTCGAGGGGCTGCGCCCATTCCACCGCATAGGCTTCGTCGCCCCGGTGGTCCTCCAGGTTGAAGATTTCCAGCAGGTCCCGGGCCAGGGCTTTGGAGAAGACCAGAGAGCCCTCCACATTCAGATGGCTGTGGTCATAGTAGTGTTCCCGGAAGGTGAGCCCCAGGCGCTGAACCTGCGCGTAGGTGCAGTAGTTCAGGTAGGGGATCTCTTTTGCCTCAAAATAGGCCCGCATTTTTTCCTCGTTGGCGGCATAGACCGCCGCATCCTGAATTTTCGGGGGTGTGACGGCCACAACTTCAATGCCCTTGCTTTGGCAGAGCTCGATGATGCGGTTGTAGTAGCCTACGCTGAACTCGGAGAAGGTATCCACGGATTCTGTATAGTTCCAGAGGTCCGGGGTGATCTCATCCGTGCCCTCATAAACGGCCTCATAGAGCATGGAACCCTTCTGGTAGCTGGGGTAGGCGTCATCGAGCTGCCGGTCCGGCTGGAAGTTTTCTGCGGTAAGCTCACTCCACATGGTGTGGTAGCGCAGCAGGGGAAATTTCCAGGAAAGATAGGACTGGGTGTCGTCCACGGCGCAGATTTCCCGGATCATCTGCTCTTTCAAGGCCTTGTCCGGCATACACTCCACCACTTTCCGGTAGATGCTTTCCTGCTCGTGGGGCTTCATGTCGTCGAACAGGCAGCTGAAATCGCAGAGGACAATATCCGGGGTCTGGTATTCCAGGGCGTAGAGCAGCTGATAGTAGGCCGTCATGGCGCAGCGGAAGGTGATGGCAAAATTGTAGCCGGTAATGCCTGCTTCCTCGTAGGTGACGATGGGATCGTAGGCGGCATAGAGCTCGCTGGTGCCCAGGCACAGAACGTCGATGGAATCCGGGGCAGCCTGGGAATAGCGTATATTCCGGGTGTACAGGTTTTCGTTTCCGGACCACCGGTAGTGCAGGATGCTCTGGGCCCCGGAAAAGCACAGGGCGAAGAGCAGCAGAAAAACGGCGGCGCGAATCAGATATTTTTTCATAGACCAATCTCCTCCCTGCCTAGAATTCCTGATAGATGAAGGAAGAGGCGGAGAATTCCGGCCCGTAAATGCCGAAGATGATGATGGCAAACACAGCCAGAAGATAGATGGCAAACCGGGTTACAATGTCCTGCCGGAGAACGGTCTCCCGGAGCTTCACCTTCCGTTCGTGGAGAATATCCACGGCAATCAGCAGTGCAATGCCGAGGTACATCAGACGGATGTTCTTGTAATCCAGGCCGTACCCGCACAGGGTTCCGTCAAACAGGATGGCGGTCTGCCGGAGACTGAAATTCCGGAATGTCCTTGCCATGAGAGAGAAGGCCTGGGGCAGGTCCTTGGCCCGGATGAAGAACCGGCCGAAGGTCAAAATCAGGAAGGTCCGCAGGGCCTGGAACAGCTTCCAGCTCAGAGCGTTCTCGTTGATGTGCAGGGCGGTCCGCACCTTTTTGTACCAGGGGCCCAGCAGAACGGCGGTGGAGATAAAGAAGGCCTGATAGCAGCCGTATACCACATAGTTCCAGCCGGTGCCATGCCAGACGCCTACCAGAATGAAAACGATCACCGAGGCCAGGGTTGCGGAAAACACCTTTTTCAGGTACTTATTGGGAATTTTCTTGGAGAACTTCATGACGGACCGGTTGAGCACAATGGGGTAGTACAGATACTTCTCCATGAATTCTCCCAGGGACATATGCCACCGCTGCCAGTATTCTGTGACGCTTCTGGAAACCAGGGGAGAGCGGAAGTTTTCGGCCAGACGGATGTCCAGCATTTCGGAAAGACCCATGATCACATCAATGCCGCCGGAGAAGTCGGCGTAGATCTGGAAGCTATAGAGCACCATGGCCCAGAACAGCAGAAAGCCCCCTGCGGCCTCGTCTTTCAGAATGGCCATGACCAGAATGCCGATCCGGTCTGCAATGACCACCTTTTTGAAATAGCCCCACAGGGAGCGCTGCATCCCCATGATGATCCGCTTGCCCTCGGGCTGGTGGGTAAGCTTGAACTGGGGCGCGGTTCTTTTGTAGAGATTGACAGGGCCCTGGACGATGGAGGGAAAGTAAGTGATGAAGAGAAAATAGTCCAGGAAATTCCGCTCTGCCTTGTGCTTTTTGTGGTAGATGTCGTTGGCGTAGGCAATCATGGTCAGGGTGAAATAGGACAGCCCAATGGGGGAGACCAGCGCATTGACGCAGATCCCCTTGCTGCGCAGAAGGTCCTGCAGGAGCAGGAAGGTGTCCTTGAAGAACTTGAAATAGCACAGAATCGCCAAAGACAGCACAATGTCCAGCCAGAAAATCCGGCGGGCCTTGCTTTTTTGCTCTAAAAGGATATTTTTCTCAATGAGAAGCCCTGCCCCGTAGGAAATGGCCACGCACAGCGTGATGATGAGCAGGGATTTGAGGCCGGATGTGGCGAGGATGAAGAAGAGATTCGCAGCCAGAAGCACGCACCTTTGGCCGTTCTTCACCTTTCGGACGCCATAGTAGAGGGCAACCACCGCCAGGGCGAAGGCCACATAGCTCAGGGATTTCAGCTCCATCTGTTTACCGCTCGGCCAGCTTCCGCTCCACCATGGCGCAGATGGCGTCCAGGCTGTTCAGGTTTTCCGGTTCAATGTCGTCGGCATCGATGGAAATATCGAATTCGTCCATCAGGCTGGTGACGATCTGGATCACGTCAAAGGATTCCAGCAGACTGTCGTCAATCAGGGCGGTCTCGTTTTCAAAATCGATGTCCGGCTGGATTCCCTCCAGCAGCTTCAAAATGCGTTCTTTCATAGCTCAGTTCTCCTTTATGTATTGGTGTTTCAGCAGTGTTCTGTCGATCTTCCCGTTGAGATTGATGGGCATTTCCTCCAGAGGGACATACCGGTTGGGCAGCATGTAGTTCGGCAGCTTTTCCTTCAGTGCCTCGGTCAGGGCTTTCTGCTCCGTGCTTCCTTCGTAGATGGCGACGATTTTCTGGGTCTTGTGCTCATATAGGCAGCAGCCCCGCCGAATTCCGGGCACGGCGCTGAGGGCGGTTTCGATTTCGCCCAGCTCAATGCGGTGGCCCATGTGCTTGATCTGGGAGTCCTTCCGGGCCAGGAAGACGATCTCGCCGTATGCATTGTACTTTCCCAGGTCTCCGGTGCGGTAGATGCGCTCGTAGTAATTCTTTTGCAGGGGATTGCGCACAAAGGCCTCGTTTGTCTTTTCGGGATTGTTGAAGTAGCCATGGGCCAGGGAGCAGCCCCGGACGCAGATCTCGCCGACGGTGTCCTGCTCGGTGACCAAGGTGTCGCCGCTTAGCAGCATGACCTCCGTATTGCTGCAGGCGAAGCCGATGGGGATGGGCTCCGTGTCTTCGAATTCCCGCTCGATTTTGTAGTAGGTGCAGTCGCCGGTGGCCTCAGTGGGGCCGTAAAGGTTGGCGTATTTCACCTCCGGCAGGGCCTTGCGCCACATATTGAACTGCTTTGTGGGCATGACCTCTCCAAGGAACATGACTTTTTTCAGGGATTCCGGCTTTTCCTTGTCCAGAGCCCGGAAATTCACGATCATGCACAGGGCAGAGGGCACCCAGTCGATGCAGGTGATGCGCTTTTCATTCAGAAAATGCACCAGCTTTTTGGGCAGGGAGAAGAATTTCCTGGGGACGATGTGCATGGTGGCCCCGCAGCGCAATGTGGCGTAGATGTCCTTTACGGAGGCGTCAAAGTAGAAGGGCGTCTGGTTGGCGAAGACCTCGTTCTCGTCAAATTCGAAGGTTTCGCACCACCACTCCGTGAAATTGATGACGGACCGGTGGCTGACGAGAACCCCTTTGGGCACGCCGGTGGAGCCGGAGGTGAAGATGGCATACACCGGGTCTGTATCGATGGACCGGTGCTGCCGGGCCTGGATTTCCTGCGTCCGCACCGTATCCGCGGCCTTGAGCTCCTCTATGTAGTACACGGTGCAGCATTCCTTGACCGCCTCGGGAAGGGGGTCCTCTCTGCGGGCCAGAAGGTGCTTGGCTCCCAGGGTATCGATGATCAGCTTGACCCGTTCATAGGGCATCTGTATATCAATGGGCACATAAAAGCCGCCGGTATAGGCAACACCCAGAAAGGCCTCAATGACCTCTACGCTTTTGTTCATGTATACCAGCACGGGTGTGCCGATGCTTACGGCATCCAGAAGACCGCTGGCAATTTTCAGGGCGCTGTCCTTCAGCTCGGAAAAGGTGATCTCCCGGTTTTCATCGCAATAGGCCTTTTTGCTCCCAAATTTCTTTTCCGTGATCTCCAGATAGTCTATAATGTTTTTGATCATGTCTTACTGCCTCCATGGGCCGGGCACGGGAAATGCAAACGTGCTCCGGAATTCTCAAAATCAGGGAGAAAACGCAATTTGTGCCAAATTATCATCCTGATTCTACCACAGCTTCGACCAAATAGCAAGGTACTTATTGCCCTTGCCGGTATCGCAGAAAACGCCTCCTGTGTTTGGAAGCACAGGAGGCGTCTGTTATCTCACGAAGCTGTATTCAATGCTGTCGGCGTAGCGGTAATAGAAGCTGCTGCCCTCGCTCAGGCCGGAGAGAAGCTCTACAAGGCTGCCATCGGACAGACCGGTCTGAATCTCCACAGGGTCTGTGAGGGTGTCGGTTTTCTCGTTGTAGCCGGTATAGAGCCAGGATTTCCCGGCATCGAAGACGACGGCCGCAGCGGGCACGGTGGGAACCGTTCCGGAGACGCCGGTAGTGATCTTCACGGAGGCATTCATGCCGGAAAGCATTTTTTTGTCCCTGGGCAAGGTGACGGTGACGGTGTACTTGGTGTTGCCGCCGGAATTCTCGCCATAGGGGTTGATGGAAGTGATGGTACCGGTGAAGCTGCTGCCGGGCAGGGCGTCCAGGGTGACGGTGGCCTCCATTCCCGTTTCCAGAGTGCGGATATCCAGCTCGTCCACCTGGATATGCACGGTCATTTCCTCGTCGGCGGTGATGACGGCCGCGTCCTTCTTCGTGGTGTCATAGCTGTCGTAAGCGGCAGTCCTGGCGGCGGTGCCATAGCCGGACATTCCCCCTGCCATGGAGGCCATGCCGCTCAGGGCGCTCCCGGAGCCCGCAATGCCGGTGGAGAGGCTAGGAAATTGGCTGGGGTCAATGGACGGCATGCCGCCGGGGACGCTGGTGCCGGTCTTCTGGTAGACGATGATCCCGACGCCGATCAAAATGGCATCCCCCTTGGAGATCTGCTCAAAGCCGGATTCGATCCAGGCACCGCCGGTGCTGAGCAGCACGGTCTGCTTTGTGTAGGTAAGCTCCTGGGTCTCCACGGGAACGGTGGGGTCTAGCATATCCGCGAAGCTCTGGGTTGCCAGCTCCTCTGCGCGGATGGTTTTCTGCACGGCATAGGTCAGAACGCCCTCGGAGAGTCTGGAGGCATCCGTAACCCGGCCCAGAATATAGGTGGCGGTTTCGGTTTCATCGGTGCCGCTTCCGCCGGTGCCGGGCTGGGGATTTTCGCCTTCGCCCGGGGTCTGGCCGCTGCCGGTGCCCGGGTTCTGGTTTCCATCCGGATTCTGGCTCTGGTCTTCCCCGGAAGGCTGTGCTTGCGGCGTATCCGTGTTTCCCGTTCGAATCCCGCCCAGGGCTGTGTAGCCGGGGCTGGCCTGGCTGCGGGTCTGGGTCAGCACGGCGGGGTCTGTATAGGAAATCTCGGTGTCCACGCCGGAGACAATGCCGCCGCAATCGGCGCGGAGAATGCCGTCCTTGGAGAGTCGGACCAGGCTTTCCATCTGGTCTTCCAGTTCTGTCCGGCGGTTTAAGAGCCGGGCGTACTCGGCGGTGTGGCCGGTGTCCTTCAGGGTCAGCAGGGCGCTGCCTGCGGATACCTGCTGATTCTCCTTGACGCTGATTTGGGAGACGGTTCCGTAAGCGCCGGCGACCCGCAGGCGGCTGTGGATATAGAGATTCCCCGTTCCCAGGGTTTCCCCGTCCTTGGTGGTGACGGTCACGCTGTCGTCCAGGGGGGCGGTTTCATCGGAAAGGGTCACGGTGGCGGTGCCATCGGAAACGCTTTCCACGGTGCCCTCCAATGCGGTGCCGTCGGAGAGGGTGACGGTGACGCGCTGGCCAACCTCTGCCCGGGCCTCCAGATCCACGGCCATGAGCCCATCCAGGGAAAGCAGCAGCAGCGCGCCGCTTTCGTAGACGGTGTCCGCTGCGGCAGTGCCCTCCCGGGCATAGATCTTCTTCAACCGGCCGGCGGTGCCGGAGCGGATCACGGAATCATTGGTTTTGCTGCTTTCGGAGGCAATGGCCGCATCCAGGGTGTATAGGACCTCTTGCAGCTCAGAGATGGCTGCCTTCACGGCCACAAGGTCCACCTGGGCAATGGGGTCTCCTTCCGAAACGGTCTGGCCGTTTTTTACATAGTAGGTCTCCAGCTCCAGAGCCTGGGGCAGACTCTGGGCGGTGCCCTCCTGGGGGCTCAGGGTGCCGCCGCCGGAGAGCACCGTAGAGATGGTGTTTTCCTCGGGCACAGCGGAGAGGACCTTGCTGTTGACCTTGGTAACGGCGGAAATGCCGGAGGGCAGGGAGGCGACGATCAGGGCAATGGCCAGAATGACGCAGAGCAGCGTTATCCATTTTGCCCCGCTGCCGCCGCGCACCTGGGTATCGTCCTCCTCTTCCTCGGGAATGAGGGGCGGCATATCCGTTTTCTTGCGTTTTTTCATAGCTTAACCTCCTTAGCCGCCGTAGTGCAGGGCCTCAATGGGCGGCAGCTTGGCGGCCTTGTTGGCGGGGTACAGTCCGAAAATCACGCCGATGGCAAAGCAGAAGGCCACGGCGATGATCACCACGCCCCATTCCAGACCAAAGGAAACGCCCATGCTGGCAACCATCACGGAGATGAGCCGCAGCACCACCCAGGACAGGAACACGCCAATGGCGCAGCCGATCATGCACAGCACCACGCTTTCCAGCAAAAACTGCTGCAAAATTACGCCCCGGCCTGCGCCGATGGCCTTTCGAATGCCGATCTCTCTTGTCCGTTCGGTAACGGTTACCAGCATGATGTTCATAATGCCGATGCCGCCGACGATCAGGGAGATGGCGGCAATGCCGCCCAGGAGCACCGTCAAAATGCCGGTGACGGAGCTCATGGCGTCCTCCAGCATATTCTGGGACAGCAGGGAGAAGGCGTCCTCATCGTCCTCAAACCGGTCCAGCAGCAGCCGCTTCATGGCGCTTTCGGTGGCGGCCATATTGCCGCTTTCCGGAGCGCTGACGGAGAAGCTGGTGATGGTGGAGGAGACGGTGGCGGAAAGCCGCATGAGGGTGGTATAGGGAATATAGGCGATCATGGAGTTCTTGGTGAGAATGCCGGTGAGGGATTCGTCATCGTTTTTTAGAATGCCTACAACGGTAAATTTCCGGCCGTCCAGGGAGATCTCCTCTCCCAGACAGTCCGTATAGCCCACCATATCCTCGGCGGTTTTCTCCGTGATGATGCACACGCTGGTGTGGTTTTCCACATCCGCCTGGGTGAGAAACCGGCCCAGCAGCACGGTCTGGCCGTTGATGGGGGCATAGGCGGGGGTAGCGCCGTAGACCGTGACGGTCTTGGTGGTGGAGGAATATTTGCCGGCGGCGGTGGTGGTGGCAGAGGGGGCCGCCAGACCGATCCGGGGGTCTGCCATCCACTCGTCCAGGGTGTCCAGGGTCACGGGCGCGCCCTTGTCATCGGAGACGGTGACGGAGAGCAGATTGCTGCCAAGGCTGGAGATGGTGTCGGTGACGGTGCCGGTGGCGCCGGAGACCAGGCTCACCAGAATGACCAATGCCATAACGCCGATGATAATGCCCAGCATGGTCAAAAATGCCCGGAATTTGTTGCCGGATATGGACTTCATTGCCATTTTGAATGCCTGGATCATGCGCCCACCTCCGTCAGCTGTCCGTCCTTGATGCGCACGATGCGGCTGGCCTGTCTGGCTACGTCGTCATCGTGGGTGATGAGGACAATGGTATTGCCTGCGTCGTGGAGCTCGTGGAAAATATCCATGATCTCCACGGTGGTTTTGGAGTCCAGGTTGCCCGTGGGCTCGTCCGCCAGAATCAGACTGGGCCGGGTCACAATGGCCCGGGCAATGGCGACACGCTGCTGCTGGCCGCCGGAAAGCTCCGTGGGCAGGTGCTTGGCCCGCCTTTGCAGGTCTACCCTGGCCAGGGCCTTCTCCACCCGTTCCTTTCGCTCGGCCCGGGGAACCTTCTGGTAGATCAGCGGCAGCTCCACATTCTCCTCGGCGGTGAGCTTGGAGATCAGGTTGAAGCTCTGGAACACGAAGCCGATCTTCCGGTTCCGGATTCGGGCCAGCTGATTTTCCGTATAGTCCTCAATGGGGGTGCCGTCTAAGAGATAGGTGCCGGAGTCGGCGGTGTCCAGGCAGCCGATGATGTTCATCAGCGTGGACTTGCCGGAGCCGGAGGGGCCGATAATGCTGACAAATTCGCCGGGATCGATGTGCAGATTGGCTTTGTTCAGGGCATAGACCTTTTCGCTGCCGATCTGATAGATCCGGGAGATATCCTTTAGATCAATCATGCTTGCCTCCTCAGCCGCCCATGTTGGGCATGCCCGCAGGCATCTTGGATACATCGGGCATGGCGCTGCCCTTGTCGCTGCCCCGGTCGCCCCGGCTGCCCATATCGCGCATACCGCCCATGCCGGAGAAGTCCCCGGAGGTGGAGAAAGTCATGCCGCCGAAGGTGAAGGTCTGCTCCTTGGGGGTGTAGTACACGGTGTCGCCCTCCTTTAGGCCGGAGACGATCTCCGTGTAGGTGCCGTTGGTCAGGCCCAGGGTGACCTCCGTCATGCCGCCCAAGGTGTCGGTTTCCGCGTCATAGGCGGTGTAGACATAGGCGGTGGTGCTGGTCTTACGGATGGCATCCGCAGGCAGCAGCAGGGCATTGTCCACGCCCTGGATGGTCACCTCGGCCTTGGCGGTCATGCCGGAGAGCATGCCGGGCTGCTTGTCCAGGGTGATCTTGGCGGAATAGCTGCCGTCGGTGCCGGTGGTGTCGATTTCCGTAACAGTGCCCACATAGTGCTCGTCACCCACGGACTCCACGGTCAGGCTGACCTCCTGACCAACCTCCAGGGAGAGAATGTCCGTCTCGTCCACGGAGACGGTGACGGTCATGCTTTCGCCGGGGTCAAGGGTGGCCAGGGTGGTGTCCGTCAAAGGATCGGTGCCTACGGTCAGATCGTCCAGGGATACCAGGGTTTCCAGGGTGCCGGACTGCTCGGCCACCAGGCCGCCGTCCTTATAGAGCTTCACAAGCTTTTGGTAGAGCTTTTCGTAGTCCTCCCGCTGCTGGAGCAGCTGGTTGTATTTGGCGGAGTCTTCGGTGTCGCGCAGGGTGAACAGGGTGGAGGAGGCAGTGACCTTGGCATTCTCCCTGGCGGAAACGGTGGAGACGGTTCCGGCGTAGCCGGTAACCTTCAGGGGGCTGTGAATATACACTTCCCCGGCCAGCGCGCCCACGGTGGCGGTGTCGCCCACAAGAGGCCCGTCGTCGGAAATCAGCACCGTAGCCTTGCCGCCGCTGACGGCGTCCACCGTGCCGTCCCACTGCTTGCCGTCAGAGGTGGTGACGGTGACGGTTTCGCCCACGGTCAGCGCGTCAGTCTCAATGTCTACAGCCAGGAAGCCGTCCAGGCTCAGCTCTGCCAGGCAGCCCTTGTCATACATAATGTCTGCCACGCTGTCGCCCGATTCCGCATAGATGGCCTTGACCCGCCCGGAAACACCGGCCTTGACGGTGGAGGAAACCTTGTCCTTGCTGGCCTCCTGGAGCTGGCCGTCCAGGTCATCCAGGGCGTCCTGAACGGTGGACAGGCTGGTCAGCACGGTGCTGGTGTTGGTGGAGGCCAGAAGGGTGCCCGCTTCAACGGCGTCGCCCTGCTCCACATAGAGCTTTTCCACCTTCACGGTGGCGGGGACGGTCAGGTCCTCCACATTGTCACTGGTCAGGCTGCCGCTGCCGGAGACGGTGGTCTTGATGGAGCCCGTGGTGACGGTGACGGACTTGACATTGCTGCCGCTCTGGGCCGTCACGGACCGCTGCACCCGCTGCCGGACATACAGGGTTCCGGCCAGTCCCGCTACCAGGACCACGGCAACAATGGCGATGACCCGCTGAACGGTTTTCTTCCGTTTCTGGGCTTTTGTTGGTTTGGCCATAGAGAATTCCTCCAAAATCAATTGTTAAAGTTTATTTTATAGGGAAAACCTGAAATCAGTCTGAAGAAAAAATGAATAGGCTGTGAACAAAGAAACCGCAGACATGCAAAAAGCCCAAAAAACAGCACTGCGGACCGGCTTTTACCGGCTTTGCAGTGCTGTTTTGGCCTTTCCAAACAACGGTTACCCGCCGTGCTCCTGGAGATAGTCTGCGATGGCATCCACAAAGACCTCTCCGAACCGCTTGACCTTGACGCTGCCCACGCCGTTGACCTTGGCGAAGGCCTCCAGAGTCGTCGGGGCCTTGCGGGCCATGTCCTCCAGGGTTGCATTGGAGAAAATGATGTAGGCGGGGACGCTTTCCTGCATGGCAATTTTCCAGCGCAGCCGCTTGAGCATGGCCAGCAGATCCGGGCTCTGCTCCCCGCCGACGGGACTGCTGACCGGGGCGCTTGCCTCTGCCTTGGGCAGGCGCATGGAGACGGTCTTGCCCTCGAAGAGCACGCCCTGGGCCTTCTGCGTCAGGCTGACGCCGCCGTGGACCGGGTCTGTTTCCAGATACCCCTGGGATTCCAGGCTCTCGGCCATGGCCCGGAGGTCGTCCTTTCCAAGCTTGCGCAGCATCCCATAGGAGCCCAGCTTGTCCAGCCCCAGCTGCAGCAGCCGCTTGTCCCGGCTGCCCAGCAGGGTGCGGACCACGCTGGTGAGCCCCAGAGAGTAGCCCAGCTTGGCGCTCATCCGCTGGACGCAGGAGAGGATCATCCGGGCCTGATCGGTGATGTCCCGCTCCTCTGTTTCGGTACTGCAATTGCTGCAATTGCCGCAGAAGCTTTCGTGTTCCTGGCCAAAATAGTCCAGAATGTAGCCCCGCAGGCAGCTCTGGGTCTTGCAGTAGTTCACCATGACGTCCAGCCGCTCCAGATCCAGCCGCTGCTTCTGCTCCAGCTCCTCCTGGGAAAGCTCCCCGGAAAGGGCGGGGTGCTGGATCAGGTATTTGGCGGTCTGCACATCCCCCGGGGCATAGAGCAGGATACACTCGGCCTTCGCGCCGTCCCGCCCGGCGCGGCCTGCCTCCTGGTAGTAGCTTTCCAGACTTTGGGGCATGTTGTAGTGAATGACGTAGGACACATTGGACTTGTCAATGCCCATGCCGAAGGCGTTGGTGGCCACCATGACGGTTTTCCGGTCGTAGAGGAAATCCTCCTGGTTATCCCGGCGCTCCTCATCGGGCAGACCTGCGTGGTACCGGGTGGCGGCAATGCCGTTCAGCTGCAAATTCTCGCAGACCTCCTCCACGGCCTTCCGGGTGGCGCAGTAGACAATGCCCGCCTTGTCCCGGCGCTGCTGCACCAGCTCGATAAGGGCGGGCAGCTTCTGCTTGGGCCGCCGGACCTCGAAGCGGAGATTGGGCCGGTCAAAGCCTGTGACCACCCGCAGGGGATCGCGCAGCTGCAAAATCTGGGCGATGTCCTGGCGCACTGCCTCCGTCGCCGTGGCGGTAAAGGCGGAAACCACGGGGCGTGGGGTGAGAATGTTCAGAAAATCCACAATTTTCAGATAGCTGGGCCGGAAATCCTGGCCCCATTGGGAGATGCAGTGGGCCTCGTCCACCGTCACCAGGGAGACCTTCCGGGTCTGGATGGCCTCCAGAAAGCCGTCGGTCAGCAGCCGCTCCGGGGCCACATAGATGATCTTATACATCCCGGAGCGAATATTGCGGTAGACCAGCCGGATCTGAGCCGGGGTCAGGGAACTGTTGATATAGGCTGCGGCTACACCGGCATTTTTCAGGGCCATGACCTGGTCCCGCATCAGGGAGATCAGGGGAGAGATCACCAGCGTGACCCCTTCCAGCAGCAGGGCGGGGATCTGGTAGCACAGGCTCTTGCCGCCGCCGGTGGGCATAATGCCGAAGGCATCCTGCCCCCGGAGCTGCGCATCGATCAGCGCCTCCTGCCCGCCCCGAAAGGCCGAATAGCCAAAGACCCTTTGCAGGACCGATTCCTTTGTTTCCATGTTTTTCCTCTCTTCGCATTGTTCCAACAAATAAGGCAAGTATAGCATAAGGGGACAGGGAAAGCAAATCATTTGCACCCTAACCTTCCCCACCGGGGAAGGGGGACCGCCGCAGCGGCGGTGCGTCGCGCAGCGAATCGAATCTTCTATAGCTGCCGGTGGCAGCTATACCATAATTTATGGAAGAGGGGCCCTACGAGAAAGACTAGTGCGTATTTTCCAACCGCTTCCGCTCAAAAGGCCCCTCCTCAGTCAGGGCTAACGCCCTGCCAGCTCCCCCGGAGGGGAAGCTCTTAACCTTCCCCGCGGGAAGGGGCAGAAGGCTTTTACCGATACTGCAAATATTCCAAAAACTTCTTCACCGCCACGGAGGCGGTTTTGCGGTCTCTCAGGGCCAGGGCGGTTTCCCGGTAGGCGGGGACGTCCAGCTCCTTGGCGACGATGTGGAAGGGGGTTCGCTTCAGGATCATTTCCGTCAGCATACTCACCCCCAGGCCGCTTTCTACCATGGCCATGATGGCATAGTCATCCCAGGTGGTGAAGTGTACCCGGGGTTTCAGACCGTTGCGCTCGAAGACCTCGGAGACCTCTGCCTGGGCGGCCTTTTCCAGCAGCATGAAGGGCTCTGCACACAGCGCGGCAATGGGGACCTTGTCGCAGCTTTCCAGCGGGTGCCCCTCCGGCAGAATGGCCAGAAGCCGGTCCTGCCCCAAAGGGATGGTATCAAATTCCGGCCGGGTAGGCAGCCGCAGGAAGCCGCAGTCCACCCGGCCCTGGGCGATCCACTCCTCAATTTCCGAGTAGTCCCCCAGCAGCAGCTCATAGTCCACCCCGGGATAGTCCTTCTGGAAGGCCTTGATGATGTTGGGCACCCAGTGAATGGCGCCGCTGGAGAAGGTGCCGATGCGGATCATGCCGGACTGCACGCCGTGGAGGTCGTCCACCTCCATCCGGAGCTTCCGGTATTCTGCACAGACGCTCTGGGCATAGGGCAGCAGCCGGGAGCCGTCGGAGGTCAGGCGGATGCCGTTCCGGTCCCGCTCCAGGAGGGGGATGCGCCACTCCCGCTCCAGGTCGCTGATCATCCGGCTGACGCCTGACTGGGAATAGTTCAGCAGTTCGGCGGCTTTTGTAAAGCTGCCTGTCTCCACGGTCTTCAAAAAGGCCATGTATTTCAGGATATTCATCTCCATGGCATCATCCTTCTTTCATTCGATTTTGTTATGAACTCTATGCGAAACATTCACTTTTCAAATGCTTGAGCTCATGATACAATCCGCTCATCCAAAAGTCAACACCGAAAGAAAAGAGAAAGGATGAGCATTATGACCTCGACCGTTTGCATCACAGTGACGATCCTTGTATACCTGCTGGGTATGCTCTGGATCGGCGCACACTATGCCAAGAAAAATTCCTCCACCGCCGACTTCTATCTGGGCGGACGCACCCTGGGACCATTGGTGACCGCAATGAGTGCCGAGGCATCCGATATGTCCAGCTACCTGCTCATGGGCCTGCCGGGACTGGCCTACCTGTCCGGCGCGGCTGACGTGGGCTGGACGGCCATCGGCCTGGCGCTGGGGACCTATTTCAACTGGCTCTTCACCGCCCGCCGCCTGCGGCGCTATACCCAGATCACTGAGAGCTACACCATCCCCCAGTTCCTCTCCCGGCGGTTCCATGACGAAAAGAGCATCCTCTCCGCCCTGGCCGCTGTGATCATCATCATTTTCTTCATTCCCTATACGGCCTCCGGCTTCGCCGCCTGCGGCAAGCTGTTTTCCAGCCTTTTCGGCATCGACTATATGACGGCCATGCTGGTGTCCGCCGTGGTCATTGTGGGCTACACCGCAGCTGGGGGCTTCCTGGCAGCCTCCATTACGGATCTGGTCCAGAGCATCATCATGACCGTTGCCATCCTCTTTGTGCTGGTCTATGCCACCGTCCAGGCCGGGGGCATGGGGGCCGTTCTGGAAAATGCCAGAGCCCTGCCCGGCTACCTGTCCCTGACCGAGACCTACGCCGTCGGCACCAATTCCGCCGCCCCCTACAGCTTCCTCACCATTGTCTCCACCCTGGCCTGGGGCCTGGGCTACTTCGGAATGCCCCATATCCTGCTGCGGTTCATGGCCATCGGCGACGAGAAGAAGCTGAAGCTGAGCCGCCGGGTGGCCTCTGCCTGGGTCACCGTTGCCATGGCCCTGGCCGTACTCATCGGCATCGTGGGCAAGGCTCTGTCCGGCATTGGGGCCATTGCCCCTCTGGAGGGCTCCAATACGGAGACCGTCATCATCCGCATCGCAGAGCTTTTGGCCAAGGGCGGCATTTTCCCGGCGCTGATGGCCGGTCTCATCCTGGCGGGCATTCTGGCCAGCACCATGTCCACGGCGGATTCCCAGCTGCTGGCGGCATCCTCCAGCGTGTCCCAGAACCTGCTGCAGGAGGCCTTCCGCTTCAAGCTCAGCCAGAAGCAGAGTATGCTGGCGGCCCGGCTCACCGTCATCGCCATTGCCATTCTGGGCATTTTCATTGCAAAAGACCCCAACAGTTCCATTTTCGGCATCGTCTCCTTTGCCTGGGCGGGCTTTGGCGCGGGCTTCGGCCCCCTGGTGATCTGTGCCCTGTATTGGAAACGCACCACCTTTGCTGGCGCCGTCTCCGGCATGGCGGCGGGGGGCGTTATGGTCTTCCTCTGGAAGTACCTGATCAAGCCCCTGGGCGGCATCTTCGGCATCTATGAGCTGCTGCCCGCCTTCCTGGTGGGGCTGCTGGTGATCGTTGTTGTCAGCCTGCTGACCAAGGCCCCGGACGAAAGCGTCTGCGCGGAGTTTGACGCAGCCAGAGCAGAGCATACCCTATAATTCCATATTCCCCAAATCCTTCCCCCGGGACGCAGCGCGCGCCGGGGGGAATGTGCATAAAGGGGCCGCCTGCAAAATCGGGATGGGCATACAGAGGGAAATTTTGTTCAAAGGGTGAAAATTTTACAAAAAACGGAATCACTGTAGCAATAACGCTTTCTTTGTGGTATACTTACTCTGAAATGCTATGGGGACACCCCCTGGCGCAGAAAATGAATTAAGGGATGGAAGGTGCGTTTCTTGACAGAAGAACTGAAACTTGATCTGAAGAAAAAAGCCTGCCAGGTCCGCATGGGAATCATTGAATCTACCCATGGGGCCAAGGCCGGTCACCCCGGCGGAAGCCTGTCCGCCGCGGAGATGTTTGCATACCTTTATAATAAGGAGCTGCGGGTAGACCCCAAGAACCCCCGTTGGCCGGACCGGGACCGCTTCGTGCTGTCCAAGGGCCATACCGCTCCGGGCCTGTATGCCGCGCTGGCTTACCGGGGCTTCTTCCCCGTGGAGGACCTGCCCACCCTGCGGCATATCGACAGCTATCTCCAGGGCCATCCCAATATGAATACCGTTCCCGGCGTGGATATGTCCACCGGCTCTCTGGGCCAGGGCATCTCCGCCGCTGCGGGTATGGCCAAGGGCGCCAAGTACCTGGGCAAGGACATCAATGTCTATACGCTGCTGGGTGACGGCGAGATCGCCGAGGGCGAGGTGTGGGAGGCCATGCTGTTCGCCGCCCACTATCATCTGGACAACTTCTGCATGATCGTGGACCTGAACGGCTTGCAGATCGACGGCCGGACCTGTGACGTTATGAATACCGCTCCCGTGGACGAGAAGGCCAGAGCCTTCGGCTTCCATGTGGTGGAGATCAACGGCCACGATTTTGACGAGATCGAGAAGGCCTTTGCCGAATTCCACGCCTGCACCGATAAGCCCACCTGCATCCTCATGCACACCACCAAGGGCAAGGGCGTCAGCTTTATGGAAAACCAGGTGGGCTGGCACGGCAAGGCCCCCAATGACGAAGAGTACAAGCAGGCTATGGGCGAGCTGAATGCAGCCATGGCGGAACTGGAGGCAGCGAAATGAGCGAAGTGAAGAAAATCGCCACCCGGGACAGCTATGGCAATGCACTGGTAGAGCTGGCGCAGGGCGGCGCAGACAACCTGGTGGTTTTGGACGCGGACCTGGCCGGTGCCACCAAGACCGGGATTTTTAAGAAGGCCTACCCCGACCGCCATTTCAACTGCGGCATTGCCGAGTGCAATATGATCGGCGTGGCTGCCGGCCTTTCCACCATGGGCCTGGTGCCCTTTGCCAGCAGCTTTGCCATGTTCGCCGCCGGACGTGCCTTTGAGCAGATCCGCAACTCCGTGGGCTACCCCCACCTGAATGTGAAGGTAGCCGCTACCCACGGCGGCATCTCCGTGGGCGAGGACGGCGCAAGCCACCAGTGCTGCGAGGACTTCGCCCTGATGCGGTCCGTCCCCGGCATGGTGGTCATGTGCCCCAGCGACGATGTGGAGGCCAAGGCCGCCGTGAAGGCTGCCTATGCCTATGAGGGCCCTGTGTATATCCGCCTGGGCCGTCTGGCCGTGCCTGTGTTCCACGATGCAGAGCACTTCAACTTTGAGATCGGCAAGGGCGAGCAGCTCACCGAGGGCAGCGACGTCGCCATCATCGCCACCGGCCTGATGGTCAACGAGGCCCTGATGGCCGCCGAGAGCCTGAAGGCCCAGGGAATCCACGCCCGGGTCATCAACATCTGCACCATCAAGCCCCTGGATGAGGAAATCGTCCTGAAGGCTGCCCGCGAGTGCGGCAAGGTCATCACCTGTGAGGAGCACAGCATCATCGGCGGCCTGGGCGAGGCCGTGGCTGCGCTGCTCAGCGAAAAGTGCCCCACCAGGCTCCGCCGCATCGGCGTCAACGATGAATTCGGCCACTCCGGCCCCGCCGCCGCCCTGCTGAAGCAGTTCGGCCTCAGCGCAGAGCACATCGAGCAGGTCGCCAAGGAAATGCTGAACGGTTGATTTTCTCCCCTTTTTTCGGGGCTCCTATGAGCCCCGAAAAAAGGTCTTGACAAATGGCGCATTATCGGGTATAATCCAACATGTTCCAGCTATGGAGGCTTAGCTCAGCTGGTTAGAGCGCATGCTTCACACGCATGAGGTCACAGGTTCGAGTCCCGTAGTCTCCACCAGTATAAAAACACCACCCTGCTGGGTGGTGTTTTTATACTCTCGGAAAGCGCAGGGACTCGAACCCACTCAAATGCGATATGCCGGTGGCATATCGCAACAGCCAGTTCAAAAACTGGCTGTCACCATATGAATTTGCCCCCAAGGGCAAATTCAGCAATCGAGTCCCGTAGTCTCCACGAAACGAAAGAAATCCGAACTTTTTCCTGATTGGGAATGGGTTCGGATTTTTTGTTCCTATCGAAGAAATAACGGAATGGTAATAAAAATCCTGGTAAACTGTCGATTGCTGCAATTCCTCGCTTTTTAACGGAGACTTTTCCTGAAAACTTGACATTATCTTCCTTAAATAGCACCTTTTTCAAGAACAGGAGCACAAGAAGCGATTGGATTGTATAGAATACTGAGTAAATCTGGTGCCCGTGCACACAGTTAAAATGAGCGTGTTAGCTTTACAGCGGATACGCTCATTCCTCTTTTAAGATATTCCGGTCCGCTTGAATCGTGAGTTAGAAGTTCCTCACGAACTTTGTCCAAAGTCATTGCTTTTATTTGCATTTTCGATTATAATAACAACGGATTTTTATAAAAATGTGCGGATATGACTGCAACAGGTGTGCTTACCTATGTGGTATCTTGCTGTTGCACAAACTGCTGAAAAGTGAGGCGTCTCGCTCCAGCGTATCCAGATTTTGCGCGGCGAGGGACGCATACTGGATGTAATGCGGTTAGGGCATAAAGAACTGGCAGCGTGGGTTGATGGGCTGAAACTTTGAGAGACAGACAAATCGGAATTGATGGAGGTAGTGTGAACTATGAAAAAGATTGTATGTGCAATGCTATGTATTCTGCTTGTATTTCGTTTGAGTGCTTGCGGCGGAAATGTTAATGAAGTAAATACGCATAATGTAGAATCTGAAATATATTCTGAAGAGGACATTGCAACTGCTATTGACACCATAAAAAAAGAGTTTAA
>ERZ772831.1173-NODE-1173-length-25684-cov-12.733934_pt1 | contig 25684 bp, 26 predicted proteins | sample MGYA00580858_ERZ772831 | MGnify/ENA primary metagenome ERZ772831 (study PRJEB29015, sample SAMEA2737694) | human gut metagenome | biome: human gut; feature: human-associated habitat; material: faeces | place: China | collected 2012 ... | reverse complement strand
CGATCTGGGCGATCCTTTCATCAACGACTACTATGCGCTTGCACTCGGTCTTGCAACAAAGGAAGAAATCGACCTTATCTCAAAGTACGCTTTCAAGGTAAATGAATTTATGCTCGACTTCTTCAAGAAGCTCAACATCGACCTTATCGACTTCAAGATTGAATTCGGTAAGACCTCAGACGGCACAATAATTCTTGCCGACGAGATTTCTCCCGACACCTGTCGTTTCTGGGACAGCACAACTCACGAGAAGCTTGACAAGGATCGTTTTCGTCGTGATATGGGCGGTGTTGAGGACGCTTACGCTGAAATAATGAAGCGTCTTATGGGCAAATAATCACAACAATTGAAAAGAATCTAACAGGAAAAGGCAGGATAATATATGGGTGGATTTTTCGGTGCGGCGTCAAACAACGACTGCATAACCGATGTTTTCTTCGGAACAGACTATCACTCCCACCTCGGAACACGCAGAGGCGGTATGACCGCATACAGCCCCGACAGAGGCTTTCAGCGTGCTATCCACAGTATTGAAAACTCACCGTTCAGAACAAAGTTTGAACAGGACGCTACGGATATGAGGGGAAAGCTGTGTATCGGCTGTATCAGCGATACCGACCCTCAGCCCCTGCTGGTGCGTTCAAAGCTCGGTATTTATTCGATATGCAGTGTCGGCATAATCAGAAACGCCGAACAGCTTTCAACCGAACTGCTCGAGAGCGGCTGTGCAAACTTTGAAACAATGAGCAGCGGCAGTATAAACTCCGGCTCGCTCATCGGTGCGCTTATCGCACAGAAGGACAATTTCACCGATGGTATAAGATATGCCCAGAGCAAGATTGACGGTACAATGTCCCTTATCATTCTTACAAAGGACGGAATTATCGCCGCAAGAGATCAGTACGGCAGACTTCCTATAATCGTAGGAAAAAGGAGCGACGGATACTGCGTATCCCTTGAATCATTCGCATTCCAGAAGCTCGGCTACAGCACATATAAAGAGCTTCGTCCCGGCGAAATAGATATGATAACTGCGGACGGCTGTGAAGTGCTGAGTGACGGCGATGAAAGCAAAATGCATATATGCTCGTTCATGTGGACATATTACGGCTATCCGAATGCGGTATATGAGGGTGTGACCGTTGAAACGATGCGTACACGCAACGGCGAGATTATGGCGGAGAACGATATAAAGAACGGCAAACTTCCCGATGTTGACTATGTATGCGGTATTCCGGATTCGGGCGTACCTCACGCAATAGGCTACGCAAACAGGAGCGGTATCCCGTTCGCACGTCCTTTTATCAAGTACACTCCCACATGGCCCAGAAGCTTTATGCCTACCAACCAGACAATGAGAAATCAGGTAGCTAAAATGAAGCTGATTCCGGTCCACGAGCTTATTGAGGGTAAAAAACTGCTGTTCGTTGACGACAGCATAGTAAGAGGAACTCAGATGAGAGAAACAGTAGAGTTCCTTTATGAGAACGGTGCTAAGGAAGTACACATGCGCAGCGCCTGTCCTCCGATAATGTACGGTTGTAAGTATCTCAACTTCTCCCGCAGCACATCGGAGATGGAGCTGATTGCAAGACAGATAATTGATGAGGCCGAGGGTGCAGATGGTATCAGATTTATCGACGAGTACAGTGACACCAACACAGAGCGTGGAAAGAAACTGCGTGACGAAATATGCCGCAGACTAAAGCTGACATCGCTTGAATTCCAGTCGCTTGACGGAACTGTACGGGCAATAGGCAAGCCACAGTGTGAGCTTTGCACTTATTGCTGGAACGGAAAGGAATGACTCCATTGACAAGCGGTTTGCATGAAGAATGCGGCGTGTTCGGTGTTTTCGCAAAAGAAAAGACCAACGTTGCCGCAACAACATATTACGGATTATTCGCATTACAGCACAGAGGACAGGAAAGTTGCGGCATCGTTGTGAACGATGACGGCGTTTTCAACTCCTACAAGGACACCGGTCTTGTGAACGATGTGTTCACCCCCGAACGCCTTGACGGACTGGGACAGGGCAATATGGCGGTAGGTCATGTGCGTTACGGCACGACCGGAGCAAACGCACGTCTTAATGCCCAGCCTATTCTGGTAAATCATTATAAAGGAAGAATGGCTCTCGCACATAACGGAAATCTTGTAAACACCTACGAGCTACGTCACGAGCTTGAAAAGCAAGGCTCTATCTTCCATACGACAAGCGACACAGAAGTTATAAGCTACCTTGTAACGAAGGAACGGCTGGAGGCTCCGTCTATAGAGGAGGCTCTCAACCGTGCGATGAATAAGATAAACGGCGCATATTCGCTCGTTATCATGTCGCCTGCAAAGCTTATCGCCGCCCGTGACGAGAACGGCTTCAGACCGCTCTGCTACGGCATAACAAACGAGGGAACATATATAGTTGCCTCCGAAAGCTGCGCTCTTGACTCGGTCGGTGCTAAGTTTGTAAGAGATTTGCTCCCAGGCGAGATTGTTGTATTCGATGAAAACGGAGTACGCTCAATAAAAGATCATTGCGGCAAGCGTCCGCATACTTTGTGCGTTTTTGAATATATCTACTTTGCACGTCCCGACTCGGTCATAGAGGGTGCATCGGTTCATGAGGCAAGACTTCGTGCAGGCGCATTCTTAGCGCTTGAGCATCCCGTGCAGGCGGATATAGTAATCGGCGTTCCCGATTCCGGTATAGATGCCGCCATAGGCTATTCTCACCAGTCGGGTATTCCCTACGGCATCGGCTTCATCAAGAACAAATACATCGGCAGAACCTTTATTTCGCCCGGTCAATCGTCAAGAGAAGATAAGGTGCGTATAAAGCTGAACGCTGTTGCCAGTGTCGTAAAAGGCAAACGTGTCGTTCTTATAGACGATTCTATAGTAAGAGGCACCACAAGCGGCAGGATTGTAAAATTACTGCGTGATGCGGGAGCTACTGAGGTTCATATGAGAGTATCCGCTCCCCCGTTTCTCAATCCCTGCTACTACGGTACCGACATAGATTCGAGAGAACACCTTATCGCTTGTCATCATTCGATAAAAGAGATCAGCGACATAATAGGCACAGATTCGCTCGGCTATCTGAGCGTGGAAAACGCAAAGAAGCTTGCGGTACACGCAAACGGCTGTGAATGCGGTTATTGCACCGCTTGTTTCAGCGGAGAATATCCCACGAATATTCCCACGGAAATGCACAAGGATAAATTCGACAGGAAAATCAGCGAAAGCAAAGAAAAAACCACCACATAAGGACATCAGTCCCCAAACGGAAGGAATTATTATTATGAAGAACAGTTTTTCAGAAAGCTATAAAGCAGCAGGCGTTGACGTTACCGCAGGCTACGAAGGTGTTCGTCTGATGAAAAAGGACGTTGAACGCACCAATATCCCCGGTGTACTTACAGGCATAGGCGGATTCGGCGGTCTGTTCCAGCTTGATATTGCAGATATGAAAGAACCCGTACTCGTTTCGGGTACAGACGGCGTCGGCACAAAGCTCAAGCTCGCAATGCTGATGGATAAGCACGATACGATCGGTATAGATGCGGTCGCTATGTGCGTAAACGACATAATCTGCTGCGGTGCAAAGCCTCTTTATTTCCTTGACTATATCGCTATAGGCAAGAACGTACCCGAAAAGGTAGCCGCTATAGTAAAGGGTGTTGCTGACGGCTGTGTACAGTCAGGCTGTGCGCTTATAGGCGGTGAAACCGCTGAGCATCCCGGAATGATGCCCGAAGACGAATATGACATCGCAGGCTATTCAACAGGTGTCGTTGACAAGTCGAAGATAATCGACAACAGCACCGTAAAGGAAGGCGACATCATAATCGGCCTTGCTTCCACAGGCGTTCATTCAAACGGCTTCTCTCTTGTAAGAAAGGTGTTCAACATAAACAGCAAGGAAGTTCTCGATGAAGTACTCCCCACAGGAAAAACTCTCGGCGAAACGCTCCTTACACCTACAAAGATATATGTAAAGCCTATTTTGGAGCTTATCTCAAAGAAGAACGTAAAGGCTATCTCGCATATCACAGGCGGCGGCTTCAATGAAAACGTTCCCCGTTCGCTCCCCGACGGCTTCACAGCAAAGATTACAAAGCACAGCTACGAAGTGCCTTATATCTTCAAGCACTTACAGGAAGTCGGAAACATCTCCGAACACGATATGTACAATACTTTCAATATGGGTATCGGTATGACCGTTGTAGTTGACAAGGACGATGCCGATGAAGCTGTACAGATACTCAGAAACGCAGGCGTTGAAAGCTACTGCATCGGTGAAATAATCAAGGGTGACGAGGGCATCATAATTGAGTAATATGAAAAATATCGTTGTACTTGTATCAGGCGGCGGAACTAACCTGCAGGCGCTTATTGACGCCGAAAAGTCCGAGGGACTCGGCGGAGGTAAAATCACCTGCGTTATTGCGTCAAAGCCCGATGCCTACGCACTGACAAGAGCCGCAGATAACGGCATAAAGACAAGAGTGCTCGCAAGACGTGACTATGCCGATGTTGCCGCTTACAGCAAGGCTATGGCTGACGCTTTAAAAGAAGAGCAGGCTGACCTTGTTATCTACGCAGGCTTTATGACAATACTTGACGAGCAGGTATGCGATGCGTTCAGGTATAAGATGATAAACGTTCACCCCGCCCTTATCCCCTCTTTCTGCGGAAAGGGCTACTACGGACTTCACGTTCACGAGGAAGCACTTAAAAAGGGCGTAAAGGTAACGGGCGCTACCGTTCATTTTGTAACAGCGGAATGTGACGCAGGACCTATCATTCTGCAAAAGGCAGTTGAGGTCAGAAACGGCGACACCCCCGAAGTTCTTCAGAAACGTGTTATGGAGCAGGCTGAGTGGAAGATTCTCCCCCGTGCCGCACGTCTTTTCTGCGAGGGAAAGATAACCGTAAAGGACGGCATAACCGTTATCAACGATTGAACCTTATGTCCGCATTCTCCCGACTAAACGGGATTTTGAGGACGTTATAACAAGTTATATTCAGAAAACTGCGTGTTCCACGCAAAACCGCAACAGGAGGCTATATGGAAGTTGTAACACTTGAAAAAGAGCTTAACTCTCTTGCTTATCACGGCAGAGGCATCGTGATAGGAAAATCCGCAGACGGCACAAAAGCGGTAATCGCCTACTTTATTATGGGCAGAAGCGAAAACAGCCGTAACAGAATTTTTGTAGAGGACGGCGAAGGCATCAGAACACAGGCTTTCGATGAAAGCAAGATGGAAGATCCCCACCTCATCATTTATGCACCCGTAAGAGTTCTCGGCAACAAGACGATAGTTACAAACGGCGACCAGACCGACACTATCTATGAGCTTATGGACAAGCAGATGACATTCGAGCAGGCTCTCAGAACAAGAGAATTTGAAGATGACAAGCCCAACTACACACCGAGAATTTCCGGTATAGTCCACCTTGACAACGGCGATATGAATTTCGCAATGTCTATCTTAAAGAGCGCAGACGGCGACGGCTCATCATGTCAGAGATACACCTACGCTTACAGCAATCCTTTAAACGGCAAGGGCAAATTCATTCACACCTACAAGTGTGACGGCAATCCCCTGCCGAGTTACGAGGGCGAACCCAAGACAGTTGTTATCCCGGATATGGATATTGACGCATTCACATCAATGGTATGGGAAAACCTCAATGCAGACAACAAGGTTTCACTCTTTACACGTTATATCGACATTGCCACAGGCAAGTACGAATCACGCATAATCAATAAAAACAAGTAAGCGAAAGGAACTTTACTACAATGAACGAACTTCAGTTAAAGTACGGCTGCAACCCCAATCAGAAGCCGTCAAGAATATTCATGGAAAACGGCAATTCACTTCCTATCGAAGTGCTCAACGGCAAGCCCGGTTATATAAACTTTATGGATGCCTTCAACGGCTGGCAGCTCGTAAGCGAGCTTAAGAAGGCTACGGGCCTTCCCTCCGCAACATCATTCAAGCACGTTTCACCCGCAGGCGCCGCTGTAGGACTTCCCCTCACAGACACACTCAAAAAGATATACTGGGTAGACGATCTCGGCGAGCTGTCACCCCTTGCCTGCGCTTATGCAAGAGCAAGAGGCGCTGACAGAATGTCATCGTACGGCGACTTCATCGCTCTGTCGGACAAGTGCGATGTTTCAACGGCAAAGATAATACAGCGTGAAGTTTCCGACGGTGTTATCGCTCCCGATTACGATCCCGAAGCACTTGAAATTCTCAAGTCAAAGAAAAAGGGCAACTACAATATAATCAAGATTGACCCCGAGTACGTTCCCGAGCCTATCGAGCGTAAGCAGGTATTCGGCGTTACTTTCGAGCAGGGCAGAAACGAGCTGGTTATTGACGATAAGCTGTTCTCAAACATTGTGACCGAGAATAAGAATATACCCGAGAGCGCAAAGATTGATCTTGCAATAGCAATGATTACATTAAAGTACACTCAGTCAAACTCCGTAGCTTACACTTGCGGCGGTCAGGCTATCGGTATCGGCGCAGGTCAGCAGTCAAGAATCCACTGCACACGCCTTGCAGGTACAAAGGCTGACAACTGGTACTTAAGACAGTCGCCTCAGGTTATGGGCTTACAGTTTGTAGATAACATAAGACGTGCCGACAGAGATAACGCTATCGACCTTTACATCGGTGAAGATTATATGGACGTTCTCGCAGACGGCGCATGGGAAAACATCTTCAAGGTAAAGCCCGCCGTATTCACGACAGAAGAAAAGAAAGCTTGGCTTGCAACAATGAAGGGCGTAGCGCTTGGCTCAGATGCATTCTTCCCCTTCGGTGACAACATTGAAAGAGCGCACAGAAGCGGTGTAGAATACATAGCACAGCCCGGCGGCTCTATCCGTGACGATAATGTTATCGACACCTGCAACAAGTACGGTATCGCAATGGCATTCACTGGAATCAGACTTTTCCACCACTGATAAGCTCAGTAAACGGGCGGCACGTCCGCCCGTTATTTTTAAATTCCGATAAAGGTATCACTATGCATTTTACTTACACAGATAAAGACATCCTTGACGGCAGATTTGAATTCAGGCAGAGCGGTACGTTTCGGGTACTGTCACAGTTTGCTCAGCTGAAAATAGCAATAGCGTGTATCTTTGAAGTGATGTTCGCCCTGTATACTCTCAGCGTATTATTTAACGGAGGCGCAGCATCAAATAACACATCAATCATAATAATCAAAATTGCTCTCGCTGTAATTCTGCCGATACTGCCGATATGGTATATACTCATAGTTGCAGGCGGCGAACAGCAGTACAGCTACTACGCCGATGAACGTCTTATGCGTATAGCAAGCAAACGCCATACCTATATTTTCAGGTACTCGGACATAGAAAACGTGACCTACAAGCCTATGACCTTGTTTACAAAGCAAAAAGGCTTTACAGTAACTGTTACGACAAAAAATACCACGCTGTTCTTCCGTTATATCATGCCGTCATGCGCAGAATTTTTCACCATAGAGTCCACACCGTTCTATATTCTTCAACATCCGCCGATAAAAGCGGAAGAAAGGAAAGACCGATGAAAAAAGCACTATTATTGATTTGCGCCGCATCAATTCTTGCAGGATTGTGCGGTTGCTCCAAAACGATTGAAAATCCCCCTTACTTCACTCCAAAAAATCAGACCACATCATCAACGACCCCGGTTCCCCAGACGGTGACACCTCAGACCACCGCAATAACTACTGCGGCAACACCAACGCAAACAACAAAAGCGGAAACAACGACCGCAAAGCCTGAAACCTCGAACACGTCAATTACAGACAAGTCCGAAACAAAAAAACCGTCCCCTGCCCCTGCAAAGTATACCCCCGTAGGAAGTCTTGTCAAACATAAAGTAAACAAATTCTCTCTGATGTACGATGACGGAGTATACTTCAATACCGGCATCAGTGAATATGAGGAAGATAAAAACGAGCTTTATCTTGTACATTATTCCGATGACGGCGAGGTCACATCTAATATCGTTGCTATGTGCAGTGATGAGGACGAAGATACTAAAGGCAGATCGGTAGCCGAGATCGGCGAGGAATTTATGAGCTATTACGCCGTCGGTGATAATGTCGATTCATCGACCAAGAGTATGATAAAAATAGGCAACACCGATGCATTTTACGCAACTGTAAAATCTTCGGACGGAGATTTTTCGGTTGCCGCAACACAGCACATATATTTTGCCCGTCACGGCAATAAAGTGTACACTTTGATAGCACTGCACCTTGACGATAACGAAAAAGCTGTCACAAAGGCGCTTGAATACACGCTCGGGTCAATGTCATTCGACAATTCGTTAAACACATGACAGCAGAGTCAAAGTCATTATCTGCGTCATTGACCGCTCCGAAGCTGCCCGATAATCTTTTTACGGTAACAGATATTGATGCCGAGCTTTCAAAAGTGCGTGATGACGAATCGGATTTTATTGCGGCAGATTTTTCGAGACTGATATGCGCCGAAACAGATTTTTCAGCCATCTGTTTCAGAAACTGCCTGTTTCACGGATGCCGCTTTACAGCCTGCGATTTTTCCGGATGCACTTTTATAGATTGCGTTTTCAAGGGCTGCGATATTTCGAACAGCGATTTTTCCGAAAGCTATTTCAAAGCCTGCTCGTTCATCTCCTGTAAAGCGGTCGGAACAGCTTTCAAATACTCGTTTTATAAAAACGTCAGCTTTGACGGCGGCAGCTTTGAGTTGTCGGATTTTCAGCGTTCAAAACTGCAATCGGTAGCTGTGACAGATACCGACTTCTCCTCCGCTCTGTTTTCTTCTTGCGAGATAAAACAGACGGAGCTTAAAAACGTTACGCTGGCAAGGTCTGTGTTTTTCGGCACAAAGCTCGCAGGGCTTGACTTCACCTCCTGTAATATCGAAGGTCTTACCGTTTCCGATACGGGAGCGGAGCTAAAAGGCGCAAAGGTCGATGTGTGGCAGGCGGCAATGTTCGCAAAGCTGCTTGGCCTTATCATCGAATAATGAATAAATCAAAAGAAAGAAAGGTATTTTTAACATGAACGTACTTGTAATAGGCGGAGGCGGCAGAGAACACGCCATAATAACAGCCCTTGCAAAATCTAAGAAGGTAGACAAGCTGTATGCCGCACCCGGCAACGGCGGTATCTCGAAATATGCCGAGTGCTTTAATGTAAAGGCAACCGATATTGACGGCTGTGTCGAGCTTGCAAAGAAGCTCAGACCCGACTATGTATTCGTAGCCCCCGACGATCCGCTGGTTATGGGTATGGTGGACAAGCTCAACGCAGAGGGCTTCAAGACCTTCGGGCCAAGAGCAAATGCCGCTATTCTTGAGGGCAGTAAGGTTTTCTCAAAGGCTCTGATGAAGAAGTATAGCATTCCCACTGCGGCTTATGAAACATTCACAGACGCAGACGAAGCTATTGCATATATCAAAAAGCAGAACAGCTTCCCTGCCGTTATCAAGTGTGACGGTCTTGCACTCGGCAAGGGCGTTATAATCGCAAAGGACGAGCAGGAAGCAGAAAATGCAGTACGTTCAATGCTCCTTGACGGAAAATTCGGCAAATCCGGCAGTGAAATAGTTGTCGAGGAATTTATGACAGGCCCCGAAGTAACCGTTCTTGCGTTCACAGACGGCAAGACAGTAAAGCCTATGATAAGCTCTATGGATCACAAGCGTGCTTATGACAACGATGAGGGTCTTAACACAGGCGGAATGGGTACGATTGCTCCCAACCCCCTCTACACCCCCGATAAACAGCAGGAATGTATGGAAAAGATATTCCTGCCTACTATAAAGGCTATGGCGGCTGAGGGCAGACCGTTCAAGGGTTGCCTTTACTTCGGTCTTATGCTGACCCCGAACGGTGCTAAGGTAATTGAGTACAACTGCCGCTTCGGTGATCCCGAAACGCAGGTGGTTCTCCCCTTGCTTGAAACTGATATTATGGATATAATCGAAGCTGTCTGGGAAGAAAAGCTTGATGCACTTGATATAAAGTGGAGCGATAAATCGTGCGCCTGCGTTGTAATGGCAAGCGGTGGCTACCCCGAAAAGTATGAAACAGGCAAGGTGATAAGCGGACTTGACGAAAACGGTCAGTGCGAGGGTGCATTCGTTTACCACGCAGGCACAAAGCTGGAGGACGGAAAGTTCCTTACGGCAGGAGGACGTGTTCTCGGTATTACCGCTTACGGCGATACATTAAAGGAAGCACTCGACACAGCTTATAAGGCAGTGGATACGATCAGCTTTGAAAAGGCGCATTACCGCCATGATATAGGAAAAAAAGCTCTTTCCGCTTTAAAATAATTCCCGAAAACACTTGCATTTCATTTCCTTTTATGTTATAATAGCATTTGCGTGTTAGAATAATTTTGGGTTTGTACGATAAACAGATCTCGGACTTACCCGTATTCCTATAAGGAGGACATATAAATGGGAATATTAGAAATAATCAGTGCTATTGTTCTGATTGTTGCCTGTGTTTTCATAGTACTGGTGGTACTTATGCAGGATACAAAGCAGGGTATGTCGCAGACGATCACAGGCGGTAGTGCAGACAACTATTATCAGAGAAATTCAGGCCGTTCAAACGAGGCTAAGCTGAACAGACTTACAAAGATTGCCGCAGTGATTTTCTTTGTTGTGGCTCTCGTTGTTAACTTCGTCGTTATGTACAGCGGTAACTTCAACAAGTCGAATAATTCTTCGACAACAAGCTCCGCAACATCATCTGTAACATCTTCCGTTACAAGTGACGATTCGTCAGCTTCATCGGCATCTTCCGATGCTTCATCGACAGATTCTTCCGCTTCTTCATCTGACGCTTCTTCTGCTGATTCCTCAGTAGCTGAATCCTCATCTGAAACAAGCACAGAAACATCTGCAGAATAATTAATACTTTTAAAAGCTGTCGCACTGCGGCAGCTTTTTTTTGTATATGCCTGATTGTTCCGGCAACGTTCGCCGGATATAAGTAAATGCTGAGCTGTTGAAAAAAACACCCTGTTATGATACAATATGATCAATGATTATTAAAAGCAACTTACAGACAAATCGGAATTCGGAGTGATAATATGAGTCTTTTCAATGATAAATACAATGCTTTTCTTGCAGAATTCGGACAAGGGAGAAAAATGGTTCTTTCGACCTCTGAAAATAATAAAGTATCATCAAGGATGATGAGCGTTATTCAGGTTAATGGTAAATTCTATTTTCAGACAGATGTTACTATGAAAAAATATCATCAACTTAAATTTAATAAAAATGTCGCTTTATGTATTGATAATATTCAAATTGAAGGGATATGTGAAGAAATAGGTCGCCCGTTGGACAACGATTTTTTCTCCGACATATTTCAAAAATGCTTCAAGGGTTCATTTGACGCTTATTCTTCATTGGAGAATGAACGACTGTTTGCTGTAAAGCCGTTATTTATTGAACGATGGATATACGATGGCAGTATCCCATACATCGAATCATTCAATATTACAAACGAACAATACAGTTGTAAAAAATATGTCAGCTTATAAAGACCGGAACAACCTTTTGCAAATCACCCGACATCAGATTTTACACAAAATCTCATACGCTCTAAGGCTGTTCTAAGCTAACCGCACTATAATATCAATATCATAAAGGACGGTGATATTATGAAGCTCCTGTTTGCAGAAGATGAGGTCAGCATGGCTGAGGCTGTAACCGACATTCTGACCTATCATAATTATACGGTAGACACGGTTTATGATGGTGCCGACGCTCTTGATTACGCAAGAGCCGAACAGTATGACGGGATAATTCTTGATATAATGATGCCGAAAAAGAGCGGCTTGGAGGTACTTAAAACATTAAGGAGCGAGGGAAACACCACTCCTATTCTCCTGCTTACCGCAAAGGCTGAGGTCGAGGACAGGATAGCAGGGCTTGATATGGGTGCGGACGATTACCTGCCGAAGCCGTTTGTAATGGGCGAGCTTCTTTCCCGTGTCAGAGCAATGCTCCGCAGAAAAGACAGGTTCACACCCGATATAATGACATTCGGCAACGTGTCTCTCAATCCCAGCAGCTGCGAGCTTAAAGGACCGTTGCAGTCTATTGTCCTGCCCAAGATAGAATACAAGCTGATGGAGCTTCTTATGCTCAACAAGGGCATCTATCTTTCCACTGAGGATATTCTCGTAAAGGTCTGGGGCTATGAGAGCGATGCAGAGAGCGGCGCAGTATGGGTATATATATCATATGTAAGAAAACGTCTTGCTGCTATCGGTGCGGATATTGAAATCCGAGCCAAGCGCAGTGTTGGCTATACTCTTGCAAAGATCGGGGATGCTGACTGATGGTAAAACAGCTGCAGAAAAAGTTTATCATATCCGCTATGCTGGCGGTAACAATTCTGCTTGTCGTGCTTATCGGCGGAATAAACGTTTTCAATTATCTCACCACCAGTGGCGATAACGACAGGCTTATGGAAATGCTCTGCTACAGCTTTGAAACCTCAACAAAGTGGAACGCAGATACAACCGACAATACTCAGCCCCCGCAGAGCATAAACGGCACTCAGCAAAATACAGCCGCCGACATATCCGGCAGTCAGAATAATCCCGATTTTCCGCCGCAGGACAACAGCATTAAACCGCCCGACGATAAAAAGAACAACGGCTTTGGCAGACACGATAAAAACGCAGTGGATTCTGCACGCTATGCCGCCGTTGCGATTGACAAAAACGGCAATATCATAAGGACGGATGTAACTCATATATCCTCGCTTACCGAGGAAGAAGCGACCGCTATTACCGAAGCACTTAAAAATACCGCTGCGGGAACAGGCACATACAGCGGCTTTCAGTACAGGATAAGCGAAACTAATCGTGCAGAAGGAAAGGTTATCATCCTGCTTGACAACGGTATGCAGATAAGCTCCTTCTTTACCGTACTGTTTATATCGGTCGGTGCAGGAATATTCGGCTGGCTTATGATGCTGCTGCTCGTAATTCTTCTTTCCCGCAAAACTATCGCCCCTGTTGCACGAAGCATTGAAAAGCAAAAGCAGTTTGTCACAAACGCAGGTCACGAAATAAAGACGCCGCTTGCCATTATCCTTGCCAATACAGATGCAATGGAGCTTCACAACGGCGAAAACAAGTGGAGCAAAAATATCCGTGCGCAGACGCTCAGACTCAGCGGACTTATGCAGAATCTGCTGATGCTTGCCAAAATGGATGAAAGCTCAACAAAGCTCCCGATGTGCGAATTCGATATAAGCACTGCGGCGGAAGATACCGTCGGCGCATTTATAGAGCCTGCCGCCCTCAAAGGCATAATGATTGAACAGGACATCAAAAAAGGCATCAGGCTCAGCGGCAACCGTGACAGTATAGTACAGCTTATGACGGTACTGCTTGACAATGCGGTCAAATATACCGAAAGCGGAGGTGTCATAAGGGCTGAGCTTTACGGCAACGAAAAGAACATAACACTCAGCATCGCCAACACCTGCGAGCCTATAGACCACCCCGAAAAGCTGTTCGACCGCTTTTACCGGGGCGACAGCGCAAGGACGCAGAAAAACGGCGGCTACGGCATAGGCTTATCGGTAGCTCAGGCAATAGCCGAACTCCACAAAGGCTCGATAACCGCTGAAAATGTATCTGCCTCCGCCTCAGAATCCCACACCGACAGCACAGACAAACAAAACACCAATATGCTTATGTTCACGGTTAAAATATAGGCAATACCACATAATTATTGTCGTGCGATTGTGCAGTCAGATTTTTCGTCAGATTGTATAAATTGAGTGCAGACAGGCTTGCGCCTGTCAAGCGAAATTTGTGCAAGATGACGGGAAATATGCAAGCAAGCGTGCGACAAAGGGATAGCCGTTAATTGTGCGGTATTGCCTATAAAAAACAACGGTTTGCAGGCGGCTGAATCAAGTCAGCCATCTGCAAACCGTTTTGATTTTTAAAGTGTCCGATGTGTCCCTTACAGCAATCGCCTCCATCCTGAAGATGCATCTCCGCCCGTTATAAATCCAACAATTCCCGTTTTGCCTATTCATTCTGATGTCGCTTTTAAATAAACAATTAATTTTGTAATTGAAATCACAATGCCGTATTGTAAAGTAATCAGCAACGAAGCCATCCACGCAGACATAGCAGGGTGAGATTGTTGCCAGAAGCCATTCCATTCACCCGTAAATACAAACATATATAAAGCAGGCGGAGAATAAACCGCAAACAACAGATACATAACCGGAATTGAAAACAACAACTGTTTTACATTTAAATCAAGGTACTTTATCACAATTATTGTCGGTATGCATATAATCAATAATTGTATCAACATATGAACTATAAATCCAAGCCAAGAAGGATTGGAAAAAGAAAGAAACAGATTCGCCAAATAATTCACGATTACGCCGTTGTATAAAACTGTCAAGCCCCATATAAAAAGAGATAATAATACAAAATTGCATTTTTTCAACAATTCCATTTAATTTGCCTCCTTTGCTGTGGTGCAGCAAATTATTTGTAAGTGCAAAACACATAATCGGTTTCTGCAATCAATTCCGACTATACGGATTTGACTATCCGGATTCTTTGCACCGCATTTAAACTCAATCAAGTATCTCAATAGAACTTATTTCATCGGTCCTATAATAATAACCATTTGTAAGCCCTATTGTTGCTACGCCTTCGTCGCTATCATCTTTGCTTTCGTACAGAATAGCCGTTTCGATATGAACTGCGCCGTTTGTTTCCGTCAGCTTGACTTTGTGAAACTGAGCATTGTACAGCGTTAATGAATCAACCATAAACCCACTTAATAACACCTTTACCGCATCACATTTTACTACCCTATAAATTTACACTACGAGTTCAAATAAAAATTATTTCAAATCGTACTTTTTAGTACATCACAAGTGTTGTGAATATTAACTCACCTTCGGGTGAGTTTTTTATTTACCCAAATAATCAATCAGTATGCTTATTTATATATAGTATCATATCACATCAGATGACCGATTTCAACATATTTTTAAAATAATTGCCAAATATCTTTTCTGATTGCTAAAAATTTTGTCGAATTTATTGAATGCCACTTGTTATATATTAATATATCATACCACAGTGGTTGTCCCATAAACAGTACATTTCAATAACTGAATGTAACCGCTTCCGAAAAACAGATATTCCCGTTACGGCAAACTTTCGTTTCATCAGATTTGTTCTGCTCTTTTTATCCGCATTACAACGAAAACAATAGCAAAAGTGCCGCAATGAAAAGCAAAGCCCCTCGTCACAGCACCAAACAGCCGGCTTTCTAAAACCGACAGCGTCATAATTGCAACATCATAGTGTTCTGCTTTCCAAGCATTCCCCTTACTGTTGCCGAAAACATTGTCCTTTACAGCTTCTTCAAACCCACCTATCGCAATATGTTTTCCCGAACACCGCCGTTACGCACATATCTCCGTCATTTATCTGTGCGAATACCTCGCCGTTCATCTTGTGCATTAGCTGTCGGCAGATGTAAAGCCCAAGTCCGCTTCCCTTCAGGTTTTCTGCGTTTGCACCTCTCCAAAAGCTTTCAAAGATGTGCGGCAGATCCGTATCGGGAAGCGTACAGCCGCTATTCTTCACAGCAATAAGAATACAGCCTTCCTCTTCGGAAAAGCTGATTGAAATTTCCTTGCCGTCGCCGTATTTTATGGCGTTCTCCATTATATTCTGAACCACCTCGACACTTCGGTCAAGATCTCCGCTTATAAGGCAATCACCATATTCTCCGACGAAAAAATCAGTCTTTATGAGCGACAATTTTTCGGTATAGTAAAGCTTGATTTTTGTTACAAGCTCCGACAGATAAAACTCGCCCATTGTTACATCAAGACTTAAAAATTCCTCTCTTGAAGCAGTGATGATTTCAGCAACATATCCCTCTATTTCATCAGCTTTGGCATTGATGTTTTCGGCAATTTCAAGCTGTTTTTCCTTATCGGTATACAGCCCCTTTGAGAGTGCTTTTGAATACAGCTTTATAGCCGACAAGGGAGTTTTTATGTCGTGCGACAGGGACAGCAAAAGCATTTTCTTCTCCCTTTGCAGATTTAATTCACGCTCTTTCTGCTGCTCCATATTCTCCCGGAGCATATCCACACCCCAGACAAATCGCCCGAAAAACCTGTTTTTCGCTTCCTTTACAGGTGCAGTAAGATTACCCTTTGAAAGTTCATAGGGAATATCGGTGAGTTTCTCAAACGGAGCGAGAATTTTTGCCCGTATGTAAATCATAACCGCAATGATTACCACAGACATTATGCTAAGGATTACGTTCACAACAATTATTGTTTCCGCCTTATCAACGCTTCCGTCAGCGGTATAATCAAAACGGTACAACTCGCCGTTTATCTCTCTGATAACATAGTCGCTGTGGGAATTGTAAAAGTCCTCGGCGTACTCGCTTACGCCCGTTACATATTTGCAATCTGAAATGTCATAAGCGTTCCCGTTTTCGATTTCGTTTACAAGCCTTGAAACCTCTACAAGATATGGTCTGCCGCCTGTGCTATCATTAAGAAGTATCGCATTTGCCGTAACAAAAACCGTAATTATAACCGCCACCGCTAAGGCGAAAATTTTGTTAAATGCTTTCATATTTGTAGCCTACTCCCCATACCGTCTGTATATGCTTCGGATTTTTCGGATCGTCCTCGATTTTCTGACGAAGCCGCTTTATATGCACTGTGAGAGTCTGCTGTTCCGAAAAGCTGTCACTGCCCCAGATCTGATTAAATAGATACTCCTTTGTAAGAATCCTGCCCTTATTTTCGATAAGCAATACCAGTAATTCAAATTCCTTTACAGTCATTTCAATAGGTATGTCGTTTCTGCATACCGTTCTGCTCACCTTATTGACACGAATATCCCCGTCGATAAGCTCATCAACAGCGTACCGACGCTTGAAAATACCTGCAATTTTTGCAAGCATTATGTCAATGTCATACGGCTTTTCAATGTAATCGTCAGCACCAAGAATAAGTCCGTTCAGCTTATCCTCCTTGTCGACCTTTGCACTTACGATAAGTATGGGCGTGTCGCTTTCTTCACGAATTTTTCTGCACACCGCAAAGCCGTCAATTCCGGGTAGCATTACATCAAGCACGATAAGCCTTGCGCCGTATTTTTCATACAGCGACAAGGCTTTTTCACCTGTTTTGGCAACAGATACTGTGTAGTTTTCCGCACGGAGAAAATCACACAGTATATCGGCAAGTTCTTCATTGTCTTCAACAATTAAAATATCGGTCATATTACCACCCTAATTCAAGTAACCGGTTATTCAGCGCACGTTCACGCTCTCTCACCTGAGAATTGCTTTCACATCTGCCGAGATTATATTCGTCCCTGATATTGCCGTCAACTATATACATAACTCTTGTGCATTTTGCCGCAACCTTAACATCGTGAGTTACAAGCATAACTGTCGTACCGTCGGCGTTTAGCTTTGCAAGCTCTTCCATAACTTCGTCAGATGATGTACGGTTGAGTGCGCCTGTCGGTTCATCGGCAAAAATCATTTTCGGATTATTGATCATACTGCGGCAGATGCAGGCACGCTGAAGCTGTCCGCCCGAAACCTCGTTAATGTCGTTGTCGGCGATTTCGATAATGCCCAGCTTACGCATTAAATCCAGCCCACGCCGAGCGATTTCTTTTCGTGTTTCGGTATTCTTATTCGATTGTACCGCAGGGAGTATGATATTGTCAAGCACTGTTAAATTTTTCAGCATATACATCTGCTGAAAGATAAATCCCATTTCGTCAAGTCTTAAATCGGCAAGCTCCCTTTCACCCATTTTTGCGATATTCCTGCCACAGAACAGCACCTCGCCTGCGGTGATGCCGTCCATACCCGAAACGGCGTAGAGAAGAGTCGACTTACCCGAGCCTGACGGTCCCATAACGGCTACCATCTCGCCCTCCTCTACAGTAAAGCTGACATTTTTAAGCACATTGTTCTGGCGCTTGTTTACGATATATGTTTTGCACAGGTCTTTTACTTCTAAGATGTTCATAACGGTTTCCTTTCTTATTCTATATTGGCTGTGTCTGAGGACTTGATTTTTCTTGTGTAAAGGGAAGTGAGAAATGCAGAAATAATTGTTACAGTAAAAATAATTGTCGGATAAATCAGGAATATCTGCAACGGATCAATGTTAAACTTGATTTTTGTTGCGCCCATCATTCCGTAAATGGGTGTAATGCAAAGTTCTGTCATAGGTATTGAAGCTGCTGCCGCTAAAATTGCTGCTGCAAGAGCAACTATTCCGAAACGCAGGGTGTTCCAGCTGATTATAGTTCCGTTCTGAAAACCGATAGCCTTTAAAAGGGCAGTCTGACTTTTTTCATCGGAAATAAAGGAGCGTTCAACGAGAACTGTAACAAGAATTACCACAACAATCGTTATTGCCAAAAGCAGAACCTGAACGGCCTCCATTGTGGGAACAACCGATACACAGTCTATACAGTATTCAGTTGCATTCATTACATCTTCAACATCCAGAAGCTCCTTGATTTTTTCCTTTCGGCTTTCGATTTCACTTTCAGAGGGGTTGTCGGTAAAGTCCACCTGATACTGTCTGATACTTGAAACACAGCTCATATCGGTGGGCGCACCATCGTGAAGACGGATAAGCTCGCCGAGATTGTTCATCGTCTGAAAATACGCTGTTACTATACAGTCGATTTTTACAGTTCCGAAATCAATTGTCACAGTATCGCCAATTTCGGCACCAAGCATTTCCGAAATCTTGGGTGTCACGGCAATCTCATTCCTGTTCTGCGGAGCAGAGCCTTCTAGATAATCGTATTCACCTACGGGGATATTCAGGCTTTGTGCACAGCTTACAGCATATTCATTTCCCATAGCTATAACCTTGTATTTATACTGTATATCAACGCTTACATTACAAGGCATACCATCGTCTGAAATTTTATCGGAAAGATTATTCAGCCCATCTGACAAGCTTTCCTTATCGCCTGTATTCATAAACTTCATTACACCGTCTACATCGTTTATGTAAAGGTTGCTTTCTGTTCCGAAGGTTGTAATAAGATTCGGACTTTTCATAGTTGCAACCATGTTGACCAGCATAAGCACAAAAAGTGTGCAGAGGAAGAACGAAATTATAATCGTCATAAAGCGTTTTGGTGCGCTTAAAACATCGTTTAACGCCATATATACAGAGGGTTTTAAACTTGTTTTTCCTATCCGCAGAAAGCTCTTTTTTCCAAAACGTTCACCTGTCTGTCCCGAGCGAATTGCGTCAATAGGTGTAAGCTTTTTAACCTTGCTTGTGCACCCGTAAGCGAACAGAAGAATTATAATCACAGTGCCGACTGCACTGATAATATTTATAAGGAAGCCTGCGTCATTTCCAAGCACCATATTTTCGCTTACAGACATAATCAGCATATTTCCGAAGGGAATACTTGCGAAAAATCCGATAATTCCGCCGATTACCGACATCATCAGATACTTTACTATGTAAAGCCCCCTGATTTTGTGATTTTTAATACCGATAGCCTTCATAACGCCGATTTCTCTGTATTCTTCGGCAATCGTAAAGCCGATAGAAAAGCGGAGTACCACGAAAGAAACAATTATAAGACATACGCTTAAAATGAGTATGATAAACGCTACAATCATTTCCATTACATAGCACATTTTAAGAGTATCTCTTGCGCCTGTAAAGGCAATTCCGGGGATATCGGCAATAGCTGAGGTTGTTGCTTTGACATCATCGGTTTCGATGTAGATAACCTCGCCCAGATAATGTGCATTTATCATTTCATCCGCAAGGAATGTGTCATAATCAGCCTGATTGAGCAAAAAGCGTGTATTGCCCATAAAATCAGAGCCTAAAAAAGCGTCCTTTACTTTTCCTGCAATTTTCAGTTCCTTTTCCACATCGCCCAATTTTATGCGGATATAATCGCCTACCTTGAAACCGTTGTTTTCTATAAATTTACCCGCAATCAGAACCTCGCCCTGATTTACAGCGGAAACGGACTTGTTCGCCGTATCAAAGAATTTGAGCTTTGCATCAGATATTGATTGAAACAACGCAGTGTTTTTGGTTTCAACCTCTGCGCCGTCAAGGTGTGAAACGCTGTCCTGTGAGCCGAAAATACAGGTTTCGATTTTGTAGCCGTTTACACAATCGGCTTTGTCGAGTATGCCGTCGGCATATCCTGTGGACTCATTACCCATTGTAATAACAACAAAATCACCGATTTCTGCCTTGTCAAGATAATAATCCGTGCCGTTCATAACGGTAAATACGTTGTTCAGACCACTTGCCACAAACATCGTCGCAAGTATAATAAACACCAGCAGTATCATATTCATGGTTTTTTTGCTTTTAAGGTCTTTCTTCAGTATGTTTAAATACATTTCCTTGCTCCTTTTATCGTTGTGATTACATTGTAGCATAGAAATTATTAAATAATCCTTAAATCCTGTTTTATGTCGGAATTTATTTTATCATATTTTGGTTGGTTGCGCAATCCGGCAACAAAACGCAATAGACAGACATTATAATTTATATAATATCCGCCTAATACGAGAGCTTAATATTCACGGCTTGTTTGTCCGTGTATTTTAAGCTGTTAAAAGGCTTGATGAGCAGTGAGCGTGAACGCTTGAAATTCTTTCTCATACTGTCATCAAGTGATTGTTGAGCCTTTTTGCAAATATTTCTTGAATTACTAACTTTTATATGATACAATTTATTTAAGAACCAACGCACTGCCCCTAAATCGAAATTCGGAGGTACTTACCATGATAGAGAAAGTGAATGAAAAAGATATTTGCGAATGTGTAAATGTAATCAGAGTCAGCTTTGCCACAGTTGCTGACGAGTTTGGCTTTACCGCTGAAAATGCACCTAAATTCACAGCATTCGCAACGACGGAAGAAAGATTAAAGTGGCATTTATTCGGTGAGCATAGACGTATGTATGCCTTTTGGGATAACGGGAAAATTGTTGGCTACTATTCATTGCTATTGCAAAGTAATAATGAGTGTGAGTTAAATAATTTATGTGTACTTCCGACATACAGACACAGAAAAATCGGTCAAGAGCTGTTATTTCATGCCTTTAATACTGCCAAAAAAACAAATTGCGTAAAAATCAACATCGGAATAGTCGAGGAAAACAAAAAATTAAAAAATTGGTATGAGCAATTCGGATTTACACATACAGGAACCAAAAAATATGATTTTTTCCCGTTTACCTGTGGGTATATGGAAAAGATTTTATAATTTTTTCATTTATAAAGCAGACAGACATAAAGGATTATGCTATAACAGTCTTGAACAAGTAGTTATTATTCCGGACAAACAGGAAATGAGAGGTTTAGAGTATGTGCTTTATATGCGACAGAATTAAAATGATCAACAATGGTACGAATCCATACTTCGTTAAAGAATTGCAAACAGGTTATGTAGTTATTGGTGATAATCAGCATTTTAAGGGCTACACATTATTTCTTTGCAAAGAACACAAAACAGAACTGTTTCAATTAAACCATTCGAAAAAGATTAAGTTTTTAGAGGAAATGTCCATAGTCGCCGAAGCAGTTTCAAACGCTTTTGGAGCAGAAAAAATGAACTATGAATTGTTAGGCAATGGCGATACACATCTGCACTGGCACCTATTCCCAAGAAAAAGCGGAGATATAGAAAACTATGGCAACAACGGAAAAGGACCTGTTTGGTGGTATCCTATGGAAAAAATGTACAATGATAATAACCGCCCTTCAAAGACAGAATTAGAAGATATGAAAGAAAAGTTACTGATAGAATTAGAAAAACTGTTATAATCCTACTTCAAGTTTTTATGGGGTTGCAAAGCCTAAGCGGGAAGCGGATATTGACGAGGTTGTGCCGATGGGAATTTGAGTGGAAAAGTGGTTGAAAAAAGTGGAAATGTGTGGTATAATAGATTTATAAAGGCAGATAATCTGCCCGATAATCGGAATATGTATATGTTGGTAGATAACTCAGTTCCATTTCGTTGAAAGGTCATGTGCTTATGTCTATAATTAATTGTGTTGGCAAAAGAATAAAACGGACAGTTGCGTTGTTGATTGCAGCGACATTACTTTGCAGTTTGACAGGCTGTGCCAAAGGACCAACAGGAAACATTAATTTAAGTTCTGACATCGATTCAAATAACGCTGATGAAACGGAATTTGATATAGAACGTGTCCGGAAAAGTTTCATTATAAAAGGGGTGCCCTTTGAATTGCCAAAGAGAATTGGCGATTTGGATGATGCGTGGACATACCAAAAGCGTGAAACGCATTATGTTGACGATACAGGATTGGCTGATTTTTATTTTAACGGAAAAGAAATGTTTGTAGCGGGAATCGGTGACTTTATAGAAGGACAGGAAGAGGATGGGTTTATTTACGATATCGCTCTTGAATCGGATGATTGCTCAATTGGGGGTATAACGCCAAATGTTTCAACAAAGGCTGATGTGCTGAAGAAATACGGAGAGCCGTCAAAAATAAATAATTTTGAGGATAGGGGCTTATATAGGTATATTTACGGCACTCAAGACAGCAATCAAAAACTATTTTTCATAGAGCATAGCCAAATGTTCACCGTGGTGTTTTATGCTGAAAATGATGTCGTACAAGGTGTAAGGGTAGTTTATAATACCTTGGACGAATAAAGGAAAATTAATTATACTGAATTGCTTATTGACAAATTCCAATTCATCGCACTTTAATACAATAAAGGAGCAACCACGCACGGCTGCTCCTTTTCCTATCCCCCCGAGCCGCAAGGCTCTTTTTTATGCGGTTTACGATGTCAGCCCAATGGCAATTTGATAGGAAAATCGGTTGCATAAAGTGGAAATGCGTGGTATAATAAGTTTATAAGGGCAGTTAATCTGTCCTACAAATCGGGATTTATCTTGCTGATTTATATATAATACTGTATGGGACGGTTTTCTGTCAAGAGTAACATGGTTTACACTTTGTGCAAGCACATGGTTTACATGTTATCAATAACAAACGAACATAAAAAATGAACTTGAAATGAGGGCGAATTTGGCGTTTTACAAGGATATTAAGGATAAAGAGCCGATTGCTCCTATTGATGAGAAGCTGTTGGAATACTATATCAAATAATACTGAGGTAATTTCAAATGAAAATAACAAAACCCGAAATGATTATTTTTGACTATGGACATACTTTGCTTTGCGAGCCTGATTGGAATTCTGACAGAGGAAACGTCGAACTTATGAAATACATAGTGAAAAATCCAAACAATTGCACGATTGAAGACATTCGGAGTGAAGTAAATAAGATATTCGGAGAAATTGAAAGTGTAAGGAATACTCTTGGATATGACATTCCGGCAAGAGTCGGAAACCGCCTTGCATTCGAACATTTGGGCATAGAATTTTCATTGACGCCTTTGGAACACGAAATAATTTTTTGGACTGCTGCTTCACAAGGAGCAATTATGCCTTATGCAGATGAAATGATAGATTATCTTAATCAGGCAGGTATTCGTACTGCGGTAATCAGCAACAATGCGTGGTCAGGCGAAGCAATAAAGGAGCGTTTTGACAGATTACTCCCTAACAATCGGTTTGAATTTATAATATCCTCCTGTGATTATATGATACGAAAACCCGATAAGCGTCTATTTGAAATTGCATTGATGAAATCCGGATTGACATCTGACAAGGTGTGGTATTGCGGGGATAGCTACTCAAATGATGTTGTCGGTGCAAATAACGCAGGAATTTTTCCTGTTTATTATAGCGATACAAATAATAATGCCAATGCCGACTTTGAATATTTGAGCGTAAGGGATTGGCGGGAAATGATAGAAACTTTGGAGAATTTATAATGAATGTTAGAATAATAAACACGGTTTTGTGCCGGGCTGGGTGGAGATGACAGTAAAAGCTACAAGCTTAGTTGAGAATATGAATAAATAACAACTTCCCGTTTATCGAGCAGTTTACCACAAAAGGAGCAAACACGCACGGTTGCCCCTTTTCCTATATCCCCGAGCCGCAAGGCTCTTTTTTTATGCCTATTTCCAAGGAGGTGAAACAGAATGTCTGAAAATTTCGGTGTAAAATAGGCCTTGAGGGCGAAAAGGAGTTCAAGAAATCCCTCGCCGATATAAACAACTCTTTCAAGGTCCTCGGCTCTGAAATGAAACCGGTAGATTCCCAGTTCGATAAGAACGATAAATCCACCGAAGCCCTAACCGCCAGAAGCGAGGTTATGAACAAGGAAATCGACAGTCAGAAACAGAAAATCGAAACGCTCCGTTCTTCTCTCGCAAATGCCGCCGAGTCATTCGGTGAGAACGACCGCCGCACTCAAAGCTGGCAAATACAGCTGAACAATGCACAGGCGGCTCTCAACGGCATTGATCGTGAGCTAAGTTCCAACGAGACACCGCTCCTGAAAAAGCTGACAAGTGCCTTGACGAATCCGGAGATGAAGCCAAGGACTTCTCCAACTCCGTCAAGAAAGCCGCCGACACCGGCGAGGGCGCTTACGGAAAGCTGAGCAAACTCATAGATACCGCAAAGAAAATCGATGCGGCTCTGGGAGCCGCCGTAGCCACAGTCGGAACAGCCTGCGTTGGCGCAGAAAAAAGCACTGCCTGAGCGGTGCATAAATGTACCATCCTTACAAAACAGATAATCGCTTACTCACAAAAATTCGCCCACAGAACAAACCGAGCAATTTTGCGTCCGACATCACGCCGATGGCTCCCCCTGCCCCGCTTGAACCAACACCATTGTGAGCCGTAACACGCTTTCTCTTGCGGTTCCCGCCTTTTTCTGTTCGTATTCTCGCAAAAAGCCGACCGCTGTGCCAAACCCTGTTCGCTTTTTCCGCCACCGGCGGCGCTTCTCAGCCTTTGCCACCGACTTCGATGCTCAGTGTCAAGCATTTTGGGCAACAAAAAAAGCACTGCAATTGCAGTGCTTGAATGGCTCCCCCTGCCCCGCTTGAGCCAACACCGTCGTGAGCCGTAACACGCTTCCTCTTGCGGTTCCCATCTTTTTCTGCTCGTATTCTCGCAAAAAGCCGACCGCTGCGCCAAACCCTGTTCGCTTCTTCCGCCACCGGCGGCGCTTCTCAGCCTTTGCCACCGACTTCGATGCTCAGCATTAAGCGTGTTTTGGGCAACAAAAAAGCACTGCATAAGCAGTGCTTGAATGGCTCCCCCTGTTGGACTTGAACCAACGGCATCGTGATTAACAGTCACGCGCTCTACCGACTGAGCTAAGGAGGAATATATAAAGAAAGCACAGAAACTGTGCTTTCTTCTTTATGTCGGCATCTATCTATCTTCCCGGGCAGTCACCCGCCAAGTATTTTCGACGTAAATGAGCTTAACTACTGTGTTCGGAATGGGAACAGGTGGAACCTCATCACAATCAACACCGACTTTTAAGGGATATTCCCTCAAAATTGAATAACGAACCAAAAACAAAACATATATTCTCATTAGGTTTAAGCCCTCGACCGATTAGTATCTGCTGGCTAAATTGCTCACACAACTTA